>ERZ1643246.3979-NODE-3979-length-12109-cov-4.034843_pt1 | contig 12109 bp, 10 predicted proteins | sample MGYA00579265_ERZ1643246 | MGnify/ENA primary metagenome ERZ1643246 (study PRJEB29033, sample SAMEA4952261) | chicken gut metagenome | biome: Broiler Chicken; feature: Gastrointestinal Tract; material: Caecum | place: Ireland | collected 2018 | study: Broiler...
GTGGGCGACCATGTGGAACAGGTCAACCGGAGCGAATTCACCGGCCGCCAGCAGGCCCCCGCATGTTTTGACGTGAACGCCTCCATCTATGTGTTCCGCCGCGATTTCCTGGCGGGCAATACCGACGGCCTGCTCTGGCGGGGCAAGATCGGCGCCAGCGTCATGATGGATACCGGCATCATCGACATCGACTCGGAGCACGACTATCTCCTGATGGAAGCCATCGCGGCCCATCTTTACCAGCGATTCCCTGAATTTGCGGCGGTGCGGGACAACATCCGCCCTGCGGAGGCCCTATGATCCAGATCTCCACTTTGCGAAAACGTCAGCGGCAGAATCTGCTACTGGCGTTTCTGCTGTCCCTGGCCGCGGTGCTGGGGGCCTATGCCCTGCTGGGCTTCCTGCCCTTCGGCGACGGCACCCTGCTCACCGGCGACCTGAACGGCCTGTACGTCAACTACATCACCGACATGTGGCGGCGGGTGCGCCAGGGCGGCTTTTTCTACAGCTTCGCCAAGCTCTGCGGCGGCAGCACGCTGGGGCTGTTCGCCTATTACATGAACAGCCCCTTCAACCTTTTGTACCTGCTGTTCCCGGTGCGGGCCATCCCCTGGGTGGTCCAGCTGGTGTTTGCGCTGCGCACCGCCTGCACCGGCGCGGCCTGCTGCTTTTTCCTGCAGCGGCATACGGGCAGCGCCGGCCGGCTGCTGCCCTTCCTCAGCCTGGGGTACAGCCTGTGCGCCTTCTGCGTCGTCTACAGCCAGAACATCCTCTGGATGGACGTGGTGATGCTGGCGCCGCTGCTGCTCTGGGCGGTGGAGGCCCTGGCCGAGACCGGCCGCCACTGGCCGCTGACCCTGCTGGTCTTCGCCTGCACGCTGTTCAACTTCTACACCGCCTGGTCGGTCTGCCTGTTCAGCGTGCTGTATTTCTTCTGGTTCTGGCTGCGCCGGCCCCGCGCCGGCGGCCTGCTGCGCCGCCTGGGGCTGTTTGCCGGGTCGGGGGCGCTGGGGGCGGGGCTGGCGCTGGGCCTGCTGCTGCCCGCCCTGCTGGAGGTGGAGCAGAGCAAGGGCAGCCTTTTTGCGCTGGACTTCTCCCTTACGCCCAACTACCCGCTCTGGCAGCTGCCCTACCGGCTGTTTTTCGGCAACTTTTTCTGGTCGGACGTCACCGGCACCCTGCCCAACCTCTACTGCGGCACGGTCACGGCGGCGCTGGTCCTGCTCTTCTTCACCGGCGCCCGCCCCCGGCGGGAAAAACTCGCCGCCGGGGCGCTGCTGGCCCTGCTGGCGCTGTGCAGCTGGGTGCGGGGGCTGGACCTTGTCTGGCACGGCTTCAAGGAGCCGGTCTGGTTCCCCTGCCGGTACAGCTTCCTCATCAGCCTGTTCCTGGTGCTGCTGGCCGCCCTGGCGCTGGCCGGGCCGCCGCCCTCCCGCCGGGCGCTGGCGTGGGCCGCGGCGCTGGGGGCGATCTGGTGCGCCGGCTACCCGCTGGCCGCCGGGCAGAACGCTTCGGCCTGCAAGCTGGCGGCGGCGGGGGCCCTGCTGCTGGGCACGCTGGCCGCGGCGGCGCTGCGGGGCCGGGGCGCCGGGGCCCGGCGGGCGGCGGCGGTGCTGCTGGCCCTGCTGCTGGCCGGGGACCTGGGGGCCAACACCGTGCTGGCCCTGCGCAAGTTCGAAAGCTACACCCGCAGCGGGTTCGAGCAGTTCTATGACCGGAACACCGAGGCCGTCGCCGCCATCCGGGCGCGGGACGACGGGGCCTGCCGCATCGAAAAGAACTTCCGCCGCACCCTCAACGACCCGATGCTGCTGGGGTACTGGGGCATCAGCCACTATTCCTCCACCAAGGCCAGCTCGGCCAAGGAACTGCTGGAAAGCCTCGGGTATGTGAACTCCTCCATCTACGGCTGGGGGTCCACCGGCGTGGCCGACAGCCTGCTGGGCATCCGCTACCTGTACAGCGACGGGTCCCGCCCGGTGCCGGGGCATTATCGCCTGCTGGACACCGGCACCGAGCTGGCGGTGTATGAAAACCCCGCCGCGCTGCCCCTGGCCTACACCGCCAGCAGCGGCGCCCTGGCGGTGGAGACGGCCGGCAGCACCGACACCTTCGCGCCGCAGAACGAGATGCTCACCGCCCTGGCGCCGGGCGCCGACGCCCCGCTGCAGCCCGCCGCCATCACCTTCCTGGAAGGGGACCAGGGCATCACGCTGCGGTTCACCACCGCCTGCGCCGGGCCCTGCTACCTGGCCATCCCCGGCACCGACGAGGCGCTGCCCGCCGACGTGCGGGTGGACGGGGAACTGCTGGGGGAATACTTTACCCTGGATTCCATGGGCGGCGTGATGCCGCTGGGCAGCTTTGCGGCCGGGCAGACGGTGGAGCTCTACCTGGGCTTTGCCGATTCCGCCGCCGCCCGGGCCGCCATCCAGGTCTGCAGCCTGGACGAGACCGCCCTGGCCGAAGCCGCTGCCTGGCTGCAGGCTGGCGCGCCCGAAGACCTGACCATCCGGGAGGGCGGCACCATCGAGCTGACCGCCACCGGCACCGCCGAGAAGGACCTGCTGGTCCTCTCCTTCGCCTGGGAGGACGCCGACCACTGGGAGCTCACCGTCAACGGCGAGCCCGCCGAGCTGGAAGCGGTGTTCGGCGGGCTGATGGGGGTACGGCTGGAACCCGGCGAGCAGCAGATCCGGCTGCGCTACCGCCACCCCGGCGTACCGGCCGGGCTCGCGGGCAGCGCCCTCAGCCTGCTGGCCGCGGCGGGCTGGGCGGTGTGGGAGCACCGCCGCCGGGGCGGCAGACCACAACGTAGGGAGGAACCTGTATGACCGACCGCGCCATGGAGCTGGTGGTGGAAGCCGGCAAGACCATGCTGGAAAACGGCGGCGAAGTCTTCCGCGCCCAGGACACCATGGAGATCATGGCCCGCAGCCTGGGGGTGCAGGGCTTCCATGTGTATGTGCTCACCAACGGCATCTTTGCCTCGGCGGAAAGCGAGGCGGGGGAACTGTCGGCGGTGCGGCACATCCCCCGGGTCCGCATCCACCTGGGCCGGGTAGAGGCGGTCAACGCCCTGTCCCGCCAGCTGGCCGCCGGCGGGATGGACCTGGCGGGGGCCGAAGCCGCCCTGGCCGAAGCCCGCGCCCTGCCGGAATACGGCCGCCGGCTGGCCTGGCTGGCCGGGGCGGTGGGCAGCGCCTGCTTCGGCTACCTGTTCGGCGGCGGCGCACAGGAGGTCATCACCGCCTTCTTCGCCGGCCTGGCCGAAATGTGGCTGCTGCGGCTGTTCGGCCGGGCGGGGGTCAGCAAGGTCTTTACCGACATTGCGGGCGCGGCGGTGTGTACCGCCCTCTGCCTGGCGGCGGCGCCGCTGTGGGGGGCCGGGTATCAGGCGCCCCACGCCATCATCGGGGCGCTGATGGTCCTCACCCCCGGCGTGGCGCTGACCATGGCCATCCGGGACCTGATCAACGCCGACTATCTCTCCGGCACCATCCGGCTGTTCGACGCGCTGCTGGTGGCCGGCTGCCTGGCCTGCGGCGTGGCCCTGACCTACCTGATCGCCAACAATCTTTTGGGGGTGCCGTTATGATGCTGCAGCCGTTTTCCCTGCCCGGTTGCCTGGTTCAGTTCGCCGTCGCCATCCTGGCCACCGTCTGCTTCGCCGTCGCCTTCCAGACGCCCCGGCGGCATTTCTGGTGCTGCGGGCTCACCGGGGCGGTGGGGTGGCTGGTCTACATCCTCTGCACCGCGGCGGGGCTGTCCGGCCCGGTGGCCACCCTGGTGGCGGCGCTGCCCCTCACCGGGCTGGCCCGGTTCTTTGCCATCGCCCACCGGGCGCCCATCACCCTGTTCCTGCTCTGCGGCATCTTCCCGCTGGTGCCGGGGGCGGGCATCTACTACACCGCCTACTACCTGCTCACCAACCAGGAGACCCTCTTCGCCGCCAAGGGGGTCGAGACCCTCAAGATCGCGGTGGCCCTGGCGCTGGGCATCGCCATCGTCTGCAGCATCCCGCTGCCCGGGCGCTGGTCCCGCCGGCAGTACCGGGGCCCAAAGCCCAACTGAACTCTGCCGCAAACGGCAGCAGCCGCGCCCGGCTGTAGCCGGGCGCGGCTGCCCCTGTATGGCCGGCTATTACAGCCCCCGGGCCCCCAGCAGCTCCCCCAGGTCCTGCAGGATGTCATGGGGCAGCATGGTCATCTGGCTGGTGCGGCGGGCGCACAGGTCGGCGGCGGCGCCGTGCAGCCACACCCCGCACAGCGCCGCGTCAAAGGCCGGCAGTCCCTGGGCCAGCAGCGCCGCCAGCATTCCGGCCAGCACGTCGCCGCTGCCGCCCCGGGCCAGCCCGGGGTTGCCGGTGGGGTTTTGCACCAGCCGCCCGTCCGGTGCCGCCACCAGAGTGCCGGCGCCCTTGAGCACCGCCACGCAGCCGAACCGCCGGGCGCAGCGGCGCGCCGCCGCCGGCCGGTCGGCCTGCACCGCCGCCACCGTGGTGTCCAGCAGCCGGGCCATCTCGCCGGGGTGGGGGGTCAGCAGGGTGTCGGGGGGCAGGCAGGGCGCCGCCCCCAGCTCGCCGGCGGCCAGGGCGTTCAGGGCGTCGGCGTCCAGCACCGCCCCCCGCCAGGGGGCCCCGGGGCCCAGCAGCGCCGCCAGCACCTGGCCGGCGGTGGGGCCCAGCCCCGGCCCGGCCAGCAGCACAGCGGGGGATTCGGCAAAGCGGCGGCGCACCGCGGCCGCGTCCGCCGCCAGAATGCCCCCGTCCGGGTCGGTGCGGCAGGGCAGGGCGCAGCATTCCGGCGTGCGGGCCAGCGCCAGCGCGATCACCGGCTCCACCCCCGCCAGGTACACAAGCCCGGCGCCGGTGCGCAGCGCCCCTTCGCAGCACAGCGCGGCCGCCCCCCGGTAGGCCATGCAGCCGGCCACCGCCGCTACCCGGCCGAAGCTGCCCTTGTTGGTGTCGGACTGCCGCCGGGGCAGCCGGCTGAATACATCCGCCTCGGTGATGACGTGCATTCGGCATCCCTCCCTTTTTGTCCATTATACCCCCGCCGCCCGGCGGGCACAAGCGGCCGCCGCGTTTTTGGCAGCCCCCGTGGAAAGGAGTGTTCCCATGGTACCCGAACTGGAAAAACTCATCGCCCAAAGCAGCCGCATCGTCTTTTTCGGCGGCGCCGGCGTCTCCACCGAAAGCGGCATCCCGGATTTCCGCAGCGTGGACGGGCTGTACCACCAGAAATTCGACTACCCGCCCGAGGTCATGCTCTCCCATGAATTTTTTGTGGAGCATACGGCCGAATTCTACCGCTTCTACCGGGAAAAGCTCATCGTCCACGGCGCCGGGCCCAACGCGGCCCACCGCCGGCTGGCCGAGCTGGAACGCCAGGGCAAGCTGACCGCCGTCATCACCCAGAACATCGACGGGCTGCACCAGGCCGCCGGCAGCCGCACCGTCTATGAGCTGCACGGCTCCACCCTGCGCAACTACTGCACCCGCTGCGGGGCCTTCTACCCGGTGGAGTACATCGAGGCCGCCGGCGGCGACGGCGTGCCCCGCTGCGCCGAATGCGGGGGGCTGGTCAAGCCGGACGTGGTGCTCTACGGCGAAGGGCTGGACATGGATGTCTGGGCCAAAGCCGAAGCCGCGGTGCGGGCGGCGGACATGCTGATCGTGGGCGGCACCAGCCTGGTGGTCTACCCGGCGGCCAGCCTGGTGCGGTATTACCGGGGCGAGCGGCTGGTGGTCATCAACAAGCAGCCCACCCCGGCGGACGCCATGGCAAACCTGGTGCTGCACATGCCCATCGGCCAGGCGCTGGGCGGGCCGGACACGGCCGGGTAAAAGGCAAACCTTTTGCCAAAAATACAGGCAGACCGAAAATTCTTTTGTAAGATTTTCCAAAAACCCTTGGCTTTTCCGCCCGGGTCTGCTATGATAAAGGGGAGCGCGCGGGGCCCGGCCGGGCGGCTGTGCGCCCGGCCGGGCCCGCCGCGCCAGGAGGAGTGGTCGTATTTTCAAGGTCAAAGGGGGTTTGTCTTCATGGCGAGCGCGTTAACGGAGTTTGTCAAACGCCGTGAGTTTTTGGTCTGTATGGATTCGGATGGCTGCGTGATGAACACGGTGCGCATCAAGCACTGCACGGTCTTCTGCCCTGAGCTGATCCGGGTCTTTTCACTGGATGAGGAAGCCGACTACATCACCGCAGCCTGGGAGGAGATCAACCTCTTCGGCATCACCCGGGGCATCTCCCGGTTCGAAAGCGTGGTGCTGATCTTTGACCGGCTGAAAAACCGGGGCATCGAGGTCCCCGGCGCCGAGGACATCTCCAACTGGGTGCGCACCGCCACCGAGCTGAGCACCGGCAGCCTGCAGCAGGAACTGCTGCGCACCGGCAGCGTGGCGCTGCGCAAACTGCAGGAGTGGAACAACGCCTGCAACCGGCGCATCCAGGCGCTGGAACCCACCTTCGAACCCTTCCCCGGGGTGGAGACCAGCCTGCGCCAGCTGCACGCCGTGGCCGACGTGGCGGTGGTGTCCGCCGCCAACGAGTCGGCCATCGAGAGCGAGTGGATCCGCTACGGCCTGGCCCGCCATGCCGACGTGATCTTCGGGCAGGAGGTGGGCAGCAAGGCCAACTCCATCGCCGTGATGCTCCGCTGCGGGTATGAGGGCCGCAAGGTCATGATGGTGGGCGACGCGATGGGCGACGCCCAGGCCGCCGCCGCCAACGGGGTGGCCTTTGTGCCCATCCTGCCCGGGCGGGAAGCCGAAAGCTGGCGCCGCCTGCAGGAGGAAGCCCTGCCCAAGCTGCTGCACGGCACCTTCAGCCACAGCTACCAGAACGAGCTGCTGGCCGCGCTGCGCAGCGCCCTGCACGGATGAGCGCAGCCAATCGCAAAGTTTCAGCAGTTCCAATATTTGTACGCAGCACAGCGGGCCTCCGGACAGGGGGCCCTGTTTTGTGCCGTTTTGCACCCCGGATACAAGGGGGATACAAGTTTATCGTATGGTAAACGCAGCAAGCAAGTTCAGGAAATACGCCCGGGAAGGAGAGACGCGCCGTGAACCGCATTCTGATCGTGGAGGACGAGGGGACCATCGCCCGGCTCATCGAAGTCAGCCTGAAACGGGCCGGCTATGCCTGCACGGTGGCCCACGACGGGGTCGCCGCCGCCGACCTGATCGAAGCGCAGGACTTTGACCTGGCGCTGCTGGACATCATGCTGCCGGGGCTGGACGGCTACGAGCTGCTGGAATATCTGCAGCCCATGGGCACGCCGGTCATCTTCATCACGGCCAAGGGCTCCACCAAGGACCGGGTGCGGGGGCTGAGCCTCGGGGCGGACGACTACCTGGTCAAACCCTTCGAGGTGGAAGAACTGCTGGCCCGGGTGGGCGCGGTGCTGCGCCGGGCCGGCCGGGGCGGGCAGACGCTGACGGCCTTCGGGGTCACGCTGGACGTGGTGGCCCGCCAGGTCACCCAAAACGGCAGCCCGGTGGACCTGACCCCGCGGGAGTTCGCGCTGCTGGAACAGCTCATGCGCAACCGGGGCGCGGCGCTCTACCGGGATGTGCTGTACGAGCGGGTCTGGGGCGCCGAGCTCACCGACACCCGCACCCTGGACCTGCACATCCAGCGGCTGCGCAAAAAACTCGGCTGGCAGGAACAGATCGAGACCGTCTACCGGGTGGGCTACCGCCTGCGCCGGGAGGACGACACCCCCCCTGCCCGCGGCAAATAAGCCCGCCCCGCCCGCCGGGGCCCACAAGGAGGGAGCCGCCCCATGCGCTTTTCCGCCAAACTTGTCTGTAGTATGCTGCTGGTCGTGGTGGCTTTCTTTGCGCTGGGCGGCAGCGCGCTGCTCTACGGCGACTTCACCGACCGGCTCACCGCCTCCGCCCGGCAGGAACAGGGCCAGCACGGCATGACCTGCTCGGCGGTGGAAAGCGAGGTCTTGTCCCTGCTGCGCCAGGGGGACGCCGTCGATCAGACCGCGCTGGGGCCTTTCTGCAGCCGGATCGGCGGCGGGCGGGACCAGCTGCGGGCGCTGCTGCCCACCGAACAGGCCCAGGCCGGGGACGCTTTGCAGCAAAGCTGGTATTCCACCTTTCCCGCCGGCTGGACCGGCGCCCTGCCCGGGGCCGGCCAGTCGGTGGTCACCCGCTGGGCCGGGCGGGTCTGGCGGGTCTGGCGCAGCGATTTGCTCAGCGGGCTGACCCTCTACTCGGCCTTTGACCTGACCGAAGTCTTTGACGCCCGCACCCGCAGCCTGCGCCGCTTCTTCCTGCTGGAAGGCGCGGTGCTGGCCGGGGCCGGGCTGGTGGCGGCGGTGCTGTCCCACCGGCTCACCCGGCCGCTGGCGCTGCTCAGCCGGGCCAGCCGCCGCATCGCCGCCGGCGACTATGCCCTGCGCACCGGCATCCACACCGGCGACGAGATCGGCGAGCTGAGCGAGAACTTTGACCAGATGGCCGCCGCCGTGCAGGAGAAGGTGGATGCGCTGGAACTCTCGGTGCGCCAGCGGGAGGACTTCATGGGCGCCTTCACCCACGAACTCAAGACCCCGATGACCGGCATCCTGGGCTACGCCGACCTGCTGCGCACGATGCAGCCCGACCCCGACGAACAGCGGGAGGCCGCCGGCGCCATCTTTCACGAAGCCCGCCGGCTGGAGGAACTCAGCGGCAAGCTGCTGCGGCTGCTCCGTTTGGATGAGGAGGGCCTCACCCTCGCCCCGATGCCGCTGGACGCCGCGGTGGCCGAGGCGGTCCGCGCCGCCGCACCCGCCCTGCGCCGGGCCGGCGGCCGCGTCCTGGCCCCGGCCACCGGGCTGTGGGTCCAGGGCGACCCCGACCTGCTCTGCGACCTGCTGCTCAACCTTTTCACCAACGCCGCCAAGGCCGACCCCGGCGGCGCCGTCACCGTCGCCTTCGACCCCGGCCCCGACACCGTCGGGGTCACGGTGCGGGACCGGGGCTGCGGCATCCCCGCCGACCAGCTGGACCGCATCACCGAACCCTTTTACATGGTGGACAAGTCCCGCGCCCGCAAACAGGGGGGCAGCGGGCTGGGGCTGGCGCTTTGCGCCCGCATCGCCGAAGCCCACGGCACCGCCCTGACCTTTGACAGCGCCCCCGGGCAGGGCACGGCCGTCCGCTTTGTGCTGCGGCGGGCCCGGCCCGCCGCCCCCGAAAAGGAGGAACCCCATGCCTGACCCCCGTTCCCGGCGCCGCAGCCTGGCCCTGGCGGCGGGCTGCGCGGCGGTGGTGGCGCTGCTGGCCGCCACCCCGCTGGCCTGGTTCGCCCTGAGCGACGCCGCCCTGCTGGACCGCCCCGCCGCCATGGACCAGCCCTACACCTCCCTGGTCCCCACCGGGGAGGATTACTACCTGATCCGCCAGCTGAAAGCCCAGAACGCCGCCTTCCTGAGCGTCTACGGCTCCCGGTACGCCACCCCCGCGGCCGAAGGGACGGCGGGGGAGGACCCGCTGCTCTACACCGCCAGCGGCCAGATCCAGGGGGAGATGATCTGGGATGCCTGGACCATGTACGAATACCTGAACACCCTGCTGGACCAGCTGTACACCGCCGGCGTGCTGGACGACATCTGGTGCAGCGTGGGCAAAACCCTGCTGGAACACAACGGCGAGCGGGTCTACTATTCCAACGATTCGCTGGGCTTCACCCGCATCAGCGTCTTCCCCGAGGAGAGCGAGTACGACCCCTGCCTGATGGTGGTGGTGGAAAGCCGCACCAACAAGCTGGTCACCCTCTGGATGGATTTCGGCACCGAGTACGGCCGCCCCGGCACCCCGCCGGACCCGGCCGTCTGCCTGCCCGCCTGGACCCGCTTCAACGAACTGGACGGCCTGGGGGACTGGGCGCCCCCCGCCGGCACCGATTTTGAGGAGAGCGGCCTGTACAGCGCCCGGGGCGGCGTGCTGATGACCTGCGCCGCCGGCAATGCCTGGGGTGATACCGAGCGGACCTGGCTCTGCCTGCATCTGGGCGTGCGGGAGGAATTCTGAGCCCGGCGGGGCAAAGCCCGCCCCGCCGCCCCCGCCCCACAGAAAGGAGAGATGCATGGAAACCCTGACCCGCCGTCTTCTGGTGGTGCTCTGCCTGGCGGCGCTCTGCCTGACCGGCTGCGGCGCGGCCTCCTCCGCCGGGACCGCCACCGCCGAGACGGCCGCCGCCACCCCCGAGACCGCCGTCCCGGCCCTGGCCGGGCCGCTGACGCCGCTGCGGCAGGACGACGGCCAGGTCTTTTACAGCATCGTCCCCGCCGGCCTTTCCGGCGGCGAAGGGGTGGTCTGCCGGCTGGATCCCTCCGGCGTTCAGACGCCGCTGTGCCCCTGGTCCCATTGCGGCCATGACGGCACCCAATGCCCGGCCTGGCTGGCCGACCGGTATGCCTACCTGCTCTTTGTGCTGGACGGCACGCCCCACCTGTTCTACCGCGGCGCCGACCAGGCGGACTGGGAAGCCCGGCAGGAATGGAACCGGGAGCTGATCGACGGATTGGGCGGCGGCGGGGACTACGACCAGGCGGCGGCCGCCCAGGACGCCCGGGAGCAGCTGTACCGGCAGCCGCCCCGGCTGGAACGGCTGGACCCGGTCACCGGCGTGCGGGATTGGCTCTGCGAATTCCCCGACCTGGACGACGACCAGGCGATGAGGCTCCACTACAGTCTGCGCGGGGACCTGTACACCGACGGGCAGGCCCTGTACGGGTCCTATACCTCCGGCGAGGATTGCGCCCGGCTGATGCGGCTGGGGCTGGACGGCAGCGTTTCGGTGCGCCCGCTGCCCCGGGCCGAAAGCAGCACGGTGTACGCCATGGCGGGCAGCTGCGTGCTCTACCTCCACATCCGCTCGCCGGTGGACCTGCGCTCGCTGGAACTGGCCGGCAACACCAACCTTGTGAACCAGCTTTCCAACTCCATCAGCTACGACTACCGGCTGTGGGACCTGGCGACCGGCGAGGACCGGCTGCTCTACACCGAATCCAGCTGGCAGGCCAGCCAGAGCTCCCTCACCTTCGAGTGGATGACCCCCCGCAGGGCCTACTGGAACCGGATCATATTTGACGGCGAGGCGGCCGATCGCCGAAGCACCGGCCTCGACTTTGTCGTGATGGACCTGACCGGCGACAAGGTGGAGCAGATCAACTGGACGAGAGGCGCGGACCAGTACACCTACGAATGCGTCAACTTCGGCACCCGGGACGACGGGACCGACATCTACGCGGCGCTGCGGGTCGCGAGCCCGGTCAGCGGGGAGGTCTGGGTCTTTGACGCGGCCACCGGCCAGGCCCTGACCGCCTTCGCCCTGCCCGGCACGCTGGGCGAGGGCGCCTGCCCCCTCGCCCTGCTGGACGGGGAGTGGGTGGTCTGCGGCAGCTGGGTGGACCACACCGTGGTCACCGCCCTGCTGCCGCTGGAAAGCCTGCTGAACGGCGACACCCGGACCGGGGCCCTGCCGGTGACCGGCTGGCAGCCCGACCCCGTCCTGGCCGAAGCGCCGTCCGGCTGACACAGAAAGTTTTCCCGGTTTTTGCAAATCGGTAAAATTGCGGTCACACCCTGTTCATTTTTCCGGCGCATCCTTGAGGGGTAGAATACAAGCGGCCGGCCCTGCGCCGCCGCAGAGAGGATGCCCCATTATGCAGGAGACAAAAGCGCCCCGGGACCCCAAAAAATCCCTGTGGGCCAGTTATCTCATCATCTTTTTGCTGGTCATCGGCTTCAACGCGCTGTTCATGCCGCTGCTGGCCCGCGCCGGGGTGCGGCAGGTGGACTACGGCACCTTTTTGCAGATGCTGGAGGACGGCGAGCTGACCACCGTGGAGCTCAACGACGACGAGATCATCTTTGAGGACAGCGAAAACCAGCTCTATTCCACCAACGCCATCCCCCAGGACCTGGACATCGTCAACCGGCTGGAGGCCGCCGGCGTCAAGTTCGACAAGGTGGTCAACAACCCCGGCATTTTTGATTACCTGCTCAACATCCTGGCCATGTTCCTGCCGCTGATCCTGCTGGCCACCTGGGCCAACCACATGATGCGCAAGCGCATGGGGGAGATGGGCGGCGCCAACG
>ERZ1643246.3980-NODE-3980-length-12107-cov-5.790574_pt1 | contig 12107 bp, 11 predicted proteins | sample MGYA00579265_ERZ1643246 | MGnify/ENA primary metagenome ERZ1643246 (study PRJEB29033, sample SAMEA4952261) | chicken gut metagenome | biome: Broiler Chicken; feature: Gastrointestinal Tract; material: Caecum | place: Ireland | collected 2018 | study: Broiler...
GGGTGAGCGAAGGGTTGAGTTTGAAGTTGTAAATGTCGCCGATCGCGCCCTGCGAGGAAGGCATGTTGATGATCATGCGGCAGGTCTTCATCGCTTCCTGCCATTTGGCGATCTTCTCCTGACCGGTGACGGTGTTGATGTGCAGGGATGCGGTGTGGCCGTAGCCGCCGTCCGCGATCAGGCGCTCCGCTTTGGCGACGGCGTCGTCAAAGTCTTTGGCGCGGTAGAGCGCGAGCACGGGGGAGAGCTTTTCGTGCGCGAACGCCTCTTCAAGCTCGACGCTTTCGACCTCGCCGATGAGGATCTTCGCCGTGTCGGGCACGGTGAAGCCGCAGATCTCGGCGATCTTCGGGGCGCGCTGGCCGACGATCTTGGCGTTGAGGGCGCCGTTGATGATCATCGTGGAGCGCACTTTGTCCTTTTCTTCGTCGTTGAGGATATAGCAGCCGCGCTTGACGAACTCCGCTTTCACGGCGTCGTACACGGCGTCTTCCGCGATGACGGACTGCTCGGAAGCGCAGATCAGGCCGTTGTCGAAGGTCTTGGAATGGATGATGGAGTTGACCGCGACGGTGACGTCAGCCGTCTCATCGATGATGGCGGGGGTGTTGCCCGCGCCGACGCCGAGGGCGGGTTTGCCCGAGGAGTAAGCGCTGCGCACCATGCCGGGGCCGCCGGTGGCGAGGATGATGTCTGCCGTCTTCATCAGGGTGGTCGTCATGTCGAGGGAAGGGACGTCGATCCAGCCGATGATGCCTTCGGGAGCGCCCGCCTTGACAGCCGCTTCGAGCACGACCTTCGCCGCGGCGATGGTGCAGCCCTTTGCGCGGGGGTGCGGCGAGATGATGATGCCGTTGCGCGTTTTCAGGCAGATGAGCGTCTTGAAGATCGCCGTGGAGGTGGGGTTGGTGGTAGGAATGACCGCCGCGACCACGCCGATGGGCTCGGCGACTTTTTTGACGCCGTAAGACTTGTCTTCCTCGATGACGCCGACCGTTTTGGTGTGCTTGTAGGTGTTATAGATGTACTCGGCGGCATAGTGGTTTTTGATGACTTTGTCTTCCACGATACCCATGCCCGTTTCCGCGACCGCCATTTTGGCGAGCGGGATGCGCTGGTTGTTCGCCGCGAGGGCTGCCGCCGCGAAGATCTTGTCTACCTGTTCCTGCGAATAGGTGGCGAAGATCTCCTGCGCCTTCCTGACCTGTTCGATCTTGCGCATCAACGCCTCGACCGAATCGACGAGCTGTTCGTTCTCCATAAGACTCTCCTTTCTGAAAAAATTATTTTTCGCTGTATAAAATTTCCGCGAGGCGCCTGGACAGGATCGCGAGCGATGCCGCCATGTCCTCGTTTTTAACCGCTATATCCTCGGGAAGCTGAAGGTGCGCCGAGGCGAAGTTCCAGATGGCGCGCACGCCGCCCGAAACGAGGGCATCCGCCACTTTCTGCGCCGCAGCCTTCGGCACCGTGATGATGCCGATGAGCACGTTCAGCCTGTGTACGAGGTGAGGGATCTCGTCGGCGCCGAACACCTTTACGCCGCCGATCGTTTTGCCGATCAGGGCGGGGTCGGTATCGAACGCGGCGACGATGTTCAGACCGTAGTTTTTGAAGCCGCCGTAGCCGAGAAGGGCGGAACCTAACCCGCCCGCACCGACGAGGACGGCGTCGGTCACGTTGTCGTACCCCAAAAAGGCGTTGATGCCTTCGATAAGGTCGGCGATCTCGAACCCGCGCTTGGGTTTGCCCGCCACCGAACGGATGGCGGAGAGATCTTTGCGCACCTGCACCGCGTTGAGGTGCAGATCTTCGGCGATCGCCGTCGAGGAAATGGTGCGCTCGCCCGCAAGCTCCTTCTCCTTCAGATAGCGCAGGTAGGCGGGCAGGCGCCCTATCGTCGCTTTGGAGACGTTTGTTATATCCGTATTGTTCCCCATCTGTCCGTCCCCGGCCGCTCCTTTATCGCTATCTTTTTATCGATAAAATTTTATCAAATTATGCGGCGTTTGTCAAAACGCTGCCGCCGGTTTTTTTGCGCGGGCGGTTTTTTATATATGGTAACGAAGTTTGTGAGTTTTTATCATGCGGAGAGTTCTTTCGCATCACTATCATACCACTTTTCGGCAGAGTTGGCAAGAGGTATCGGAAAATTTTTACAAAAAAAGGGAGGCGCGGCGCGCCTCCCCTGCGGGAAAGAGGATTCAGTACAGGCGATAGGAAGAGAACATCCGCGCGATGCCCTGCAAGAAGCGCGGAACGCAGCTGCCGAGAGCCTCGGAAAGCTGCTGCTGCGCGGGCACGAGCTGCCCGCCCTCATACACGCCTGCCTGCGCGGCGGGAGGCGCGGCGGTATACAGGAAATAGAAGTTGTACAGTTCCCCGCCCGAGGCGTACGTCCGCGCGACGGGGACGGCGGCAAAGGCGTAATCCCCCACGGCGACGTACCGCGCGATCGCCAGCGCGCCCGCGGAGAAAAAGCCGACGGCGACCGCGCCGTAGGCGAGAAACCCGACCGCCACCGCGAGGAATATGCCGAGGGAAAGCGCGCCCAGCGCGACGATGCCCAGCGACGCGGCGCCTGCCGAAACGAGCCCCGCGGAGAGGACGCCGAAAGAGATGCCGCCCGCAGAAAAGATGCCGAAAGAGAGCACGCCGCGCGCCTTGAAGCCGACGGCGAGGATGCCCTTCGCCGAGCTGCCTATGCCGATATTGATATGCACGAGCGGGAGCCCGAAGAGGGTGCGGCGGCTCTTGTATTCGTATGCGCGGAAGGAAAAGACGGGCGGCTCGCCCGCACGCGGCTGCTCCGCCTGCCCCGCAGGCGCGGCGGGGTCTTCCTCCCTGCTTTTCAGAAGATAATCGACGGTGCAACCGAACAGTTCGGAAAGGCGGACGAGCTTATCCGCATCGGGGAGGGCGGCGTCCGATTCCCATTTGGAGACCGCCTGCCGCGTGACGCCCGCCTCTTCCGCGAGCGCGCCCTGCGTGATGCCGCGCTCCCTGCGCAGCCGCGCTATCTTTTGCCCTGTTGTCAAGTCTGTTTGCCTCCTTCTCTGTTTTTGAACCTTAATAATTATAACAGAGCGGCGCGGAAAAGCCAAACGCCTGTGGTATAGCGGCGTTTTCTTTTTGTCAACCGCGGGTTGCGCGCGGCATTCTGCGCCCGCACGGGGCGGAAAATGCCGAAAAAAAAGCCGCGGCGGCAAAGATTTGCCGCGCGGCACGCGTTGCGTATTTATTGCTTTTGCAGATCGTCGATGATGGAACGGATGAGCTCTTCCGTTTCGGCGAGCATGCGCGCCTCTTCCCCCGCGGGGGTGGTGCCGGCGCGCGCGTTGCGGCGGCGGGCGGTGCGCGCGGAGAGCAGGCGCATCAGGAAGGCGACGAACACCACGAGCAGCGCCGCGGCGAGCACGATGCAGACGATGCAGGGAATGAGGATGCTGTTGTCCGGCACCGAGCGCACGAAGGGGATGAGGGAAAAGCCGGAAACGGCAAAGGCGACGAACAGCGCGAGGAAGGTGACGGTGAGCGCGAGGTTGCGGCGGCAGGCGCGCGCGATGACGGGGCGCTCCTCTTCCCGGCGGCGGTTATCTTCTTCTGTGAGGGCGCCCTGGCGGGAGGCGCAGCTCTCCGCCCGCGCGCGCAGCGAGGGGACGTATTTTTCGGCGAGGGCGGCGCGGTCTTCCGCGCTCATGCGGCGGAAAGCCTTGTCGTATGCCTGTTCGCAGTCGTAAATGCCGGAAAAGTCGGTGAGGTCGCGCGTCTGCACGCGGACGACGCCGAACCACGGACGCCAGTCTGCGCCGTTGAGGGAGGCGCTGTCGAGATATTTTTCGCCCGCGCCATCATAATCGCCGGCGGCAAACAGCTCTTCCGCCTCGTCGAACGCCTGTTCCGCGCGGGTGCGGCGCTCCTTGCGCGACTGCTCGAGCGCTGCCTTGCGGCGCTCTTCCGCGGCGGCGGGATCTTCCTCCTCTTCGCCCAGGTCGGGAATGTCGATGACGATCTCGCCGTCTTCCCCCTCTTCCCCGACGGGGAGGGCGCCGCCCTTGCGGAGCTTTATCTTTCCGTCGTCGTCAAATTCAAGATTCCTCTCTTCCATGATTGCCTCCGATGTTACTTTCAGCCCAAGACAAAGGGGTTGCGCGGCATCTGCGGACGGCGGGTCGCCGCCGCGCGGACGACGCGCGCAGGGAGTTTGCCGCGGTAGCGGCTCTTTGCCCAGCGGCACAGCTCTTCGCTGCCGAACAGGGCGAAAACGGCGCTGCCCGAACCCGTGACCGCGCAGGCGAGCGGGGAAAAGGATGCGGCGGCTTCGAGCGCCTCCGCGACCTCCGCGTTGAGCGCGCAGGCGGGTTTTTGCAGCGCGTTGTAGACATTCTGCGCGACGGCCGCGGTATCTCCCCTTTCCAGCGCCGCAGCGAGGCGGGCGGAATCTGCGCGCAGGGGGTCGGGCGCGGCGTCGTAACGGCGGTAACACTCCGCCGTGGATACGGGCGACGGGGGAAGAAACAGCAGCATATGCAGGTCTTTGGGACAGGAGAGCGGCTCTGCCCGCTCGCCCCTGCCCGTGAGGCGGGCGAACCCGCCGCCGAGCATATAGCCCGTATCGCTGCCCAGCGAATCGGCGATCTCTTTCAGGGCGGCGCGGTCGCCGACCTTATACAGCTTTGCCAGCGCGTTGAGAACGCCGGCGGCGTCTGCCGAGGAGCCGCCCAGCCCCGCGCCCATCGGGATATCTTTGTAGATCTCGATATCGGCGCCGCGGGTGCCGAAAGCGGCGACGAACGCCTCCCCCGCCTTTACGGCGTTGTTCGCTTCGGGAGGGATGCTTTCGCTGCCCCTGCCGTGCATATAGACGTTGACGAGGGTATCCGCGCGCGGTTTTGCGCACACGGTGTCGTAAATGTCGACGGGAGCGACGACGGTGTCGATGAGGTGCATCCCGCCCGACGTACCCGAGATGTTCAGAGAAAGGTTGACCTTTGCGCAGATTCTGACCTTTGCCGGAAACACGGTTCCCCCTCCCCCTATCCAAACGGCTCGTATATATTTTATTATACCACAATATGCCGCCCCTGTAAACATTACGGGGCGATTTTGTGTAAATTCCACACAATTTTAACAAAAAGGGAGCAGAAAAAGAAGCGTGCCCGCACAGGCAGACGCCTGTGCGGGCACGCGGACGGGGAAATCGCTTTTTGCAGTGGTCATTCGCCCTTGCGGCGGTAGACGACGATGCGCTCGCCGCCCGTGAGCGGGTATGTAAGCCCCGGTTCGGAGGCTTGCAGCTGCTCGGGCGCGGCGCCGAGGCGCTTGGCGGTATCCCAGAGGGTATCCCCCGCGGCAGGGAAATACACGCTGACCGCGCTCCCTTCGGGGAGCGCGTCGCCAGCCTCGACGTCGGCGACGTACGAATAGCTTTCGCGCGAAGAGAGGGTGACGAACAGGCGCACCGTTCCCTCCACTTCCGCCTCGCCCTCCTTCTTCTGGCGGACGGATACGCCGCAGCAGAGTGCGGAAACGGACACGGCGCAGCCGGCGCGGGCGCGGTCGCAGCGGACGGGGAAGGAGAAGGGAAGGCTGACGGGGATGCCGCGCTCCGTTTCCCCCTCTTTGCAGAACAGCACCGCGTTGAGGACGCCGTCGACGGAGATCTCCCCGTCGGAGGCTTCCGCCGCCGCCTCGACGCTGCAAAGCGCCGCCGCCTGAAGGGAGGTGGAAAAGTCGATCGTGCCGTTCAGCGCCGCGGCGCCGCATACGCGCTCGTTGGCGGTGAAGGAGCAGAGCGGCTCCTGCGCGGCGTATTCTTCCCGCCGCACCGTGCACGAAAAACCGGGGAGGAAGGCGTCGTCAGCCATGACGAGCTCTTCCCTGCGGCAGACGATGCCGCGCACCTCCGCCTCGATGCGGGCGAGGATGCGGCAGCGGCCCTTTTCTTCGTCGCAGGAGGCGGTGAGGTTGGCGGAGAGGATGCACGCGCGCGCCTCGCAGGGGAGCCCGGAGGAGGCTTCGTCGCAGGGGATCTCGGCAGAGAACGGGAGCAGGCGCTCGTAGGAGACGGGGTCGCCCTCTTCCCTGCGGGAAAGGATGCCTATGTTGATCTCGCCGGAAACTTCGAGGCAGCCCGCCGAACAGACGACGCGCGTGAGCAGGATCTGCTCGCTGTGCAGCAATACGTCTCCGACGTAATCGGTATCGAACTCCTCTTCGAGGGAGACGGTGCCGGCGCAGGGCGTTATGCGCTGCAACCGGACGGGGCTGCGGCGGCACACGACCCCTTCCCCGCCGGACAGCCATTGCAGCTCGGACGGGACGAAGAGGCGTATCTCCGCGGTGACGATGGCGGAGAGGACGAGCGAACGGCCGTCTGCGCGCACTTCCGTCTTTTCGACGCGCAGGGCGACGTCTGCCGTCTGCGCGGGCGCCGCCTCCGCGCACTCGGCGCGGTGGGAAAACTCCGCGCCGCGCTCCGCCGCGATCAGCGCGCCCTCGGGCGTGGCGGCGACGACGGAAAAGAACAGCCTGCCGCCGTAGCGCACCTCTCCCGAAGAGACCTCCGCCCCGCCGGACACGACGGAGGGCTGCACGGCGAGAACGCGGTTGCCCGACCAGTCGGCAAGGCGGCATTCGACGATGGACTGCGCGCGCACCGACGCGCCGCGGGCGGTATATTCGTATTTTTCGTAACGCGGTTGAAAAGACATGGCGCACCTCCGATAAGTACACATTCATTGTATGCGCGCCCGCCCCCGCTTATGCCTGCCGCGGGTATATTTTTGTTCCGTTCGGGGAAAAATACCTGCGGGGCAGACCGCCCCGGAGGAGAAAGAGGATGATCAAGGCACCCAAGAGCATACTGCTCGTGAAGGAAGAGATACGCAGATATTATAAAAAGGACGTGCGCGTGCGCGTAGACCTCGGCAGGAACAGGCGCGCGGAGTTTACGGGGGTGCTTTCGGGCGTGTATCCCGCACTGTTCACCGTGGCGCCCGACGACGAAAATTACCGCGGCAAGACCGCCTATTCGTATGCGGAGATCCTGTGCGGAAAGGTGGAGATCTCCTCACGCAACGCGCCGTAAGGCGCGAAAAAAGAGAAGCGGGGCGCGCCCTCCGCGAAGGAAGGGCGCGCCCCGCTTTATCTGTTTTGCGATATCAGAAATCGTCGTCTTCGTCCTCGTCGTCTTCGTCGTCCTCGTCGTCGAGGTCGCCGAACTCTTCCCCGGCGTCGTAATCGACGTCGTCGACAGCCTCTTCTTCGGAGGATTCTTCGACGTAGTCGTCTTCAAAATCGTCGCCGAATTCGTCGTCGAAGTCTTCGCCGATGTCGATGCTCTCCCCTTCGAGCACGAGGTCGTCGGTGTCTTCGTCGAGGTAATTGCGCCATTCTTCGTCCTGATCGGGGTCGATGTCGTCGTCCTCTTCGTATTCGCTGACGTTCTTTTTGCACTCGTCGCACATCTTTTCGCCGGGACGCATATAGTTCTCGCCGCAGACGGGGCAGAGTTCGGTCTTTTCGTCCTCTTCGTCTTCGTCGAGGTCGGCAAATTTGAGCCTGCTGCCCTGCATCTCCGCAAGGCATACGTCGCAGTAGTCTTTATCTTCTTCGATGTAATTGAGTTCGCATCTCGGACATTTTTTGTATTTCACCATTCGTTTCCACCTCTGCCGCGGGGCGCCCCGTACTTACAATATATGCGCCGGATACTACTATGTGTATGCGGCAAAAAAATAAACGCCGCCGCAGCCAAATTTTTCGGGGATATTATACTAATAAATACGGCGTTTGTAAAGCCTTTTCCGCAGAAAAAAGCCACTTTTTTGCAAAAAATCGTCGGAAATGCGCGAGGACGCAGAAAAGCGGAGGCAATGCCCCCGCTTTCCGGTATTTTTTTCGTTTTTCGCTTACGCGGCGGTATCGCCGGAGCTGTCGGAAGAGGCCGTTTCCTCTTCGGAGCCGAGAACGAGGTCTGCGACCAGCGTGTCCGCGAGGTCTTCCGCGTCCGTTTCGGAGCGGTAGCCGAGCCGGGAATAGAACGCCGTCTGCACGTTGCAGGCGACGTCGCCCTCTTTGAGGACGGAGAACGCAAACCCGTGCGCGCTGCCGCAGGAAATGTAGGCTTCGAGGATCTCGAGATCTTCCGCCTGATATTCGCTGCGGTGCACTTCTTCGCCGAACACGTCGTCGTTGCCGACGTAGTAATAATAGCGGATCGCGTTGGCGGCGTCGGCGAACTGCTTTTCCACCGAGGTGAACAGATCCTGCACTTCTTCGTAGCGGTCGTTGAGCGCCTTCAGTTCGGCGTTGGTGCCGGCGTTCCTGAATACATAGACGTAATTGTCGCCGTACTCCTCGGCATTGGAGAAGAACAGGTAATCGCCGATCGTTTCGGGAGCGTACCAGCTCGAATTGTAGTCGATCTGCAGATACTGCGTGGGCTTGTAGTCGTCGTTGTCGTAGGCGGCGCCGGTGAAGATGTTGTAATCTTCCGCCGCGCCGTCATAGCGGATGCGCCAGAGCGCGTTGCCGTTGGTGCCGGACATGGAGTAGTAGAGATAGCCGTCTTTCAGGTACAGGAGCGTCGCCCCGCCCTGCTGCTTGGCGATGAGGACGGTTTCCGCATCCTGCCCGTTTTCGCCGACCTTGACGCGGGCGATGGCGCTGTCTGCATTCAGATAGAGATAGTACAGGCTGCCGTCCTGTTCGTAATACAGGGCGGACGAAGTGGCGGCGTCGCTCGTGACGGCGACGAGGGAGAGCGCGGAAGCATTGCCGGACGTGCCCGAAAGGTCAGGGTTGGCGGTGATGCTCTGCGTCCAGTCGCTGCCGACGGAAGAATCGTTCAGGCTGTAGACGAAGGCGGAATCGGAGGCGTCGAGGTTGGTGACGGTGAGCAGCAGCCTGCCCTCCGTGTATTTGACGAGGGCGTAGCTGAAACCGCTGGCGCTCTTGCTGTCTTCGCGCGACTTCCAGTGCACGTTGAAGGGGGAAGTGTCCGTCTTGTTGCTGCCGATGCCGTCGAGCACGAGGGTACCGAGGTTGACGTACTCCATCTCGTAGCCTTCGTCCCCTTCGGAAAGGGCGGGGTCGGTATAGCCGTCGGAGAGGTCGAACGTGTAAGGGCTTGCCGTCGCGGAGGCGTCTGCCTTCCAGAGCTGGTTATAGCTCTCGTTCTGCGCGCTGCCCGAAGAATAAGTATTCTTTTTGGCGACGGGCATCGTATAATATACCGTGGAGGACTCGGGATCGGAGGTGTCGAACTCATAGTCGGTATACCCCGAAACGAGCACGGTGTTCGCGCCGGTGACGGTGTTGTAGGAATGGATCTCCGTTGCGGAGGAATCGACGTACAGGAGATACACCGTTCCGTCTACCTGCACATAGCGGTAGGCGGTGGTGTTGTCGGAGACCTGAACGTAATAGTTGCTCATGGTCTCGCTGCCGTCGAGTTTGGAGCGCTTGAAATCGAGGTAGCTGCTCTCGATGGTGCCCTCCATGTTGCGGGTGGTGTTCGGCGTGGCATAGTAAACGTAATCGCCGTAGATATAGATGCCGGAGGTATAGTCCTGCGCGACGATGAGCTGCGGCACCACGATATCCGTTTCGCCGTAGTTGCCCGCGGCGAGATCGGTTTCGGAGATGCGCATCAGCGAACCCTTGACGGCGTTGCCGTAGGTGTTGTCGGCGGAATAATCTTCGGCGCCGTTGATGAAGTAATACCATTCGTCCTTTTTGACGACGAATCCCCCGTTGGACTCCGCAGCGTTCTCGCTCGGGGTGTAGCCGTCGAGCGGGTCGGAGCGGTATGCGCCGTTGCAGCCCGCAAGCACGCCCAGAGAGAGCGCGAGCGCGAGCAGCGCGAGCAGGATCTTTTTACCCGTTTTCTGCATACAGATGAGACTCCTTATCGGTCTGTGGTTTTATTTATAGCGCGCGCGTGCGCGCAGGAAAATCGGCCGCATAGACCGATATACCTTTCTATTATATCTCAAAATAACGGTGAACGCAATTAAAAAGAATTATAAATTCGTGAAAATTTGTATATCGGAGGCAAAAGAATGGAAAAATTCGGCATTTTTGACCTGATCTCCGCCCTCGCGCAGGCGGCTGCGCAGCAGCCCGACGCGCGGAGAGAGGAAAGCCCGCAGCCCGAAAAACAGCGGGAGGACGACGGCGCGAAGAGGCGCGCCCTGCGCGCGCAGGGGCTTCTGGAAAGGCATGACGCCATCTCCCGCCGCATCGACCGAAAAAACAGATGACGCCGCGGAAAAAAACCGCCGCCGGCGCAGATCTGCGCGGGCGGCGATGCTGCCGGTGCCGGTGCAATTATCTCTTGGAGAACTGCGGCGCACGGCGTGCCTTTTTGAGGCCGTACTTCTTTCTTTCTTTCGCCCTCGGATCGCGCGTGAGGAAGCCCTCTTTTTTCAGCGCGGGGCGCAGTTCGGGCTGCGCCTGGATGAGCGCGCGCGCAATGCCGTGACGGATGGCGCCCGCCTGACCGGTGTAACCGCCGCCGCAGACGTTCACGACGATGTCGTACGCGGTTTCGGTGCCCGTGAGGACGATGGGCTGCTTCACGATATATTGCAGCGTGCCCTGCGGGAAATAATCGTCGAGCGGGCGGTCGTTGATGACGATGCTGCCCGTACCCGCGGGAATGAGGCGAACGCGGGCGATCGCCTTTTTGCGCCTGCCCGTCCCCCAGAATTGCAGTTTCTTTTTCAAAGTAGGTTTAGCCATTCTTCCACCTCATTAAAACAATTTCAGTTCTTCGGGCTGCTGCGCCTCGTGCTTGTGTTCGCTTCCCTTATACACCCGCAGCTTTTTGATCATCTTCCTGCCGAGGGAGTTTTTGGGGAGCATCCCGCGCACCGCTTCGTAGACGGCAAGGTCGCTCTTTTCTTCGAGCATCTTGCGGTAAGACGTTTCTTTCAGCCCGCCGATATATCCGGTGTGATACCTGTAGAATTTATCGTCGAGCTTTTTGCCCGTAAGAAGGACTTTGTCGCTGTTGATGACGATGACGAAATCGCCCGCGTCGACGTGAGGAGTGAAGGTGGGTTTGTTTTTTCCGCGAAGGATCGCCGCGACTTTGGAGGCGAGCCGTCCCAAAGGTACGCCGGCGGCGTCAACAACATACCATTTTCTCTCTACCGTCTGGGCGTTTGCCATGTAGGTCTTCATGATGTTGTGTTCTCCTTGTTCTTTTTTATAAAAGAGGAAGGCCCGTTCCATAGACGGCTTCCGTTGTTTACTCAATAAATTTTATCTTATATGCAAAATACTGTCAAGCGGTTTTGATTGCGGTTTTGCTCTTTTTTTGAAAAAAAATTTTGCCGGCACGATGCGTTTGCGGAAAAAACGCGCCGCAAAAAACGGCGGGGAGGCGATCGCCTCCCCGCTTTTCCGTGCTTTTTATGCGTTTGTACAGATACCGTCAGAGTTCTCTATCATATTCGCGGACGACCAGATAATTGCGGGACGCATCCCCTTCCGTTGCGGTGACGACGCAGTACTGCTCGTTCCCTTCCGCCGCGGAAATCAGGGAGACCGCCGCCTCCGCGCCGAGCCCTTCGATCACCGCGCCGCGGGTTTCAAAATCGTACAGCGTGCGCCCGCCCGCCGCGTTCTGCGCGAGGTAAAAGCCGTATAAGGCGAGCCGCCCGTCGGAAAAATAGCCTTCGAGCTTCTCCGTCTGCCCCGCCGCGGCGTCGAATACATACTGCACGGCCTCGCCGGAGCCCTCCGTCACCGTATAATAGATATAATTTTCATAAACGAACGAGGGCGAAGCGTTTTCGGGCAAAGTGAGCACCGTTTCGCCCGCGGCGTTCATGATCTGCGAGGGATCGGACACGCGCCGCAGCCAGCCTGCGCCCAGCCACTCGGCGTCGGATGCGGGCGAGAGGGTCGCCAGCAGGTCGTTCCCCCGGTAATACGCCGTGCGCACGCCGTCGGTGAGCGCCGCATAGCCGCCTTCTGCCTCGAAGTCTCTCGCGCCGGGCAGGAGCGACTGCAGGTCGACGAAGACGCCGCCGTCTTCCCCGAAGCTCTGCGCGACGGAGGCGGAGGAGAGCTGCCCGTTCTCCATGATCCTG
>ERZ1643246.3981-NODE-3981-length-12105-cov-8.800664_pt1 | contig 12105 bp, 11 predicted proteins | sample MGYA00579265_ERZ1643246 | MGnify/ENA primary metagenome ERZ1643246 (study PRJEB29033, sample SAMEA4952261) | chicken gut metagenome | biome: Broiler Chicken; feature: Gastrointestinal Tract; material: Caecum | place: Ireland | collected 2018 | study: Broiler...
CTGGCCATGACCGGCACCATCCGCAAGTTCATGGCGGAGCATCCCGACAAGTTCGATCCCCGCGAGTACCTGAAGCCCGCCCGTGCCGCCATCAAGGAACTGGTGGCCCACAAGATCGTGGACGTGCTGGGCTGCGATCACAAGGCGTAACTTGCCAAATAACACCTCTACAGACCGGGGAGACGGGTGCGTCTCCCCGGTCTTTTTTGCATTCCGGTGCCAAAAGGGGACGCTCCAGCTGGATTCCACTTCTGGTTGCGGAGGTTCCACACAGATGCGGTGGCGCCAGGGACCCGATCTGCTACCATGGAAGCATCTGACAAGGAGGTCAAGACTATGACATTTGGAGAAAAGCTATATCAGCTCCGGAAGGGGCGGAGCATGAGCCAGGAGGCCCTGGCCGGAGAACTGGGTGTCTCCCGCCAGGCAATCTCCCGCTGGGAACTGGGAGAGGTGCTGCCGGACACTGCCAGCGTTTTGGCGGTGAGTCGCCTGTTCGGGGTGTCTACGGACTATTTGCTGCTGTCGGACTGCACCAGCGAGGCAGAGACTCCCGCAGCCCGGGCCGGCGAACAGAGCCTTCGGCAGCGGCAGGAGGCGGTAGGGAAGGGCGTCCTCAGTAGGGTCCTCTGGCTGGCTCCGTCCGCTGTCTACCATTTCTATCGCCTGGGGGCCTGGGAACCAGTATCTATCTGGTACCTGCTGGGGCTGCAGGTCCTGGTCTCCGCGCTGCTGTGCCGCCAGAACCACAGATACCTCCAAGAGGGAGGCGCCTGGCGGGATCTGATAGTACCGGATCTAGCGGCTTTTGCCTGTGTACTGCTGTTGCCCTTTCCACTGGGGGCGGTACTGAATACCTGGGGCGTGCTGCTGGGCCAGCTGGCCGCTGTGATCCCTTTGATAAAAAGTATAAAAACTTTACGGCTTCACTATGGCCTGACCTGGAAGTCCTGGCGGAAGGACCGCTGAACCGTCCCGTCCCCGGCTGCATACAATGGGAGGAAAAGGAGGGACCCCCATGCGCTTTTTTGCGGACTACGACCGCTCGGCCGCGGTGCTCTACGCCCATCAGTGGGCCTATGGCCGGAATCCGGCCTTCTACGACTATGAGAACCTGGGGGGCGACTGCACCAACTTCGCCTCCCAATGCGTGTTTGCCGGCAGCGGCGTCATGAATTTTACGCCGGACTTTGGCTGGTACTACATCGACGCCAACCAGAAGTCCCCATCCTGGACCGGCGTACCCTATTTCTGGAACTTCATGACCCGGAAGGAGCCCTCCGTAGGCCCGGTAGGCATTGCCTGCGACCTGACGGACCTGCGTCCCGGAGATCTGGTGCAGTTGAGCTTTAACGGGGAGGAGTTCCAGCACACGCCGGTGGTAGTGCGGGTGACAGCCCCCATCACCCTGGACACGGTACTGATCGCCGCACACAGCTACGACGCCGACAACCGGCCCCTGTCCTCCTACACGTTCCAGGACATCCGGTTCCTCCACATGCTGGGCACCATCCGGCCGTGAGGAAACAGAATTTACAGTTTGTTTATACTTCCTCATGTCAGTCTGCTATCATGGAGACAACTTGTACAAGAGAGGGTGGTCTCCATGAAAAAGTTGTTGTCCAGCCTGCTGGCAGCGGCGCTGACGGCGGGGTTGCTGGTCCCGTCAGCCGGCGCCGTGGATACAGGCTTTTCCGACGTCCCCGCCGAAAGCGCCTTGGCGGGAGAAGTCCGGAAGGCCGTGGACTATGGCCTGATGAACGGCTACGATAATGACACCTTCGGCTATGGCGACTCCATGACCCGGGCCCAGTTCACGGCAGTGCTGGTACGGATGATGGGCTGGGACACCGTGACGCCACAGACGCCCACCTACACCGACGTGCCCGCCTCCCACACCTGGTACGGCGTCATCGAGACTGCCGCCGCCCACGATGTGGCGAATGACGGCGGTGCGTTCCGGCCCAGTGACCCGGTGACCCGGGGCGAGATGGCGGAGCTGCTGGTCCGGGCCCTGGGACTGAGGGGAGCGGCAGAGCGGCTGAACGACACTTCATCCACTTATTCCCATGTCCACGGCGGCACGCCGTTCATCGACCTGCCCGAGGGCAAGGCGGGGTACATCACCATCGCCTATCGGATCGGCATGACCAACGGCACCTCCAATACCACGTTTTCCCCGGACAACACCGCCACCCGGTCCCAGGCGGCGGCCATGCTGGTTCGGATCTATGAGAAGATCTCCGCCCCCACGGACTTCGTCCACGGCTTCTACGCCATCTCCTCATACAGCCAGCTGAACCTGGCGGGGGACATGGACGCGGTCAGCGCCGGGTGGAGCCGCATGACCTGGGACGGGGAGACGGCCATCCTCCGCACGACCTCGGCAGACGGCAATGAGTACGCCATTCCCAGCGGATATGAGGAAGTAACCGATTACTTATCCAACCAGGACGTGCCCCTGCACTTGAGCGTGTTTATGGACGGGGAAGACCTGAAAAGCCTCCTGGTCTCTGCGGATGGCCGGGATCAGGCAGTGGAGCAGATCATGAATGAGGTGACGGTGGACTATCAGGTCATCGGCAAGAACCCCTACAGCGGCGTCACCATCGACTTCGAGGGGCTGCGGAGCGCCCAGCGGGCGGACTTCACCGCTTTCCTGACCGCACTGGACGCAGAGCTGGAAGCGCTGGGCAAAGACCTGTCCGTCTGTGTGTCCCCGATCCTGGCCGAGGGATATGACAGCAGCTACAGTGGCTATGATTACGCCGCCATCGGCGATCTGGCGGACAAGCTCATCCTGATGGCCTATGACTACGACGCCCGGGATATGCGCGATTTCGTGGGCACCACCTATTACCGGACAGCCGCCACAGTCCCCATGGACCAGGTCTACCTGGGTCTCAAACTCCTGACGGACCGGGTGGAGTCGGAGAAGGTGCTGCTGGGTTTCTCTGCCAGAGCCACCGCCTGGCAGATCGACGGGGAGGGGAACTTGGTCTCCGGCACGCCGGTGTACCCCACGGCGGAGACCGTGGCGGCCCGGTTGGCCCAGCCCGACACGGAGCGCGGCTGGTCCAACGCCTATCAGCAGTCCTATGCGGTTTACCGCACGGAGGACGGAAGCCGCTGGTTCCTGTGGTATCAGGATGAGCGGAGCCTCCAGGCGGAGCTGCAGACCGCCAGGCTCCTGGGGGTCACCGGGGTGTCCTTCTGGCGGCTGGGCACGCTGCCCACGTCCGCGGACTGGAACTGGAACAGCCTGCTGAGCTGAGAGCGGCTCATACAAAGAAAGACGGCTGAGAGCTTTTTCTCTCAGCCGTCTTCTTTCGGCTTTTTCTTTGATTTTTTCAAATGTGACAAGGGATTTGCCTTTGCAGCTACCCGGAGGGATTCATTGTCGATGTGGGTGTAGATCTCCGTGGTATTCAGGTGGTCGTGGCCCAGTACCTCCTGGACCGCCCGGACGTCCACGCCGTTCTGCAGCATCAGCGTGGCGGCGGTGTGCCGCAGCTTGTGGGAGCTGTACTCCGCCGGGTCGATGCCCGCCTGGCCCAGCCGCTTTTTCACCATGGCGTGGACCGTGGAGCGGCTGATCCGCTCGTTCTGGGAAGAGAGGAAGAGGGCATTTTCATCCCGGCCGGTGATGGGCCGCCGCACCGCCAGGTACTTGGCAATGGCGTCCTGACAGGCGTCATTCAAATAGATGATGCGGACCTTGTTGCCTTTGCCCAGCACCCGCAGGGCGTCGTCCTGAATGTCGTTGAGATTCAGGCCCACCAGCTCGCTGATCCGCAGGCCGCAGTTGAGGAACAGCGTCAGAATGCAGTAATCCCGCTCCTGGTTTTTGCCGTCCACAGCGTCCAGAAGCTGGACGCTCTCATCCAGGGTCAGGTATTTGGGCAGCGTTTTCTTCAGTTTCGGTGAGTCGATATCTTTGACAGGATTTTCACGAAGTAGGTGCATCTTGTTGGTGAGATAGTTGTAGAACGACCGGATGGTGGCGATCTTCCGGGCCCGGGACGCGGCGTTCAGGCCATAGCCGGAGTTCCGGCTGTTCTGGTGCTGGACCCGGTCCCGGCTGAGGTACGTCATGTAGCCGTAGATATCCGTCAGCGTCACGGAGGCCACGAAGTCCAAATCCACGTCCATGATGTCGATCTCGTCCAGAGAGTGCTCACGGAGCGACGGATCACGGGTCTGCTTGAGATAGCGGAAGAAGTTCCGCAGGTCCAGAAAGTATTCGTCCACAGTCCGCTTGGAGTGGGCTTTGATGGTTTCGTGGTATGAGAGAAAGTCCCGCAGGATCTGCGGCGCTTCGGTGCGGTAATCAGCCATGACGATATCAGCTTGCGGACAGATGTCGGATGCAGCCACAGGCGCACAGCCGCTGGAGCAGCTTCCGGAGGGGCCCAGGCCATGCCGGGGGGCTGAAAACGGCTCTGGAGCCGTCTGGCTCTCCCCTAAATTGAACAAAATTTTTATTTTGTTCAAAACCACAGGTCCTACAAAAAGGGCCCGCCCCTCCGGGTCTGCCCCTTTTTTCCGTCCCTGGTTTCTGTCCGGCCCTCGCCCTGACGTCCCGTCAGGCTGCGCGCGGAAAAGCCGTCCAAGCATCGCCGCAAGCCGCGTCTTTTCCGCGCTTGGGCTTCGCCGCTGTGGGCCAACAAAATGAGGTCTTTTGTGCAATTTCGCAGCCGATGACCCCTCATTTTCGGGCCACAGGCTCCCGCATCTGCCCGCATATCTCCTTTCCTGAAAGATGGCGCCGCCGGGGCTGTTCTACCGCCGTGGCGCAGGATTTGATGGGTGTCAACCCCTTCTGAAAAGGTGCAAGGGGTTGACACCCTCAGTATAGAGCGCCACTGACCGATTTGTCAACCAAAAGTTTACGTTTCTACCGTCCGCCGCTGAGCCCGCTGCCGCTCCCGGCGCTGCTGGCTGTCGCTGAGCAGCGCGTCCGCCATGGCGTAGACCGCCGTCACCGCCAGAGAGCTGTGGGCCAGCGCCCGCTGGACCTTGGCAATGCTGCCGTACTTCTCCCGCAGCCGCACGGCGTAGACCTTGCGGAAGCTGTGTGTCCCGATGTTCTGCGGCAGCCGGAACGCCTTGGCCGCCCGCTTCACGTCCTTCCACACCGCCTGCCGGGTCTTGTGGGTCCCCGGCTTGGTGCCGGGGAACGCCCAGACCTCCCCGGCCTGGGCCAGGATGGCCGCCAGCAGGTCCTTGGGCAGCCCGCAGCGGTGCATCTTGCCGGTCTTCTTTTCCCGGACCCACATGGACAGCCACAGCTGCTCCGTCCGCAGCTCCAGCACGTCCGAGATCCGCAGCCCGGTCTGTAAAACAGTCTCCATGATCAGGGCGTTTTGCGGCGTCAGCGCCGCCAGGATGTGCCCGACCTCCCGATTGAGCAGGTACTCCGTTGTCATGCTCTTCCTCCCTTCCCCGGTCTTTCCGGGGGTCATTTCGGCCCGGCAGGCCCCGCCGGGCCATGGGGCCCAGCGCCCCCCGGCGCCGATTGACAATCCGAAAATTGTCAACCGGCCTCCGGGGCGCCGGAATCCCCGGGCGGGGTTTTCACCCCTCCCGGGTTCCCTCACAAGAATCTTGTAAAGGGGACGTGCGCAGCCGCAGGAACTGGTTCCAGGGCAGCGCCTCGATTTGGAAGGGCTCCGCCCCCTCCTCCTGCAGCAGCTCCGCGAAATCCACGTCTGACCAGGACACCTCCGGCCGCCGCAGCGCCCCGCCGGAGTAGTACCAGCGCCCGCCGATTTTCTCCTGCTGCTTGGCGATGTACTTGCAGCAGTAACCCACGGCGGCGGCCCGCTCGCCGTACAGGCGGATGGCGGTGGAGAAGCCCCAGCCCCAGGCGGGCAGGTTGTAGATGGGGTGCCCGCCGTCGTCCTTGTGGCCGCTGTCCACAGCGGCCAGGGCGCCGTTGAAGAAGCCGTGGAAGTGGACGGCCCCGTCCTTGTGGTGCTCCGGCACCAGGACGTAGCAGAGCCCGTCCCGGCGCACCCGGTTGTCCAGCCAATGGTTCAGGTGTCGCACCACCTCCGCCGGGTCATACCGGTTGATGCGGGCCGGGTCCAGGGTCAACGTGACGAAGTACTCCCAGTCGTTGCAGAGCCCCAGGTCCCGGACGGCCACCCGGGCCCGCCGCTGGGCCCGCTCCCGGCTGGCCCTGGCGGTCCGCTCCGCCCGGGCCCTGGCCTCGTGGCCGTCCTCGTCCTGGATGGCCTCCCGTTCCAGCAGCTCATAGTCGGCCTCCCGCTCCGCCAGGGACCGGCGCCGGGGCGGCGCCAGGGGGTCCGCGTCGCCGTCGAAGCGCTCCGGCTCCCGGCGGACCTCGCCGCCTCCGAAGGGGCCCGCTGCCGCCACGATCTCCGCAGAGCCGTCCGGGTACCGCTTCACGCGGCAGTTATGCAGTGGTTCCATGGCCTGTGCAGCCGGCAGATGGGATGGGACATCACCCCGGCCACAAGGGCCCCTGCGGCCCCCTGTGACGGAATAATGTCCTATTATCAAGTAAGGGGGCCCGCCCCCTCCGGGGGCGGGGGAAGCGCAAGAGGTTGACGCCCGCTGCGGCGGGGACGGGCGGCGCCCGCCTACCCCAGCGCACAAAAAAGCCTCCCCGCCTGTGGCTCCTGCCACCTGCGAAAAGGCACAAAACACGTATTTTGTTTAATTTTGTATCTGCCCGCAAAATCCTCCTTCCCTGACAGGGTTTCAAAAAAATGCAACTGCAGGCCGCCGGTGGGCAGCGCGGCACACGCCGGGATCCACGCGCAGCTCCGCGCCGGACATAAAACCCGCCGCTTCCGGCAAAGCTAGTCCCAAATCCATGGAGATGGGATGGTGCGTATGAGTTTGATCCCCTGTACCAGCCAATGCGTGTATCAGCAGGACGGCGTCTGCACATTGGACAGCGCCGCAGCGGCGGGCCTCCCCGCCCTGGGCGGCGCCTGCGTCCACTTTATCCCGACGGACGCAGGGCGGCTCGGATCGCCTCACCGATATTCCGCACCGGGATCAGCCGAAGCCCCTCGGGCGCGGTCAGCTCCCCGGTCCGGCGGGACGGGATCAGGCACTGGGTGAAGCCCAGCCGCCGGACCTCGCTGATCCGCTGGCCCAGCTGGCTGACAGACCGCAGCTCCCCGGTGAGGCCCACCTCCCCGATGGCCACCAGGTCCGCCGGCACCGGCCGGTCCAGATAGCTGGAGGCCAGGGCGATCACCGCCGCCAGGTCCGCCGCGGGCTCGTCCAGGCTCAATCCGCCGATGATGTTCAGGTACGCGTCGCAGGCGGAGACCTTCAGCCCCCCCCGCTTCTCCAGCACCGCCAGCAGCATGGCAAAGCGGTTGTAGTCAAAGCCGTTGCTGGTGCGGCGGGGGTTCCCGGCGGGCGACGACACCGCCAGGGCCTGGATCTCCGCCAGCACCGGCCGGGCCCCCTCCATCACGCAGGTGACGCAGGTGCCGGGGGCGTCCTCCGGCCGGCCGGACAGCAGCATCTCCGAGGGGTTCTCCACCTCCTGCAGGCCGCTGTCCCGCATTTCAAAGACGCCGATCTCATTGGTGGCGCCGAAGCGGTTCTTGGCCGCCCGCAGAATGCGGTAGGCGGTGTGCTGGTCCCCTTCGAAGTACAGCACGCAGTCCACCATGTGCTCCAGGACCTTGGGGCCGGCAATGGAGCCCTCCTTGTTCACATGGCCGATGACAAACACCGTGATCCCCTGCCCCTTGGCCAGCTGCATCAGGGCCATGGTGCAGTCCTTCACCTGGCTGACGCTGCCCGCCGGGGACTCCAGCGCGTCGTTGTACAGGGTCTGGATGGAGTCCACGATCAGCACGTCCGGCGTCTCCGCCGCCACGGACTCCAGCACATCCCCCAGACTGGTCTCGGAGATCACGAACAGCCGTTCGCTCTGGACGTCCAGCCGCCTGGCCCGGAGCTTCAGCTGGTGCTCCGACTCCTCGCCGGATACATACAGCACCTTGTTCTCCCGGCAGAGGCTCTCGCAAATCTGGAGCATGAGTGTGGATTTGCCGATGCCCGGCGCGCCGCCCACCAGCACCAGCGAGCCCTTGACAGCGCCGCCGCCCAGGACCCGGTCCAGCTCCCTCATGCCGGTGGAGAAGCGGATCTCCTCATCCGCCTCCAGCTCCGTCACCGGCCGGGCCCGGCGGACGGTCCCCCCTCCCGCCGGGCGGGAAGCCCCCTTCCCTGCCGTCTTGGCGGCCTGGGGCTGCTCCACGATGGTATTCCACGCCCCGCAGGCCGGGCATTTCCCCGCCCACTTGGGCGTCTCATTGCCGCACTCCGTGCAGTAGAACAGGGTCTTTGACTTCATCGTAACCTCCATAGTGAGTTAGGAGTTAGGAATTAGGAATTGATGTGTTCCGCCGCAGGCGGAACGATTTCAATTGTCCGGCTCTGCCGGACACCAAAATTCCTCATTCCTCATTTCTAATTCCTAATTGTCAATACGCCTGCCGCGATGGCAGCCGCCAGCTTGGTCTGGTAGGCCGGGTCCTTCAGCTGTTCCGTCTCCGCGGCGTTGGAGAGAAAGCCGCACTCCACCAGCACGCCGGGGACCGTGATCTCCTTCATCAGGTACACGGAGGACGGCACCTGGGCCGCCTTCTTCTCGTTTCCGGCGTTGATGTCGCCGTTCAGTGCCGTTTGGACGGACTCCGCCAGCGCCTCCGCCCCCTCCTGCCGGTTCCAGAACACCTGGGCTCCCCGGGTGGAGGGCGACGACGGCAGGCTGTTCTGGTGGATGCTCACCAGCACCGCGCCGGGGATGGCGTTTACCAGATCCACCCGGTTGTGGAGGTCGGAGACCTTCTTCTCCCGGAGCGAGGCGCTGCCGGGGTCGTAGATGGCGTCCTCCCCCTCCCGGGTGACGGCGGTGGAGACCCCGGCGAAGGTCAGCAGATCCCGCACCCTCCGGGCGATGGAGAGGTTCAGGCCGCTCTCCACCGTGCCGTCACCGGCCACGGCGCCGCCGTCCTCCCCGCCGTGGCCGGCGTCCACCACCACGGTGAAGGGCGTCCCCTCCTCCGGGGCGAACGCCGCCGTGAAGGCGGCGTTCCCATGCCACAGCACGGCGGAGAGCCCGGCGACAAAACAGCACAGCAGGACCAGATACGCCACATGGCGCTTACGGATCAGGATCACCACAGGCAGCACCTCCCTGCAGGGAGCCTATGCCGATCAGCTTATCCCATATTCCCGATTATAGCGGCTCAGGCGACGGAAATCAAGGGCAGGCTCCTCCCCGCCTGTCTCCGCATAAGATGGCGTGGGCGCATGGCACCATGCGCACCCTACCCCAGAAGGAGGCATCCATTGCAGATGGAGAAACCCAACACCAATACGCCGCCCACGCCGTCTGTGCCGGCCGGCAGCTGCCAGCCCAACCAGGGCACGCTGCCCGGCACCTGCGCACCCATGGCGTTTCCCTTTGTGGCCATGCAGGAGGAGAACCCCGTCCGCTACAGCCGGATGGAGGCCCTGCAGACCGGCACCCTGTTCCCGGGGCTGGACCTGCCCTTTAAGGCGGCCATCCAGGCCAAGACGAAGATGTCCAACACCGCCCTGGTGGAGCTGATGGCCCTGGACTTTGCCATTGACGAGCTGGGGCTTTACCTCACCACCCACGCCCAGGATCAGGAGGCCCTGCAGCTGTACTGGTCCTATATCAAGCTGGCCAAGGAGGGCCGGGAGAAATACCAGAAGATGTACGGCCCCCTGCTGCAGACGGATCTGACGCCGGAGGATGGCTACGCCTGGCTGAAAGACCCGTGGCCCTGGGAGGAAGGAGGCAATGACTGATGTTCATCTATGAGAAGAAGCTCCAGTACCCGGTGAAGATCAAGAACACCAACCCCCGACTGGCATCCCTCATCATCTCCCAGTACGGCGGGCCCGACGGAGAGCTTGGCGCGTCCCTGCGGTATCTCAGCCAGCGGTTCTCCATGCCCTATCCGGAGCTGAAGGGACTGCTGACGGACATTGGAACGGAGGAGCTGGGCCATCTGGAAATGATCGGCGCCATTGTTCATCAGCTGACGAGGAATCTCACCGAGGAACAGATCCGCTCTGCCGGGTTCGACGCCTATTTCGTAGACCACACGGCAGGTATCTACCCCACCGCTGCCTCCGGCTCCCCTTGGAACGCCGCCGGCATCGGGGTCAAGGGCGACCTGATCGCCGACCTGACGGAGGATCTGGCTGCCGAGCAGAAAGCCCGGGTCACCTATGACAACATCCTGCGCCTCTCCGACGACCCGGATGTGAATGACGTCATCAAGTTCCTGCGGGAGCGGGAGATCGTTCACTTCCAGCGCTTCGGCGAGGGACTGCGCCTTGCCAAGGACAAGATGGATGCGAAAAACCTGTACTTCGTGAATCCATCCTTTGACAGATGAGCTGCTGAATCCAAAACACCCGCCGCCCTTAAAAAGGGGCGGCGGGTGTTTTCAGGCGCTTGGAAGGCTGATTGCTCAGTCCCCGTTCTTCATCAGGTCCTCCACCAGGGGCATCAGCAGGGCCTGGTCCTCTTTCCGGTCGGCAAAAAGCTCCAGGGAATCCCCCTGCTCCTCGATGAGACGGCCGATAGCGATATACCGGGACATGGAGGATTTTAAATTAAAAATGTCTCCCTCCGGGCTCTTCAGGTACACCTCTCCGCCGCACTGATTGACAGCATCCAGGAACTCCTGCACATCCGCTTCAGAACGCAGTCGCATGGGAAACACATCCTTTCTTGTCAGACTACCAGCTCTCCGCTGGTGCTTCACAAAGATACCACGGCGGCCCCGGATTGTCTATGGCCGAACTGGATAATGTTTCAGGGGAGGCTCCCGGAAGTTATTGATGAAATGCACAAAATTTTATTATATTTTTATACAACCAGTACAATCGCAGCTGGTCGGACTGGCCAAAGGGGCTTCTGTAGGGGGGATGTTGGGGTGCGTCCTATTGGTCGCGGGAATGGCAGCCATGCTGATTGCCGGGCAGATGCACCTCCCATTTCTCTTTTGGCCTTGCCAAAAAGAGAATGCGGGCGTACCTCCGAGGGAACGCCCCCCTGTGGGAGCTGGATCATCCCGGACGGCGGCCCACCTGGTTTCCCCGGCGGAAGCCAGCACCCCGGCTGCGGAACGGCCGAAAAAGCGGAGGCTGCCGCCTCCGCCTTTCGTTTATGCTTCCGCCTCGCCCCGGCCCAGCAGGGCCAGAACGGCGTCCTTGTCGCCGGGGACCTCGTCCACCAGCACCCGGTACTGCTCCTCATTCAGCACCGGCACTCCCAGCTCCTGGGCCTTGCGGAGCTTGGAACCGGCGGCCTCTCCAGCCACCACAGCGCTGGTCTTTTTGGACACCGACCCGGACACCTTGGCCCCCAGGGCCTCCAGCTTCTCCCCGGCCTCCTTGCGGGAGGCGGACTCCAGTTCGCCCGTCAGGACGAAGGTCAAGCCCGCCAGCAGGTCCCCCGCCGGCTGGGCGGTGCTCTCCATGTTGACGCCCGCCTCTTTCAGGCGGCGGATCAGGTCTTTCGCCTGGTCGCCCTGGAAGTAGTCCACGATGCACCGGGCGGTGACGCCGCCCACGTCGTTGATCTCCGTCAGCTCCTCCTCCGTAGCGGCCATCAGCGCGTCCATGGAGCCGAAGTGGGCGGCGATGGTCTTGGCGGCCTTCTCCCCCACCTGCCGGATGCCCAGGCCGTACAGCAGGCGGCTCAGGTCATTGGCCTTGGAGTTCTCAATGGCCCGGATCAGGTTCTCTGCGGACTTGTCCCCCATCCGGTCCAGCTTGGCCACATCCGCGGCGTGGAGGCCGTACAGATCCGCGGCGTTGGCAATAAGCCCGGAGTCGATGAGCTGCTGGATGACCGCCGGGCCGCAGCCGTCGATGTCCATGGCGTCCCGGCTGGCGAAGTGCGTCAGGTTCCGCAGCAGCTGAGCCGGGCACTCGGCGCCGGTGCACCGCAGGGCCGCGCCGTCCTCGTCCCGGACCACCGGGGCGCCGCACACCGGGCAGGCGTCCGGCAGGGTGTAGGGCACCGTGCCCTCCGGCCGTTTGTCAAAGTCCACGCTG
>ERZ1643246.3982-NODE-3982-length-12105-cov-4.539834_pt1 | contig 12105 bp, 13 predicted proteins | sample MGYA00579265_ERZ1643246 | MGnify/ENA primary metagenome ERZ1643246 (study PRJEB29033, sample SAMEA4952261) | chicken gut metagenome | biome: Broiler Chicken; feature: Gastrointestinal Tract; material: Caecum | place: Ireland | collected 2018 | study: Broiler...
TTTCCTAACTTGACATTCGCTCCACGGAAAACCTGCCACCGAGGGCAGCAACCTCACGCTTCACAGCTATCAATGTCACAACACGAGTTATTTTACCAGCATCTTCCCGAAAAAGCAAGCCCTGAAGAAGAAAAATTGTTCTTTTTTCAATACATTCCCACAGGATCTGATCCGGCAGTTCCCGGAAATGCCAAAAGGCAGGGGCCGCCCGGGATCCAGCCCGCACCCGTTTAAAAAAAGGAAAGCCGGTCTCCGCCTGCTTTCCTTTTTTCTTTTTCATCTTTTACAGACAATCCGAGAAATCTACAAAGGTCACTCCTGTCAGTTCATCCTTTTCTACCCTGGGATCCTCGCCCGCACTGTACGCCTCCTGCAGAATCTCCTCGACCGTTCTCGCCGGAATGGCCAGCACGATTTCATCGGACTTCTGGGCGGCAGCCGTTTCCTCCTGCGGCTCCACAGGGGGAATCTGTACTGTCTGTCCCTGACTGTTCATGGGTTCTCTTACCAGCGCATTTTCCAGCGCAGCCTGCACGTCCTGCATCTCTTCTTCCAGTCCGGAATCCTGCGTCTCTGCCCGGACAGGCTCCGGCGTCTGCTCTGTCTCTTCCGGCTCCAGCTTTTCAATAAAGACCTCTGTCTCCTCCGGCCAGCTCTGAGCCGCTTCCGGTTCCGCCTCCTCTTCCTTTCTCCGGCGGTTCTGATATCTTCTTTCCTCCTCAGCATCCGCCTTTTTCTTCTTCTCGGCGAGGCCGGCATAGAATTCGTCGTCTTCTTTCTCGTCCTCCTCGTCTTCCTCGTCGCTGTCTTTTCTGCTCCAGACCTCAGCCACGATAAACAGGACAATCAGAAGCGCTACAGCCAGGCCCAAAACAATACGGCCCTCCATGGTCTGTGTAGCAATGGAAACGTAACCGATAAACGGTACGGTGATCAGCACCTTCTGAGCGGTGGTGCGCAGCGTGATCTCCGTCGGTTCCGCTCCCTCGGAGGCTGTCACGGAAGCAGTCTCCGTCGCCGGATCGATCTCATCGATTGTGTACACATATGCAGATCCGTCGCCGGTCACCACGATCTCATCTCCTGCGGAGAGATCCTCCACCTGTGTGCTCCTCCCGTATACAACCGATCCCGTCTGAATATTCGTTACCATATCCAGCCCGGAAACCACGGTGGAAATTCCTGCCAGAGGCGGAACAAACAGCGCCGCCGCCACCAGAATAAAGAGTATCAATATCAGATTCACAAATACCTTGAGTACTTTTGACATGTTGTATCTACCCCTTATCATGCTTTCAAAATTCGTATATCAGAGCCATTATAACCCTTTTCCTGCGGTTTTGCAAGAAAACCAATTCTCTCTTGTGGGATTTTCCTTCTCATATTATAATAGCCAGAGAGGTTTAGCATATGAATACACAGATTAAAACGATTGAGGACCTGTCTCTGAACGCCTGGCCCTCCCATCAAATTCAGATCTATGACGGATGGCTGCTCCGTTTTTCTTACTTTTATACCCACCGGACCAACTGCGTGGAGCAGATCGGCGCTTCCTCGCTGCCGCTGGAAACCAAAATTGCCTACTGTGAGGAGGCCTACAAAAAATGGGGAACCCCTTCCATCTTTAAGATTTCCCCCCTTCTGCTGCCTTCCTTTGACAGCCGGCTGGCCGGCCTTGGATACGTAAAGGAGCATACGACAGACGTAATGACCCTCTCCCTGTCCGAGCCGCAGGCACTCCCCGCCGGGATTCCCGTAAAAGTCAGCAGTTTTATCCCGGATGCTTGGATCCAGGCTTTGTTTGCCCTGAAAGGTACAACAAACGTCATGCATAAGCTGGTGGTTCCCTCCATGTACCGTGCGATCCCCATGGAAACCATCTGCGTTTCCATTTCAGACGGACGCAGGATCGTCGCCACCGGTCTTGGCATTCTGGACCGGAATTACATCGGCGTATACGCGATCCATGTACACCCGGATTATCGCCGCCGCCGCTACGCCAGCGCCATCTGCCGTACCATTCTGCAGAACGGCCGCCTGCGCGGCGCGCGAAGTGCATACCTTCAGGTCGTTGCCGACAACCAGCCTGCCATCCGCCTTTATCAGTCCCTGGGATTTTCTTACGCCTACACCTGCTGGTTTCGGGTAAAACATCAATTTTAACACGCGGCTGACGGCGAGTGTCAGCCTTGCAAAAACAAGAAGCCTGTTTTCCCTTTTCGAAAAACAGGCTTCTTGTGAAACGTCCAACGGGCCAAACGCCTTACTGCTGGCTCAGATAATCATTGATCTGCGCTTCCAGCACATCCGCATCCAGGCCGTGTACCATGGCCGCCTCTGCCAGAGATTCCGCCTGAGAAGACGGGCATCCAATACAGTGCATCCCCGCTCTCATTAAAATAACTGCAATATTTTGATCCAGCTGAAGCATTTCGCCGATAGTCGTATTCTTCGTTACCTTAGCCATTGTAAAATCCTCCTTCTTTTTCGCTCCCATTATAATACCATTTGCTTTTCCGCGCAAGGGCAAGCTCTTTTTTCCCCGAAAATGTTTCTATTTTTATACTTGTATTCTCCAAAAACTTATATTAGAATGAGCATAGGACCCGGATGAGGGGTTTTACAGTTACAGCACTATTTCTAAGGAGGATATAACGATGGCACATGTAATTTCTGATGAATGTGTATCCTGCGGAACCTGTGTAAGCGAGTGCCCGGTTGACGCAATCAGCGAGGGTGACGGAAAATACGTGATCGATGCAGATGCCTGCGTAGATTGCGGTTCCTGCGAGGCTGCATGTCCCACAGGCGCAATTTCTGCTGAATAATCCGGCTGAAATTTGCTGAAAACGGCGGACGCTAATGTGTCCGCCGCTTTTTCTTTGGCTGTTTTCTCTGTTCCTCTGTAACTGCCACCTGTTTTCTGGCTATCTGGTGCTGCCGGATTGCTTCGTCCACTTTTCGGTAGCGTTCTTCCTGCCGGTTCTTTTTCCGCAGCTCCCGCACCAGTCTGCCAAGGATCTGATAAAACTGCGCCTCTTTTTTCTTCTTTTCCGGCTCCCCGGCTTCCTCCAGCAGCCTCGGTATCAGCACGCTGATCTCCTTGAGCTGCAGTCCTTTCTTTTTCAGCTCCCGGATGCACAGAAACACCCGGATGTCCCTTTCCGCATAGCATCTGCTCCCCTTGGCATTTCTTCTTATGTCCAGTCCAAACTGCTCCTCCCAGTATCTGAGGGCGGAGGATTTTTCTCCTACCAGCTCCGACGCCTCAGCTACGGAATACGTGGTTTGTTCCATAGACCTACCCCTTCCCTGCTATTCCGGAATACCTGCATGCCAGGCACCTGCTTTTATTATACCATTCTGCCCCTGCAATACAATCAATTTCGCTCGACAAAATTCCGCCTGACCGCCGGCCGCCTTTTTATCTAGGATCTTCCCTGTTCCAGATTCATAAACTTGGTATAATCCGGCAGCCAGACCAGATTTACAGTCCCGATCGGGCCGTTTCTCTGTTTAGCGATAATGATCTCCGCCACTCCCTTCATCTCTGAATCCTTGTGATAATAGTCATCTCTGTAGATAAACATAACCACATCCGCATCCTGCTCGATCGCGCCGGATTCCCGAAGATCCGACAGCATCGGCCTGTGATCAGTCCGGCTCTCCACGGCCCGGCTCAGCTGCGACAGCGCCACCACCGGAACATTCAGCTCCCTGGCCAGCGCCTTCAGGGAACGGGAAATATCTGAAATCTCCTGCTGCCTGGAATCGCTGTTTCTTCCTCCGCCGCTCATCAGCTGCAGATAATCGATCATGATAATATCCAGTCCGTGCTCCAGTTTATACTTCCTGCATTTAGACCGCAGCTCCCGCACGGTAATTCCCGGCGTATCGTCTATGATCAGGTTGGAATCGCCGATAAGACCCGCGCTCTCGATCAGTTTGCTCCAGTCTTCATCCTTCAGGTTTCCGGTACGCATACTCTGGGAGTTTACCCTGGACTCCATGGACAGCAGACGGTTCATGAGCTGCTGCTTCGACATCTCCAGACTGAAAATAGCTACCGAAAGATGCTGTTTAAAAGCCATGTACTGGGCAATATTCAATACAAAGGCCGTCTTTCCCATGGAGGGACGGGCTGCCACCAGAATCAGATCCGAATTCTGAAAACCGGAAGTTTTGTAATCCAGGTCGGTAAATCCCGTGGCAAGGCCTGTGACATTGCCCTTTGTCTTGGATGCCCGCTCAATATTTTCCAGCGTATCCATCACGACCTGGCGGATCGGCACCATGTCGCCGGAATCCCTCTGCTGGAGGAGCTGAAACATCTTCTTTTCCGTATTTTCGAGGATTTCCTCCACCGGTTCCCTGTTCAGATAGCACTCATTCTCAATTTCCTCTGTAAGCCGGATCAGCCGGCGCAAAACCGCCTTTTCGCTGACTATGGCCGCATAATGCCGGATGTTGGCCGAGGTCGGGACTGCGCTCAGCAGATCCCTGACAAACTCCATTTCGGAAATTTCCGGAGGCACATCCATCTCCCGCAGGCGGTTCTGCAGCGTCACAATGTCGACCGCTTTGCCCTCATTAAACAGATCCACCATGGCCTCAAAAATAATCCCGTACTGCCTCTGATAGAAATCATCGCTTGTCAGCATTTCCGAGGCTGCCATGATCGCTTCCCGTCCCATGAGCATAGAACCGATCACCGACTGTTCCGCTTCCACGCTGTGGGGAAGTATCCTCTTGATCAGTGCCTCCTCCATCCGGTTTTTCCTCCTATGCCTCTCTTACGTGTACTTTCAGCTTGGCTGTCACCTGAGGATGCAGCTTCACGCCCACCTCCGTGGTTCCAAGCTCTTTGATCGTGCCGTCCAGCACCAGTTTCTTCTTATCCAGTTCGATGCCCAGCTGCTCTTTGGCGGCTTCCGCGATCTCCTTGGCGGAAATAGAGCCAAACACCTTTCCGCCCTCACCGGTCTTGATGGAAACAGATACCTCCGCGGCGTCTATCTTCTCTCCCAGTGCCCGGGCCGCTTCCAGCGCCTCTTTCGCAAGCTTCTCTTCATGCGCCTTCTGCAGCTTCAGATCATTCAGGTTCTTCGGCGTGGCCTGCGCTCCCAGTTTCTTGGGCAGAAGCATGTTCCTCGCGTATCCGTCGCTTACGTTTACGATCTCTCCTTTTTTCCCCAGGGACTTTACATCCTCTAATAAAATAATTTTCATACCTAAATTTCTCCTTCTTTTAACATTCCCGCCAGAGTCTCCTTCAGATAAGCTTTTGCCTCCTCCAGCGTTGTCTTTTCCAGCTGACAGCCGGCAATGTTCAGGTGCCCGCCGCCGCCCATTCTTTCCATGATAATCTGCACATTGATTTCATCAATGGCCCGGGCGCTGATATAAATCACACCCTTATAATCCGTCAGCACAAAGGAAGCTTTTACTCCAACTATATTCAGAAGTTCGTTGGCTGCCTGCGCTCCTACGATCGTCGGACTGTCCACATAATCGCTGGGACAGACAGAAATTGCAAAGCTCTCCTTATACAGTTCGGCATTGCGGATCGCTTCGCCCCTCGCCCTGTAATCATTCATATCTTCCCGGAACATCTTGCGCACCCGGGTTACATCCGCCCCGCAGCGCCGGAGGAAAGCTGCCGCCTCAAAAGTCCTCACGCCGGTTTTCTGAAGAAAATTGTCCGTATCCACCATGATGCCCGCGTACAGAGCGTCCGCCTCAATATTCCGGATCCGGATCCCCTCTGTAAAATACTGCAGGATCTCCGCCACCATCTCGCAGGCGGAGGAGGCGTACGGCTCTATATAAGAAAGAACAGAATTGCGGATCACTTCGCTGCCCTGGCGGTGATGATCCAGAACGACAATCGTCCTGGTCAGATAGAGCAGCTCCTCACATTCCGTATAGCTGGGCTTGTTGGTATCCACCACCACGACCAGCGTGTTTTCATCCACGATCTCCTTGGCCTCCGCGCAGTTCACAAACATATGCGGATCATAATCGGGATTCTGCTGAAAAGCCTGCATCAGCGGGCGGATCGAAGAGGTCACATTATCAATCACAATATGCGTCCGCTTATTCAGAGTTTTCGCGGCCCGGTAAATCCCCACAGCAGAGCCGAAGGAATCTACATCAATGATCTTGTGGCCCATGACCACCACCTTCTCTTTGCTGTCCATAAATTCCTTCAGCGCATGGGCCTTTACCCGCGCCTTCACCCGCGTACTCTTTTCCACAGCCTGGGACTTGCCGCCAAAGTAGGAGATTTTTTCTCCCTCTTTGATAACAACCTGATCGCCGCCGCGCCCGAGAGCCAGGTCGATGGCAATACGGGCATACTCGGAATTTTTCGCGTAGCTGCCGCTGCCCGCACCGATGCCGATACTGATGGTGACTGCCATTTCATTCCCGATGTTGACCGTCTTCACTTCCTGAAGGATGCTGAACTTCATTTCCTTCAGCTTATTCAGCGAGCCGGTGCGCATCACCAGAAAATATTTGTCCTTTTCAAATTTTTTGACCAGACCGTCAATTTCATGGAAATACTTATTGATCTTCCGGTCCAGCAGCGCCGTCAGAAGAGAACGCCTCACTTCCTCCACGCTCTCCAGCGCTTCCTCGTAATTGTCCAGATAAATGAGACCTGTGACCATCGTCTCATCTTCATATCTGCGGATATACTCGTTCAGCCTCGTCTCGTCATCCAGATAAACCGCGTACAGACAGGCCCCGCCGTCAGGACTCATTTCCAGAAGCTCGGAATTCTCGATCAGGCCGCCGATATCAACATGCTTAATGTAGATCCGGTAATCCCGTCTCTGATAAGACAGCGGATACTCTGTCTCCTCCCCCGGTCCCGGAAATTTTTCCAGCGTGATCTCCGAAAAAATATTGGTAATGGACTTGCGGTAGCCCCGGCGGTCTCTTCCGCTCAGTGCGGCAAACGCCTTGTTAAACCACAGAAGCTTCCCCTGTTCATCGGTAATCGCGTAGGGAAGTGAAAAATCTGCCAGCAGCTGTCTCTGTATCTGTCCGTACTGTGCGGCGAATGTGATCAGGTCGTTGAACACAGACGCCTTTTTCCTCCGATAGAGAATCACGGCCACCACGGCATACAGCCCCGCACAGCAGCTGAGCAGAAAACCTGCTTCCATATTTATCAAATAGGCGCACGCATCTGCGCCTGCAAGTACTGCGATCATCCAGAGAGGCCATTTCAGATATCTCTGAAGCCGTCCTGTCAATCTCATTCCTGGAGTGGACTTGTTCATGTTTACTGCTCCCACAAAATCTCACGGTCTGTTCCGAAACATATCGGATGGTCCAAGACTGGTATCCATGGCAGAGAGGGTGACCAGGTGCTGCTCTGCAGCATCCGGCCACCCCTGCCACGCTCTGCATCATTCAGTCTGTAGGTACTGTCAGGATCCCTGATCAGTTAAACGGCAGCTCCTCGTCGATGCCGTCCGGAATGTTCATAAATCCATCGGCAGAAGCCGGCGCTGCCGCCGGAGCCGCCGGTCCGGAAGCGGACGGCTGCTGATAGGAGGTATGGAAGCCGGCGCTGTTCTCCGCGCTGGCGCTCTTGCTCTCCGCAAATTCCTGCTCTTCCACCACAACGTCTGTAGTATACACCTTCACGCCGTCCCTGTTGGTATAGCTTCCTGTCTGGATTCTTCCGCTGACCACAATTCGGATTCCCTGGTGAAAATATTTTTCTGCAAATTCAGCGGTTCTGCCGAAAGCCACGCAGCTGATAAAATCAGCCGTCTGCTCCCCGTCTCTGCGGAATCTGCGGTCGACTGCCAGAGTGTATCTGGCCACAGCTGTCGAATTTTCACCGGCTGAATAGCGGATATCCGGATCTCTTGTTAATCTTCCCATCAGAATTACTTTATTCATTTTTTATTACCTCTATGCATTCCAATTTATTGTATATCACGGGTTTTTATCATACCATACACAGCCGTAAAAGTCAATTTTCCGTCTTTTTGCGCAGTCCCCGCGTATTCTTCTCCACCTGTTTTCTCGGCGTCATGATCTGATGTCCGCACCCTGTGCATTTCAGACGGAAATCAGCCCCCACCCGCAGAATCTCCCATTCGCTGCTGCCGCAGGGATGCGGCTTTTTCAGTTTCACGATATCTCCTACCTCATAGTTCATAGCTCTCACCTCACCTGACGATGATCTGATCCAGCACCTGCCCGATCGGCTCGTTGATGACCAGATCTGCGTTCCGGTCCGCAGAAGTGGCCCCTTTATTAATAACCACCAGCGCCTCCCCCTGGAAGTACTGGAGAAGCCCGGCAGCCGGATATACCACCAGAGAAGTTCCTCCGACAATCAGGACCTGGGCGCGCGAAATTGCCCGCACCGACTCCTGCAGCGTTTTCTGATCCAGTCCTTCTTCATAAAGTACCACGTCCGGCTTGATGATCCCCCCGCATTTTCCGCACCGGGGGATCCCCGCGGCTTTCTTCATATATGCCGCGTCGTAAAAGGCTCCGCACTTCATACAGTAATTTCTGTGCACACTTCCGTGCAGCTCCAGTACCTTCCGGCTTCCGGCCATCTGATGAAGGCCGTCTATATTCTGCGTGATCACCGCCCGCAGTTTTCCGGCTTTCTCAAGCTCCGCCAGCTTTCTGTGCGCCGCATTTGGCCTGGCATCCAGCGCCAGCATTTTGTCCTGATAAAATCTGAAAAAATATTCCGGATTTCTCATAAAAAAGCTGTGGCTTAAGATTTCTTCCGGCGGATAGTCATACGTCTGATGGTACAGGCCGTCCACGCTCCGGAAATCAGGGATCCCGCTTTCTGTGGACACCCCCGCCCCGCCGAAGAAAACCAGATTCTCATGCTCATCCACCAGTTTCTGCAAACTTTCCACTGCATCCATCGCGCTTACCTCCTTATCTTACTCTGCCGACCTGACTCCCTGTACAACGTACCGCTCATCCCCCTCGCTGGCCGCGCAGGTAGACAGCGTGACAATTCTGTCGTCGAGAGAGAACTTCCTCTCTTCCAGCGGAATCTGCGACTGTGACTGCATCTTGTCCAGATATTCCAGGAACAGGTCTCCCGGCCCTGAAAACAGGGTATAGACGTCGCTGTAGGCATCCGTATACTGGGCATTAAAAATCTCATACCGGTAGTCAGCCTCCGGAGTCAGGATCCAGAAGTCCATCTGATCCTGATAGTCCTCCCAGTTCTGCAGAAAATCGAGTTTCCCGAACATGGTCTGATTTTTCATGTTGTGACCGTAGACAATGGTGTTGCAGTCTGAAAAATCGCCGCTGTTCCGGTATTCCACAAAAATAGAGCCTGCAAAGTTGTCCTTTCCCTCGAAGGTGCGGTGAAGATAATACGCATTATCTGTTCCCTGCACGATCGGATAACTGATATCCAGCGCTTCCATATACAGCCACCCTACAATGTCCGGATTGATCTCCTGCAGCGATGCGAAATCCACCTGAATAGGAGGCGTCTCCGGTTCCGTTGTCTCCGGGACGGCCGGCGTTTGATCGGAAGCATCTGTCTGCGGTTCCGGACTTTCCTCTGCCGCCGCCGTATATTTCTGCAGGGTTTTATACTCATTTTCTCCTTCCTGGTAGGCCAGTCTGGTGGAAATCAGCTGATACCCCGAATAGGCAATCACGCCGATGCATACCAGAATTCCCAGGGTCAGAAGGACATTGAGAGGACCACCCTTCTTCTTTTTTCTCTTCTTCTTTTCTGCCACGGCTTTACTCCTTCTGTTCCTCCATCATTCTGTTTCAAAATTCCCCTTTAGTATACAGAAGCGCAGAGAGAAAGTCAATTCTTCTTCCCTTCTGCAGAAGGTGTAAAACAAGCCTAAAACAAACAGAGACATATCCCTCTGATATGTCTCTGCGCAGTTGCGGGGGCAGGATTTGAACCTGCGGCCTTCGGGTTATGAGCCCGACGAGCTTCCAGACTGCTCCACCCCGCGATATCCTCTTGTCTTTACAGTATATGTAAAATCTTTAAAAAATATTATAGTCTTCTTTTAAATCTTTGTCAAGAAAAGTTCCGGGGCATCCGTTCTGAAGAACGGGATGCCCCGGCTGTTTATTCTTCTCCGCCGTAAAGTGCCTTTACCGTCGGATAGATCGTTCTGAATTTTTGATATTTTGCCTCGTATTTTTCCACCAGCTCCGGTTCCGGTTCAATGGTCTTCACAACCTTTACCAGTTTTCCGGCCGCTTCTTCCACGCTGGCATATTCGCCGCAGCCGACGGCGGCCAGGATCGCAGCTCCATATCCGGGACCTTCCTCGCTCTCAATGATATCAACTTTCAGATTCATGACGTTTGCGATGATCCGTCTCCAGAGCGGACTCTTTGCTCCGCCTCCGCAGAGTTTCGTGCGCTCGATCTTTAATCCCAGATCTCTGGCGACTTCCAGGGAATCTCTCAGTCCGAAGCTGACTCCCTCCAGGACAGCCTGCGTCATTTCTTCTCTGGTCGTATCCATGGACATGCCGAAGAAGACTGCTCTGGCATCCGGATTATTATGCGGAGATCTCTCCCCCATCAAATAGGGCAGGAAAAATACCCGGTTTTCTCCAAGCTTCGTAATTCCCTTCTGTTCCTCCCCGTAGTTCTGCGTTTTCAGGATGTCGTCCATCCACCATTTATTGCAGGAAGCGGCGGAAAGCATGCAGCCCATCAGATGGTACGCGCCGTCCGCATGGTCAAAGGAATGAAGCGCATTATACTTATCCACGCCGAATTTCCTGCTGGAAATAAACACAGTTCCGCTGGTCCCCAGAGAAATATTGCAGCGCCCGTCGCCCACGGTTCCGGTGCCCACCGCGGCAGCCGCGTTGTCTCCCGCTCCGGCAATCACCTTTACCGCGGAAGAAACGCCCAGCTCTCCGGCGATCTCCTTCTTCAGCGTTCCGACTACCTCATAGCTCTCGTACAGCTTGGGCAGCTGTTCTTCTCTCACGGAACAGATTTCCATCATCTCTTTGGACCAGCAGCGGTGCTGGACATCCAGCAGCAGCATTCCGGAGGCATCCGAATAATCTGTACAGAAGGAGCCGGACAGCCTGTAGGCCAGATAATCCTTGGGAAGCATGATCTTGGCGATCTTGGCAAACTTTTCGGGCTCATTTTCCTTCATCCAGAGGATCTTCGGTGCGGTGAATCCGGCAAACGCAATATTGGCGGTATACTGGGACAGCTTGTCCCTGCCGATCACCTGATTCAAATAATCGGTCTGCTTTCCGGTCCTCCCGTCATTCCACAGGATCGCCGGGCGCAGTACCCGGTCCTGTGCGTCCAGCGCCACCAGACCGTGCATCTGCCCGCCAAAGCTGATGCCTGCCACCTGAGATTTATCACATTTTTCCAGCAGCTCCTTCAGCCCTTCTATGGTCTTCTCGTACCAGTCCTCGGGATTCTGTTCTGACCAGCCCGGATGCGGGAAAAAGATCGGATATTCTTTGGAAACGATATTGACGATCTTTCCCTCGCCATCCATAGCCAGAAGTTTGACTGCGGAAGTGCCCAGATCAATTCCGATATACAGCATAGCCGTCCTCCTTAATCAGTGAAACGGATTCTCTGTGGGGTAGCGGTCTCCAGCCGGTCTGTTATAGCCGATCTTCTCTACCGGAACTCCGATATATTTAAAGATCTCGTACAGAGCTTTTCCGTGATGTCCGAAGGTTACTGCGCCGTGATGCGGATAGTTGCCCTCGATCAGCACGTGGCGGTAAAATCTTCCCATTTCCGGGATCGCAAAGACTCCGATCGCGCCGAAGGACTTGGTCGCCACCGGAAGCACCTCGCCCTGAGCCACGTAAGCACGCAGTTTCGCGTCGGCGGTACTCTGCAGACGGTAGAAAGTGATCTCTCCTGGAATGATATCTCCTTCCAGAGTTCCCTGCGTTACCTCTTCCGGCAGGCTTCTGGCCATAATCATCTGATACTTCATGTTGCAGGTCGTAAGCTTTCTGGAGCAGGTATTGCCGCAGTGGAAGCCCATGAAGGTATCTTTGTGCGTGTAGTTGAATTTTCCTTCGATCGCCTCTTTATACATGTCGGCGGGAA
>ERZ1643246.3983-NODE-3983-length-12098-cov-5.026738_pt1 | contig 12098 bp, 8 predicted proteins | sample MGYA00579265_ERZ1643246 | MGnify/ENA primary metagenome ERZ1643246 (study PRJEB29033, sample SAMEA4952261) | chicken gut metagenome | biome: Broiler Chicken; feature: Gastrointestinal Tract; material: Caecum | place: Ireland | collected 2018 | study: Broiler...
CTGCCGTAATCCACGGCTCCTCCAGGATCCCGCGGCAGATGCTCAAGATCCAGGGTGGTCACCTGAAACATTTCCCCCGCCCCTTCACAGTCGCTTCCCGTAATCAGCGGCGTGTGCACATACACAAATCCCCGGTCCTGAAAAAAGCAGTGGATGGCGTGGGCCGCCAGGGAACGGATGCGGAAGACCGCCTGAAAGGTGTTGGTCCTGGGGCGCAGATGGGAGATTGTCCGCAGATACTCCAGGGAATGGCGCTTTTTCTGCAGGGGATAGTCCGGCTGGGAGCTTCCCTCCACGGCAATGCTTTCCGCCTGGATTTCGAAAGGCTGTTTTGCTTCCGGCGTAGCTGTCAGGATTCCCTCGGCCTCCACAGCCGCCCCCACATTCAGCCTGGAAAGTTCACGGAAATTTTCCATCCCCTCCTGGTATACGATCTGCAGGGTTTCAAAGCAGGAGCCGTCGTGAAGCACCAGAAATCCAAAATTTTTGGAGGACCGGTTACTGCGCACCCAGCCTCCCACCCGGATCCTCTTCTCCAGATAGCTCTCTCTGTTTTCGTATAGTTCCCGTACTGTCACGAGCTGTTCCATCTTGCTGTCTCCTTCCTCTCTTTTACGGATGATTCTCCGTCTCTGTATATGATATTTTTCCTTCATGAAGCTTAATTTTGCATGTTTTCCTTCATTTTCATCTTAAAATACTGCCTTTTCCGGTAATACAAAGTGTATCCTTATTAACCGGAAAAAGCAATCCCTTTGTTTATACTGCCGCCGGATCCCTTTTTCTGCGGAAATGCGGCGCCCTTGCCTGTTCCACTACACATTGTCGCGCATCCTCAGGATTTTCTCTTCATTTCCATGGTTTTTCATCCCGCAATTGACTTATGATTTTCCAGGTGATAGCCTTTATTTATACAATATTTAACGATTTTTCCACCTTATTTCCCTTCTTTTTTCTTTCCTTCTATCTGCGCTACAACTTGTTGTTATGGGAATTCAGGAAAGCCGGCCGCTGACCTGCCTCTCATCTGAAAGGAGATCGCTTATGAATTACAAATCAGACATTGAAATCGCCCAGGAATGTACAATGGCCCCCATCTCACAGATTGCAAAAAAAGCCGGGATCGATGACCGGTATCTGGAGCAGTACGGCAAATACAAGGCCAAAATCGATTACCGCCTTCTGCAGGAGTCCTCTGCCCCCGACGGCAAGCTGGTGCTCGTAACAGCCATCAACCCCACGCCGGCCGGCGAGGGAAAGACCACCACCACCATCGGTCTGGCAGACGCAATGCAGAGGCTCGGAAAAAAAGCGGTCGCCGCGCTGCGGGAACCGTCCCTGGGCCCGATTTTCGGCGTCAAGGGCGGCGCCGCCGGCGGCGGCTACGCGCAGGTGGTTCCCATGGAGGATATCAATCTGCATTTTACCGGAGACTTTCACGCGATCAGCGCGGCCAACAATCTTCTGGCTTCCATGATCGACAATCACATTTATCAGGGCAATCAGCTGAATATTGATCCCCGCCGGATCACCTGGCGCAGATGCATGGATATCAATGACCGCCAGCTCCGCAGCGTGGTGGACGGCCTCGGCGGAAAGAGCAATGGGACTCCCCGCGAGGACGGCTACGACATCACCGCCGCCTCCGAAATCATGGCTGTCCTCTGCCTGGCCAACGATATCGACGATCTGAAAGCCCGGCTGTCCCGCCTGGTGATCGGCTATACCTACGGAAAAGAGGCGGAACAGAAACCGGTGACAGCCGGACAGCTGCACGCGGAGGGCGCGATGTGCGTTCTCCTGAAGGATGCGCTGAAACCCAATCTTGTGCAGACGCTGGAACATACGCCGGTCATTGTGCACGGCGGCCCCTTTGCCAACATCGCCCATGGCTGTAATTCTGTGACCGCCACCCGGATGGCACTGAAACTGGGCGACTACTGCATCACAGAGGCTGGTTTCGGCGCGGATCTGGGCGCCGAAAAATTCCTGGATATCAAATGCCGGATGGCCGGCCTCACCCCCAGCGCCGTGGTCGTCGTGGCCAGCGTCCGTGCCCTGAAGCATAACGGAGGCGTACCTATCCAGGATCTGGACCGTGAAAATCTGGAGGCCCTGGAAAAGGGACTTCCCAACCTTCTGAAGCATGTGAGCAATATCCGGAACGTTTATCATCTGCCCTGTGTGGTGGCCGTCAACGCTTTCCCCTCCGACACGGAGGCGGAGCTTGCTCTCGTGGAAGAAAAGTGCCGGGAGCTTGGCGTCCGCGCAGCCCTGTCCGAAGTATGGGCAAAGGGCGGAGCGGGCGGAACGGAGCTGGCCAGAGAAGTCATCCGGCTCTGCGAGGAAGATTCTTCCGGGTTTACTTTTGCCTACAGCCTGGAGAGCAGCATCGAGGAAAAGCTGGAACAGATCGTCCAAAAGATTTACGGCGGTTCCAGGGTCGTGCTTACCTCCGCAGCCCGGAAACAGGCAGCCAGGCTGGAAGCCCTGGGCTTTGGCCGCTGCCCCGTCTGCGTGGCGAAAACCCAGTACAGCCTTTCCGATGACCCCGGCAAGCTGGGAGCTCCCACCGGCTTCACCGTCACGGTCAGGAATCTGAAAATCTCCGCCGGCGCCGGGTTTATCGTAGCGCTGACAGGAGACATCATGACCATGCCGGGCCTTCCCAAATGTCCGGCTGCCGAGAAAATCGACATCGACAGCTCCGGACGGATCACCGGCCTGTTCTGACTTCAGGGTTCCTGCCATATAAATTAGAAAAAACAGCGCCCGCAGGGTGCGGTGCAGATAGTTTCTGCTCCTGCCCCCCTGCGGGCGCTGTTCTTCTGTTTTTCTTCTGCCGCGGCAGCTTTCATTTCCTACATGGATTTTCTCTCGGCGATCTCCGCCATCTTTGCGCTGTTGAGGCGGGTATCCCCGTGGACCCGGCTGTAGGACAGATAGCCGTTCATCCGGTCGATCTTCGTCAGGTTCCGGGAACCGCAGACCGGGCATACATCCATCTCCAGCTCCTGATGCCCGCAGTCGTCACAGTAGGCCAGGGAGAGGTTCACCCCTTCGTAGAAACCCTTATCCATGGCTCTGCGGATCAGCGTGCGGATGGCTTCCTTGTTGTAGCTGACAGGATAGCGCACATACTGGATCTTTCCTCCATTTAAAAGATTCCAGAATCTTCCCTCCTTATCCTGTTTTTCAATCGGCGTAATATCCTCCGTCACATGGCAGTGGAAAGAGTTGCTCACATAGGGCCGGTCCGAAACATGGCGGATGATCCCGTACATCTTCCGGAACTGCTCCACCTGCAGGCCACAGAGAGACTCCGCCGGCGTTCCGTAAATCGCGTAGAGGATGCCGTCCTCCCGCTTGTACTCCTCAATCTTCCGATTGATGTACCGCATCACTTCCAGGGCAAACTCCCCGTCCTCCGCGATGGACTTCCCGTTGTAAAGCTCCTGCAGCTCGTTGAGGGCCGTGATCCCAAAAGAGGCCGTCATGGGCTTCAGCAGGGGGCGGATCTTATCAGATGGTTTTAAATGCCCGCCGTAAAAACCACCCTCGCAGTATCCCAGAGGATTGGTGGAGGCCCGCATTTCTCCCAGATAATCGTAGGTTCTCTTGTGGAGATCCCGGATCATTTCCAGGTAAAAATCCAGCACCTCATAGAAATCCCGGTTTTCGGATTTTGCCTTGGCCAGGATCATGGGCAGGTGCAGGGAAACCGCTCCGATGTTGAAGCGCCCCACAAATACCGGCTTATCCTCCGCATCTGCGGGCTCCATCCCGCCCCGCTCGTACCAGGGGCTCAAAAAGGCCCTGCAGCCCATGGGGCTGATCACCCGGCCGTACTTTTGATACATTTCCGAGATATATCCTTCCCCGCTCATGGAAAGCCAGTCGGGATACATGGTCTTGGCGGAGCACTCCAGTCCCGCCTCAAAGACATCCTCACAGCAGGCTCCCGGCCCATGGATGGCCTTGTCGTACAGAAATACGATTTTCGGAAAGAGCACCGGCTTCTTAAAGCCTTTCTTTCCCTGCCCTTCCCTGTGCACCTGCAGCAGAGAGATGGAGATCATCTTTTCAAAAGGCTCGGTTCCCAGACCGAGGGTCACCGTCACAAAGGGGTAATCGCCTCTGGAGGAGCCCACTGTATTCAGCTTATACTCGATTCCCTGCCATCCCTGATCACATTCCCGGCGGACCTTGTCCAGGGCATAGGTAACCGCTCTCTCCTCTCTTCCCGCCCAGCTCTCATCCGCGTACTTCAAAAATTCCTTCACGTATTTGTCATAGCTTTTCTGCGCGTAGGGAGCCAGGATCTTATCCACCTCCGGCACCGTAAATCCGCCGTACTGCTGGGCCGCCGTACTTAAGATAATATCTCCCATCACATCGAAGGCGGTATCCAGGCTTTTGGGCTCATTGTACCATACATTGCCCATCTCAAAGCCTCCCCGCAGAACATTTGCCACGTCAAAAAGACAGCAGTTCATGGTATCCAGCCTGGCCGACTGGTCATGGATGTAAATATATCCGTCTTTGCAGGCCTGGAGCTCATTCCTGTTCATAAAAAACTTCCGGTACAGCTCCTTGTTCAGCTCATTAAAAATCAGACTGCGCTTGGTGGCCACGAGTGCGCTGTCGGTGTTGGCATTGCTCTTGTCTCCGATATAGCGGATGGACTGGCTTTTGGTGTACACCTCATCCATCATGTGGATAAAATCCACCTTGTAGTTCCGGTAATCCCGGTAACTCTTTGCCACCGCCGGGTTGACTTTGTCCAGAGCTCCCTCCACGATGCAGTGCATATCCGCAATGGGGATTTCCTCCTTCCCCAGCGCCTCCGCCCGCTCTCTGGCAAACCGGCAGATAAACTCATTTTCTTCCTCCGTAAATGTGTAGAGGATCCTTCTGGCAGATTTATTGACGGCCCGGACAATCTTGGACGCGTCGAAGGGCTCTCTTGTTCCATCTTTTTTTACAACGTATATCATTGGCTGCTCCTTTTCGGGGAAGCCGGGGGCTTCCATATCTTGTGTTCTTATTTTGCGTGAACGCAATATATTGTATCATCCTTGAGTAAAAAAGAAAAGCCCCTTATTTTGAAATTTTTATCTCTCCCTCAAAAACTGTTTCCGCCGGTCCGGTCATATAAACGGAGCCGTCTTCCCGGTCCCATTCGACCGCAAGATTTCCTCCGGCCAGGCAGACAGTCACCGGCCCCTTCGACGTCCAGCCGTTCAGCGCCGCCGCCACCGCCGCCGCGCAGGCTCCCGTCCCGCAGGCCAGCGTCTCCCCGGAACCCCGCTCCCAGACCCGCATCCGGATCGTCCGCGCGTCCAGGAGTTCCACAAATTCCGTATTGATTCTGTCCGGAAAATCCCGGTAATGCTCGAAGGCCGGTCCAAGCTCAGTCAGATCCAGTTCCTCCGTGTTCTCCACCGGCACCACCGCATGGGGATTGCCCATGGAAACGGCTGTATAGCGGTACTCCTTCCCCAGGAGCCGGACAGGAACATTCCGCGCCTGCTGCTCCCCGGACAAAACCGGGATCTTTGCGGCCGTAAGCTCCGGCCGCCCCATATCCACCCGTACCTCCGACACCTGCCGGTCTTTTACCGTCAGCTGCAGATGCTTTATCCCGCTCCTGGTTTCCACCGAAATCTCTTTTCGGGAAATCAGGCCGTGATCGTATACATATTTTGCCAGGCAGCGGATGCCGTTCCCGCACATGGCTCCCTCTGAGCCGTCCGCATTATACATGGCCATGGCAAAATCTGCTCTTTTGGAAGGCCCGATCAGGATCAGTCCGTCGGAACCGATCCCGAAGTGCCGGTCGCTTACGATCTGTGCCGTCCTGGAGGGATTTTCCACCCGCTCCCGGAAACAGTCCACATAAACGTAATCGTTGCCGCACCCGTGCATTTTGGTAAACCTCATACACCCTCCACGGCTTTCTGACAGATATGGTTTATTTTGTCTTTCCTTCCTTTACGCGGAAGTATATCTGTTTCTGGTCATTTCCGTCTGATACTTTATTGATCTCATAGCATCCCAGAGACTTCATAAAGGGCGTCAGCTTGGAAAAGCCAAAATTGCGCACATCAAAATCCGGGAGGCGCTTGGAAAGCTGATCGCCCAGCTTGCCGGAAAAAATCCAGCCGTCCTCGTCGGAAAATTTTTCGATGATGGTATTGATCGTCTTTTTTGTCTTCTCCAGTTCCTTCTGCGGCTTTGTCTTTTCTCTCCGCTTCTTTGTCTGCGGCTGCAGGGCCTCCGTCTCCTCCTGCTTTTTCTCATAGAGAAGATCCAGGTATTTAAACTGATTGCAGGCTGAAATAAAAGGCTGGGGTGTTTTGCTCTCCCCCATACCGATCACCTGCATGCCGGACTCCCGGAGTCTGGCTGCCAGACGTGTAAAGTCGCTGTCCGAGGAGGCCAGGCAGAAGCCGTCCACAGTGCCGGAATACAGAATATCCATGGCGTCTATGATCATGGCCGAATCGGTGGCGTTTTTCCCCGTTGTATAGCTGTACTGCTGCATGGGGATGATGGAATTATCCAGGAGGACCGCCTTCCAGGACGCCAGCTGCGGGCTGGTCCAGTCCCCGTAGATCCTCTTGTAAGTGGCGATCCCGCTGTTGGCCGTCTCCTCCAGAATGATTTTAATGTATTTATCTGAAATATTATCCGCATCGATGAGGACAGCGAATTTTAATTCATTCTCCATGTACTTCCCCCTTTTCTTTTCTCGTAAACTATGCGGTCTGCTCCGGCACCCAGGTTCCGTCCCGCTCCGCGTATCCCTGCCCGCCGGACAACAGTTCCGCGGCCGTCACGGCCTCATAGCCCTGTATGCCGAAAAGCTCCAGAAGCCCTTCCAGGGCCTCCCGTGTATCTTCCGCATCTGTCCGGCAGAGTATGATCGAACCACTCTCCAGATTTTCTGAAATCTGCCGGATGACGGCTTCCGCCCCATATTCTTTCCAGTCCAGGCTGTCCACGCTCCATCCTATGGTCTGCAGGCCGCAGGCCCCGGCCCTTCGCACAGTCTCCCGGCCGCAGGGATCCTCTTCCGGGCGGAAAAGACGGATCTCTTCCCCGGACAGTTCCTCCAGTTCTTTTCTGGAGGCCAGAAGCTCCTCCTCCGTCTCCTCCCCGTGTTCCAGAAGCCCCAGATCATGGCCGCCGTCTGCCATTCCCCGCAGCTCTTCCGGATGGCTCTCCGCCCAGGCTGCTGTGACGAAAAAAGAGGCTTTTGTCCCGCGTTCATCCAGGAGCTCCAGAAGCTCCCCGCTCCTGTCGTTGTCCTCCGACGCGTTAAAGGTCAGCGCCGTCCGAAGTTCCGCCGTCTGTACCTTTCGTATGGGAACCTCATATTCTTTTGCCGTGCTCCCGCTGACCTCGATCCAGCCTCTTCCCAGATCGATCCCGTACAGCAAGGTCATAGAGATCACGGTTGCCAGTCCGAACAGGAACACTCCCAGGGCATGATTTTTCATTCCGCCCATCTCCCATACCTTTTCCATCTATTCTATGACAGACCGGAATGTCCCTATTCAGCGCTCTCTCAGCCTCTTTTTTCCAGCCAGGCCTCCAGGAAATCAAAGAAGCGCCGCATCTCCTCCCGGGTCCCCACCGTGATCCGCAGATAATTCTCGATCCTGGGCTTGTCAAAATATCTCACATAAATATGCTGTTCCCGAAGGGCCTGATAGATTTCCCGGGCCGGAACCCGCTCATGGGAGGCAAAGATAAAATTCGCCCTGGAATCTCCAAACCGGAAGCCCAGCCTGGCCAGCTCACCCTTCGCCCATTCCCTCGTCCTGATCACTTCCGTCCGGGTTTTCTCAAAATATTCCCGGTCCCGGACGGCCGCCGTTCCCAGGATCAGCGCCGTCTGATCCATGGTGTAGGAATTAAACGAATATTTGACATCATTCAGGCAGGAGATCAGTTCTTCCTGGCCGATACAGAACCCGATCCGCATCCCGGCCATGGACCTGGATTTTGAAAAAGTCTGCACCACCAGGAGATTGTCGTACTTTTCCACCAGGGGCAGGGCTGTGTCCGCGCCAAAATCCACATAAGCCTCATCGACAATTACCACCGAATTCCGGTTATGTCTGAGGATCTGCTCCACGGCCTCCAGGGAAAGCTGCTCTCCGGTGGGCGCATTGGGATTCGGGAACACAATGCCGCCGTTTTCCCGCTCGTAGTCTTCCGGTACGATCCGGAACTGTTCATCCAGCGGGATCTGGCAGTATGGGATCCGAAACAGGCCCGCCCACACATCGTAAAAGGGGTCGGTGATATCCGGGAACAGGATCGGCTGCCCTGAATGACAAAACGTGAGGAAGGCCATGGCCAGCACGTCGTCGGAGCCCACGCCCACAAAAACCTGGGAGGGTCTGACTCCGTAGGTCTCCGCCAGCGCCTCCACCAGTATTCCCGCTTCCGGATCCGGATACAGGCGGAAATCCTCCGCCCGCATCTCCCGCAGGGCCTTTTCCACCGCCGGTGCTGGCGGATAGGGATTCTCATTGGTGTTCAGTTTTATCATCTGTGCCTCGCCCGGCTGTTCTCCCGGAACGTAAGGAGTCACCCGCCGCACGCCTTCTCTCCAGTCTCGCATATCTTTCCTCCTCATCTTTCGGTGTTTTGCCTTTCCATTATAGCATAAGTTCCGAAAAAGGGAATAAATTTTGAATAAGCACAGAAAGGAGACCTTCTGATTGGAAAATCAAAAAATGGAAAATCTCCTGAATCTGGCCCTCTACGCTACGCCGGACGAACGGCTCCGCTCTCAGCAGCTTCCTGTGGGTTTTGACGCTTCGGACCGGACCTTCGAGGTAGTCGTCCGCTACCAGGGAGATCCGGATATCCTCTCTTCCGCCGCATCGGAGGCCACGGTTCTTCTGGGAAATTACGCCATTCTGCGTCTTCCGGAGGAGGCCCTGGATACCGTCAGCAGCCTTCCTCAGATCACTTTTATGGAAAAACCGAAGCGCCTGTATTTTTCCGCGGCAAAGGGGCGGGCGGCCTCCTGCATCAACCCTGTCCAAAACGCCTCCTTTTCCGGAGGAGGCCTGTCCGGAAAGGGAATCCTGGTGGCCTGCATCGATTCCGGCGCTGATTACACACACCCTGATTTCCGCAATCCCGACGGCTCTTCCCGCATTCTCCGCCTGTGGGATCAGACTGCGGCAGCGGGGCCTCCCCCGCCCGGGTATCACCTGGGGACTCTCTATACCAAGGAGCAGCTGGATGCCGCTCTCGCCTCCGGTTTCCCGCTGGAACAGGTGCCGAGCCGGGATGTCAGCGGCCACGGCACAGCCGTCCTGGGGATCGCGGCCGGAAACGGGCAGGCCAGCGGGGGCGTCTTAAAAGGCACGGCTCCGGAAGCGTCCCTGGCCGTGGTCAAGCTGGGAACATCCGATCCCGGCGGATTTCCCCGGACGACTCAGCTGATGCAGGCGCTGGATTATATCATCCGGCTTTCCATGGAGCTCCAGATCCCGGCCGCCGTCAACTTAAGCTTCGGCAACAGCTACGGCTCCCACAGCGGGGATTCTCTGCTGGAAACCTACCTGGACACCGTTTCCCACTTCGGCCGGAATGTGATCTGTATCGGAACCGGAAACGAGGGGGACCGCGGCGGCCACCGCTCCGGAAAAATGGTTTCCGGACAGACGCTGGATTCAGAGTTCCGGACGGGGCCCTATTCTCTGACCACCAATCTCCAGGTCTGGAAGCAGTACGTGGATACGGCGGATCTGATCCTCATCCATCCAAACGGCCAGATGTCCCCTCCCATTGATCCGGTCCCGGGGCCGCTGCGCCTGCGCCTGCAGAATACAGAAATTCTCGTTTACTACGGAATGCCCGGCCCCTTCTCGGTTTTTCAGGAGATTTATCTGGATTTTCTCCCTGTTTCCGGAAACTCCTATCTGGATGGCGGCACCTGGACTCTGCGCCTGATCCCCCGGAGGATCGTGGACGGGACCTTTCACATGTGGCTGCCGGGCGGTGCGGAAGAAACGTCCGCCAGCTTCTACCTGCCCTCCCCTGACACGACCCTCACGATCCCTTCTACTGCCCGGAGAGGCATTGCCGTGGCTGCCTACAACTCCGCGCTTTCCTCCTACGCCCCCTTTTCCGGAAGAGGCTACACTGCTATGGGTGAGGAAATCAAGCCGGATCTGGCCGCGCCCGGGGTGGATATCCAGGCGCCTCGTCCGGGCGGCGGCTATGGCGTATATACCGGAACTTCTTTTGCCGCCCCCTTTGTTACCGGTTCTGCCGCCCTCCTGATGGAATGGGGAATTCTGCGGGGCCACGATCCGTTTCTGTACGGAGAAAAGGTAAAAGCCTATCTGCGCCGGGGCGCGAGGCAGCTGCCCGGTTACGACACCTGGCCCAATCCTCAGCTGGGCTACGGCGTTCTCTGCCTCAGAGACAGTTTTCCCTTCTGAACATTCCGTCTTTTTCTGATACTTGGGAGTTTATTCTGATAAGTTCTCGCCTTTCTCAATTCCTGTGATATAATAAAACCATCCTACAGGAAAAGAAAGGGGGCTTCTGCATGGCAAAATACAGATGCAGCGTATGCGGTTTTATTTACGATGAGGAAAAGGAAGGCCGGCCCTTCTCAGAGATCCGGGAATGTCCCGTCTGTCATCAGCCGGCCTCGGCCTTTTCTCTGTGGAAGGAGCTTGAGGAGGAACAGGCTCCGGAGACAGCGCCGGAGGAACTGTCTCTGGAATATCAGAAGGAATATGTGCGCACCGATGAAAGCTGCCGCATGATGGCGGAAATTCACGAAATGGCCGTCTCCGGCAAGACGCTCTCCGCAGCCATGGGAACCCGCCTGCCCATGCCCGGCTGGGACGATATCCTTCTGCTGGGCGCTCAGCTGGATCCCATGCCGCTGGACGAGCACGCTCCCGTGGACACACGTACGGTCATCGGCCCGCACGCCGGGAAGCCCCTGGTACTGGATAACCCCGTCTATATCTCCCACATGTCTTTTGGAGCTCTGTCACGGGAAGCCAAAATTGCTCTGGCCAAAGGCAGTTCCCTGGCCGGAAGCGCCATGTGCTCCGGCGAGGGCGGTATTCTCCCGGAGGAGATGGCCGCCGCAGATAAATACATTTTCGAATATGTGGGAAATCTGTACAGTGTCACCCCGGAAAATCTGCAGAATTCGGACGCGGTCGAGATTAAGATCGGTCAGGGCACCAAGCCCGGCATGGGCGGACATCTGCCGGCAGAAAAGGTTACCCGGGAAATCAGCCGGCTGCGGAACCGCCCCATGGGCCGGGAGATCACCGCTCCCTCCCGTTTCCCGGGAATCGAAACCAGAGAAGACCTGAAAACTCTGGTGAACCAGCTGAAAATGGCCTCCGGCGGTCGTCCCGTTGGCGTCAAGCTCGCTGCCGGACACCTGGAACGGGATCTGGACTTCTGTGTTTATGCGGAGCCGGATTTTATCACCATTGACGGAAGAGGGGGCGCTACCGGCTCTTCTCCCAGATTTCTCCGGGATTCTGCCAGTATCCCCACCATCTATGCACTGTACCGGGCCAGAAAATATCTGGACTCCAGAGGCTTGGATATCAGCCTGATCATCACCGGCGGCCTCCGGGTTTCCTCTGATTTTGCAAAAGCCCTTGCCATGGGAGCGGACGCCGTCGCCGTGGCTACCGCACCCCTGATGGCTCTGGGCTGCCAGCAGTACCGGATCTGCGGTTCCGGCATGTGCCCTATGGGCATTGCCACCCAGGACCCGGATCTCCGGTCCCGCCTGAAAATCGAGCCGGCCGCCAGAAGAGTCGCCAACTTTCTGAACACTTCTCTGGAAGAGCTGAAAACGTTTGCCCGTGTCACCGGACACAGCCGTCTCTCGGACCTGTCTGTGGAGGACCTCTGCACGATCAGCCGGGAGATCAGCGAATTTACCAATATTCCCCACGCATGACTGCTTGATTTTCTGCTTGCGTTTTTCCGGGATTCTGTCTATAATAAGATTGCAAATAAAATTAAGAGATCTTCAGGGCGGGGTGCAATTCCCCACTGGCGGTACAGTCCGCGAC
>ERZ1643246.3984-NODE-3984-length-12096-cov-5.623785_pt1 | contig 12096 bp, 9 predicted proteins | sample MGYA00579265_ERZ1643246 | MGnify/ENA primary metagenome ERZ1643246 (study PRJEB29033, sample SAMEA4952261) | chicken gut metagenome | biome: Broiler Chicken; feature: Gastrointestinal Tract; material: Caecum | place: Ireland | collected 2018 | study: Broiler...
CGCAAGGAACATAAAAGGGCAGAGAGCTGCTTCAAACAGACGGAAACGCCGTCCGCATTAACAGATGTCTTAGGGGAAGAGACATCCCCCTTCCCCTTTGATATATAAACAGAAAAAAATTATAAAAATAAAAAGGAGAGAAGAAGCTATGAAAAGAAATTTATTCAAAAAACTAGCAGCAGCCGCTGGCGCTGCGGTTATGGCATTGACACTTGTAATGCCGATGGGAGTAAGTGCGGCACCAACCGATAATTATCCGACAGCAGGTGAAAAAGGAAGTCTTACGATCACAAAATACGAAAGTACGACAGGAGCAGGAGATTGGGATACATCTGACGGTGTACAGTCACCTCCATCAGAAGGCGCAACTCCACTGGGAGGAGTAACGTTTACGATTCTTCAGGTGGGAACAGTTTCTCAGGAAACATATACAGTGGATGGCGAACAGGTAACCGGCCTTGTATATGATATTACAGACACTGAACTCCAGACTAAATTATCAAGTTTGACAGGTGCCGATAAAGCTGAACCGGTAACTTCGGGAACAAACAAATATACAAGTACAGTGCTTGATAAGGCGTTGAAAGCACTTTATGAATCCGACCAAAATGTAGCGGATGGTATTGTGACAAGAGATGCTGTAAAAAGTGAAGCAAAGTCACAAACGACGTTGACAGCAGATAGTGGTGATCTGAAAAAAGGACAGGCTAAATTCGCTGAGCTTGACCAGGGACTTTATCTGGTAGCCGAGACCGCGGCTCCGGCAGAGGTTACAACAAAATCTGTACCGTTCTTTGTTTCGATCCCTTCTGTTGTTAATGACACGAATGGTAATACACAGTGGACGTTGGATGTAAATGCATATCCAAAGAATAGTACTGAAAAGACAAGCGTTGATAAAATTATCAGTGACGTAACGGATGCAGCGAGTCAGAAGGAATCAGGAGATATTAATTCATACAAAGATAAGGCAGAAGCTACCATTGGTGATACGATCACATATCAGGTGCCGGTAACAGCAGTTGTTCCGGCGGACGGTCTTACAAAACTGAATCTTGCCGATACAATGGATAAGGGGCTCACACTTGTTAAGTCGGACGGAACAGCGATTGAGCCGGCACTTACAACAAGCGAAACCACTATAACAGGCGTAGTAGAAGTATACGTAGGAGAGAATACGACTGGAACAACGTTGTCTGAAGGCACAGACTATACGGTAAAGGCTAAGAAAAATGACAATGGATCAACTTCTTTGACAGTAGCATTTGAGGATAATAAATTAAACGAACTGAATGCTGCTGCTGATAAAACTCCGCAGTTCACCTTTGTATACAAAGCGAAATTAAACGCTGAGGCCGTGATCGGTCAGACCGGAAACAAGAACTCAGTAAAACTGATATATGATTATAACAACAACCCGTCGGGAGATATAGAATCACAGCCACAAGAAACGACAGTTTATACATGGGGCATTGATATTTTAAAACAGGGAGAAGATTCACAGAACCTTAATGGCGTAGAATTTGAACTGTATAACGGAAAAGTAGCGGATGCTAATAAAATGAAGTTTACAGGCAGCAACGGAGTCTATAGACCAGATGCAGATGGCTCTACAACGTTGACGACAGCAAATGGAGGAAAACTTCAGATCAGAGGTCTTGAAGCGGGAACATATATCCTGAAAGAGATTAAAACGAATCAGGGTTATGTGCTTTTGAAGGATACGATTACAATAAAGATTACAGATACTGATATAGCAGGCGAGGCGAGTGCGACAGTTGCAAATGGAACTTCATCTGCAACATCGGTAACAATGATAGAGGATAATGGCAGCGCACAGGCTCTCGTTCCCCTCACCGTAGTCAACAACAAGGGCTTCGACCTCCCGCAGACAGGTGCTGCAGGAACGGCCATCTTCGCGATCGCAGGTATCGTGCTCGTTGCAGTGGCAGGCGCACTGCTCATCTTCAGAAGAAGAACACAGAAATAATACTTAAGCGTATTCGATAAAATTTCTTTCATTCTACAGCTTGAATGCAGGAAGACAGATATCTGTTTTCCTGCATTTGAGCGCAGACGGCCAGAAGATATACTGTGCAGACTCAAAGGGATAAAAGAGTGCTGTTTCAGTATGACGTATCTGGCCGCGTGCGTTCAGATGCAGGGAGAGACTATGAAAAATAAGATTATTAATATCATATTGATCCTGTGTGTCCTTGTCGGGATCGGCGTCCTTGCCTATCCGTTTGTGAGCAATATACTCCACGACAGGAAACAGGACGAGATCATAACAGAATATAACGAACAGATGGAGAATCTGGCTGAAGAAGAGAAGGAACAGATGCTCGAAGCGGCACGTCAGTACAACGAAGACCTTATTGGAAATGTGGTTTTGAGTGATCCATTCGATCCGAAAGCGCTTGAAAAGATTAACGAGGATTATGACGACCTGCTTAATTATAACGGGGATGGTATCATGGGATATGTGGAGATTCCCCGCATTGATGTTTACGAGGCTATCTATCATGGTACGTCGGATGAAGTGCTTGCCAAGGGGATCGGGCATCTTGCGAACACATCCCTCCCGGTAGGGGGAGATGGTACGCACAGTGTTTTGTCCGGTCATACCGGACTTCCGGAGGCAGAACTCTTCTCCAATCTGGAACAGATGGAAGAAGGAGATGTGTTTTACATCCACGTCCTCGGAGAGACGCTTGCGTACCAGACAGATCAGATCAAGGTGGTTGAACCGTCCGATACAAGCGACCTTCATATCGATATAGAGCATGATTATGTGACGCTTGTTACCTGTACACCATATGGGATCAACTCTCATCGGCTTCTGGTAAGAGGAACAAGGATTCCGTATGATGCTGCTGCAAAAGCCGCAGGAGAGGCCCAGGCTCAGGAGGGGATGAGCTCAGAAACCTGGAAAGAAGTGTATGGGAAAGCGCTGCTCACAGGATGTCTTGTGGCTGCGGCAGCCCTGCTGGTTATCTGGCTGATCGTGCGTAAGACGAGAAGGGGCAGAAAACCTGCATCGGAGATAAAGAAAACTGAATGGATCGAACAGAAACCAATCCGTGGCAGGTCAGAAGAAGCACATGATAGAAAAAGGGAGAATCGGCGCAGCAAAGATAAGAAAAGGAGACGACGCAGATGAAGGAGAAGATTAGATGGGCTGTCATCCTGATCTTGTACCTGATCGGCGTCGGCATCTTTGCCATTCCGGATCTGAATAATCTGGAAAATAAGATAGGAAACATCCATGTATATGAAGCGTTCCAGAAGAATGTGGAAGATGCATCTGAAGAAAGCAGCAATGCTGATTCCGGTAAATCCGAGGCAGATACAGACCGGTTCGCCCGGCTGTATGAACAGATGACGGAATATAATGAACAGATTTTTGCAGAGAAACAGAAAGATCTCTGCGATCCCTGGTCATATGAGCAGAGCAGCTTCGATCTGACCGAATACGGGATAGAAGATAATGTGGCGGCGACGATAGAGATTCCGCGGATGGACGTGGAGCTTCCGGTTTACCTTGGGGCTACAACGGAGAATATGGCTCTTGGTGCGGTTCAACTTGGTCAGACTTCTCTGCCGGTGGGCGGTGAAAACACAAATTGCGTGATTGCGGCGCACAGAGGATATCGCGGGATACCCATGTTTCAGGAGATAGAGAAACTTCAACTCGGGGATAAAGTGATCATCACAAATTTCTGGGAGACATTGACTTATGAAGTGTCTGAGATTGAGATTATCTATCCGTCAGATATAGATAAAATCCTGATTCGTCCGGGCAAAGATATGGTTACATTATTGACCTGCCATCCTTATACACAGCATACAAGACGTTATGCGGTATTCTGTACCAGGACCTCAGGCGAAGAAGACGGCAAGACAGATCCCTCAGATAGTACAACGGCGGAACTTTCGATAAAAGCGGCAGAACAGGCGGCTGCAGAAGACGCAGATATACTGCAAAGAGAAAAACTGCTCAGAATTGCCGGATACGGCTTCCTGACAATAGTCGGTATAGCAATTATCGGGAGAATGATATGGAGTAATATGCACAACAGAGCTTCTATGGAAAACGAAACTGCAGGCAGAGTGCATCGTTCGTCAGGGCGCCGGAGAAGGTCAGGAAGACATAAAAAGAAGGGATAGATTGTTTTATACGAATTATCATAATACGTAGATAAAGTTTTACAACTCATGTAAGTTTGTTGATAACCACATTTTCTGCAAAAATCTTATTGCAAATCAAAAATCATAATGGTATCTTGTAAGGCATCCAAAGCATTTCTTGGCAGCGGATGCCTTTTATTATTCACAGGGTGAATCACCCGGAAATCCTTAGTAAAATCCCCAGGATCAGAAAACGAGACAGATTCCACTTTTTTCTTTTTGTGGAACGTGATAAGATGAAGGAGGAAAGCGAATGATCGCAGACAAAGACAAAAGAGACAAAGACAAGATAGACGAAGAAAAACGAAACAACTACCCAAAGAGCGAGAATGCAGACGCAGAGAACAATGACAACTTTATCATGTTTCCCACCGTGGATTTCTGTTTCAAAGAGCTGATGAAGAATCCGAAAGTACGGAAAGGGTTCGTGGCGGCAATTCTTGGAAAAGAGCCAGATACAGTCCGTCGGACTACAGTGATTGAGACAGAGCTTCGGAAAGAATCAGAGGATGACAAGCTGGGGATCCTGGACGTGCTGGTGGAACTGGAGGACGGAGTTAAGATGAACATGGAGATGCAGGTTCCGTACTTTGAGTACTGGGCGAACCGGGTGCTCTTCTATGTGAGCAAGATCTATACCGGCCAGATTCAAAAAGGTGATGATTACGATAAACTGCAGAAGTGCATCCATGTCAGTATCCTGGATTTTATCCACTTCCCGCAGGACAACAGATGTTACCGGAAAATAACGCTCTGTGACGTGGAGACAGGAGAGCAGTACACGGATCTGATGGAACTGCATGTTCTGGAGCTTAAGAAACTGCCGCCGGAGGATCAGAACGAAGACGGAGTCATCCGCTGGATGCGTTTTCTCGGAGGGAAGAGCCGGAAGGAGTTCGAGGATATGGCAGAGAAGGACGAATATATCAAAGAAGCATATGAAGATCTGAAAAAACTGAGTCTGGATGAGCAGAAAAGGTTGGAGTATGAAGTGAGACAAAGAGCAATCCGGGATCATAATTCTCAGATGAAGAGTGCCGAGAGGCGGGGGATAGAGATTGGAGAAGAGCGGGGAGAAAAGCGTGGGATAGAGATCGGAACTCAGAGCACGTTAAAACGTCTTGTAAAAGCCAATGTGGAGTCGGGGAAATCTCTGGAAGAAATTGCGGAATTTCTTGGACTTGATTTATCTGAAGTAGAGAAAATGTCAAAGGAATAAGCAACAAGATGAGAATTATTACATGTTTCTTAAGAAAATAGCATTGAGAATATTGCCGGCAACCGTATAATAATCATTATCTGAAAGCAGGCGCAGGCTGTGGATACAGGCCGTGTCCGCTGGAAATCAGCAGGGGATAGTGAAGAGCGCACCCCTGTAACGGAGGATGATGATTTATGGAGAGTATCAGCAGACTGATGCCGTATATATCAAAGCATGGACGGAGGACGGCATGTCTTACGGCCGGACTGGCGACGGAAATGAAATTAGATCACGAGACAGTTATGCTGATCGTTCTGGCCGCCCTGTTTCATGATATAGGCAAGGTTTCTGTCCCTGAAGATATACTGAATAAACCCGGCGCATTAAGCGGCTCGGAGATGGAGATCGTGAAAAAGCATGTTGTAGACGGATATCATATGCTGCAGAAGGATATCCCTGAAGATGCAGCTGAAATGGTATTGTACCATCATGAAAATGTGGATGGTTCCGGATACCTGGGGCTTAAGGGCAGCGGAATTCCGATGGGCGCCAGAATTATCAGGGTATGCGACGTCTATGATGCTCTTGTTTCTCAGCGTCCGTATAAGACTCCCTGGAGCAGAAAAAAGACGATCTCATATATGCGCGCAAATGCAGGAAAGCTTTTTGATGAAACATGCGTCGATTCATTTTGTAATGTATTGGAAAGAATATCCTGAACTTTATTTTGGATAAAATATTTAAGAAAAATAGTATAAAATTGAATTATCTGTGAAATGTGACATGTTTCTGAGATTTTTACTATGTCCTCTTTTTATGGGTTTTCTTATAATAACATCAACAAGAAAACCAAGAGAAAAGGAGGACATTTTATTATGAAAAGGAAAAGACTGATCGCTCTTTTGCTGACAGCGGCGATGACAGGAAGCCTGCTTGCAGGATGCGGAAGCTCAGGAGGAGACAGCGGCTCAGGAAGCGGCTCAGGAGATTCAGAAGCAACCGGTAAGGTTTACTATCTGAACTTCAAACCGGAGCAGGCAGACCAGTGGGTTGAGCTGGCCCAGCAGTATACGGATGAAACAGGCGTACAGGTAGATGTGCAGACTGCTGCATCAGGTACATATGAGTCACAGCTTAAGTCAGAGATGGCGAAGGACGAGGCTCCAACTCTGTTCCAGGTAAACGGACCTGTCGGACTGGCTACATGGAAAGACTACTGCTACGATCTGTCAGACAGCGCAGTTTACAAAGATGTTTCAAGTGATGATTATGTGCTCAAGGATGGAGATCAGGTATTAGGTCTTGCGTACGTTATTGAGACATACGGTATCATTTATAACAAAGCGATCCTGAACGACTATTTTGCAGCTGACTGGTCCACGATCAAATCAATTGATGATCTGAACAACTTTGAAGCGTTAAAGACAGTTGCGGAAGAAATCCAGGCACACAAGGATGACCTCGGAGTACAGGGAGCGTTTACATCAGCAGGTATGGATTCATCATCTGACTGGAGATTCAAGACACACCTTGCAAACCTGCCGATCTACTACGAGTATAAAGATGAAGGAATTTCTTCTACAGATGCAATTAAGGGCACATATCTGGATAACTTCAAACAGATCTGGGATCTGTACCTGAATAACTCAACATGTGATCCGTCAATGATTTCGTCCAAGACAGCAGAGGACGCCAATGCAGAGTTCAGCCTTGGCGAAGCGGTATTCTACCAGAACGGAACATGGGCATACAATGATGTGAAAGACAATGAAGTTGCCGACGAAGATATGGGCATGCTTCCGATCTACATCGGTGCTGACGGAGAAGAAAACCAGGGTCTGTGTACAGGATCTGAGAACTACTGGTGTGTAAACAAGAACGCATCTGAGGAAGATATTCAGGCAACACTTGACTTCATGCAGTGGGTTGTAGAGAGCGACGAAGGACGCGACATGCTTGCAAATCAGATGGGATTCGTTACACCGTTTACAACATTCTCTGATTATCTGCCGTCCAATCCGCTTGTACAGGCTAACGAGGAGTACAATGAAGCCGGCAAGACACCGGTAAGCTGGAACTTTACAACAATGCCGTCTGAGAACTGGAAGAACAACCTTGGAAGCGCAATGCTCGAATACGCACAGGGAACAGGCGACTGGGATGGAGTCGTAACAGCATTCGTTGACGGCTGGGCAACAGAGTATGCCGCAGCAAACGGCGAATAAAAAAGTGTAAGTTCATATCTGCCAAGATTATAAAATATATAACTACAATGGAAGGGGCTCCGCATTGCGTCGGAGCCCTTATCAGGAAGGAGAGGGAAAATGCAGAAAGCAATCAAAAAATATTTTCCGATATTTGTGCTTCCCACGATGATCGCGTTCACGATCGGATTTCTGGCCCCGTTCCTCCTCGGCATCTGGCTGTCATTATGTAAGTTCACGACGGTAACCGATGCGAAGTTTATAGGGCTTGACAATTATCTGAAGATACTGGGTGACAAGGAATTCATCCATGCCATGTGGTACACGGCGCTGTTTACGATTGTCACCGTGCTTATCATCAATATACTGGCATTCGCCGTAGCGCTGCTTCTGACAAAGGGCATCAAGGGAACGAATGTATTCCGCACCATATTCTTCATGCCGAACCTGATCGGCGGCATCGTTCTGGGATATGTATGGCAGCTTCTGTTAAACGGAATACTGGCTCATTTCGGACGTACACTGACCTATTCGGAGGTATACGGATTCTGGGGGCTGGTGATCCTGATGTGCTGGCAGCAGGTGGGATACATGATGATTATCTACATCGCGGGTATCCAGAATGTGCCTGGCGACCTGATCGAAGCGGCGAAGATCGACGGGGCGAACTCGAGACAGATTTTAAGACATGTGACGATTCCCATGGTTATGCCGTCTATCACGATCTGTACGTTCCTGACACTGACAAACTCATTCAAACTGTTCGACCAGAACCTGGCGCTGACCAACGGAGCGCCGTCCAAGATGTCAGAGCTGCTCGCGCTGAATATTTACAATACGTTCTACGGAAGAGCGGGATGGGAAGGCGTCGGCCAGGCCAAGGCGGTGATCTTCTTCATCATCGTCGGCATCATCGCTCTTGTACAGAATAAACTGACCAGATCAAAGGAGGTGCAGCAGTAATGGGAGCAAGAAAAGCAAAACACGGATTGCCGCTGACTATATTTTTTACGATCGTAAGTATCCTGTATGTATATCCGATCGTGCTGGTCATCATCAACTCATTTAAAAAGAAAGCTTATATCAGCCGTGTGCCTTTTGAGATTCCGACGGACAATATGTTCGTAGGTCTTGAGAACTACATCAGAGGTATTGAACAGACGGATCTGATCTCGGCATTCGGATGGAGTATCTTTATCACAGTATTTTCGGTGGCTGCAATCATCCTGTTCTGTTCCATGACTGCGTGGTATATCAGCCGGGTGAATACAAAAGTGACAAAAGTAATCTACATGCTCTGCCTGTTTGCCATGGTCGTGCCGTTCCAGATGGAGATGTACACACTTTCCAAGATCGCAAACATGCTGAAGATGGGGAATCCGTGGGGAATCATCGTGATTTACCTTGGATTCGGCGCAGGACTCTCGATCTTTATGTTTACCGGATTTATGAAGTCCATTCCGCTTGAGATCGAAGAGGCGGCCATGATTGACGGATGTACTCCGCTCCAGACGTTTTTCCGGGTGGTAATGCCTATCTCCAAACCGACATGCGTGACAGTGATCATCCTGCAGGCTATGTGGATCTGGAACGACTATCTTCTGCCATCTCTTGTATTGGATCAGAGAAAATACAAGACAATACCGATGGCTGTGCAGTACTTGAAAGGCGGCTACGGTTCAGTGGATATGGGAGCTATGATGGGAACCCTCGTGATCGCTATCGTACCGATCATTATCTTCTATCTGTTCTGTCAGAAATATATCATTGAAGGTGTGGTGGCCGGAGCGGTCAAAGGCTAGAAAACATATCTTAATCAGGAAAGATCTATAAGCCCGGGAATATGCAAATAAGGCATAAAATCCCGGGCTTTTATGATATCTTCAGACTGTATTTCAGTATCCGCAGGCATGGCATTTTTCTTGAGAAGAAAATATCACTGTGTTATACTAAAGTGGTATATGGGAGGATAGTTACAAATGTTTACGGTTCTGATAGTAGATGATGAGAAACTTGAGAGAAACGGGGTGAAATTTCTTCTTAAGCGCGAAAAGGAGGAGTTTCACATCATAGAGGCGGTGAATGGAAAAGACGCCGTGGGAATTCTTGCGTCGAATCATGTGGATATTCTGTTATCCGACGTGAAGATGCCTTATATGAACGGACTGGATCTGGCCGGCCATGTGAAAGAAAAATATCCGGATATTGAGATTGTCATTTTCAGCGGCTACAATGATTTTTCCTATGCCCGGGAGGCGCTGAGATACGGTGTGGTGGATTATGTCTTAAAGCCGGTGGATCCGGCGGAGTTCCACAAGACAATGGAACGGGTGATCGGGCATATCAAAGCATACAGAGCGGAGAAAGAAAAGCAGGATCGTCAGGAAGATTATCTGAAAAAGTATTTTCTCCAGGAGTGGCTCTATACGGAGAACAAGAAGAGTGAAGAGAACCTGGCAGTTCTTACAGAGGATCCCCAGGATATCCTGAACCGCTGTACAAGGATGATCCTTGCAGGGGCGTCCAATGCGTTTTTTGAGACGGAAGAGGAACATTTTATCGGAAATCTAAGAGACCGGCTGCAGAGAGAATTGTACTATGTCAATCTGAATTCCAATGAGTCGCTGTTTTTGTTTACAGAAAAGTATGCGGATTATGGGGAACTGGCGGAAAGTTTATACCAGTTTTTCCTTCGGCAGTATGACAGTGAGTGTTATTTTGCAGTCAGCCGTCCATTGGACGGATGGAGAAGTTTCCCTTCTGAATTCCGCCAGTTGGAGAGTCTTCTGGGCAGGCAGTTCTATCAGCCGGAACGCCATGTGATGCTGAACGGAAAGCCCGCGGATCCGGCGGGAAAGGTGACGGAGCCTGATTCGGAACTGACAGAACAGATCTCTAAAGATATAAAATATAAAGATGTTCTGCATCTGAAAGAAGACTTCGGGAAACTGGAACAGAAATATCGTCAGGAAAAGTCGTTTTCCGAGATGTATGTCAAATTTGTATTTTCCGGAATTGTAAAAGAGATATATGAGCAGTTCCCTGAGATGGGTGAGAAGGAACTGGCGAAAAAGGTAGAGAAGATGTACCGGTGCAGGAAAATCGGAGACCTTCTGGATATTGTGGATGACGCGATAGCGGAATTTGAAGCGTATATTAAGAATCAGAAGGGCGGGGCCCGTAAAGAGGTTGTACAGGTGAGAAATTATATCCTGCATCACTATAGTGAGAAGAACTTAAGCCCGGAGCATCTGGCGGCCATGGTGTATCTGTCGCCGGGATATCTCAGCACGGTGTTTAAGGATGAGACGGGAGTTACCATGAACCGGTATGTCAGAGAGGTGCGGATGAACAAGGCAAAGGAACTGCTGGAGAATACAAATATGAAGATCTCCGGGATCAGTGCAGAAGTGGGATTCTCGAGCAGTACATATTTCTGCCGAAGCTTCCGTGAGTTCTTCGGGGTATCTCCGGAATCGTGCAGGAAAGGACAAACTGTAGATGAAACGAATGGACAGAAAGTTCAGGAATCTTAAATATCGTTATAAAATCACCCTGCTGGTGCTGGGGGCAGGTATTTTGCCTGTGGTGATCATGGCGGTTTATTTCCTCCGGGGAATGATCGTGAATATACAATCCCAGGAAATGGATAATATGGAAAAGGTGATCGAGCAGTCGGTAAACACGATGACCAATCAGGCAAATATCTATGAAAATCTGGTGGATTACCTCTCCTATTCCAGAGAATTGCGTGATATTGTGACCATGGAGCCGCAGTCGGATTATCTCACTTATCTGGAGTATGTGGACGTCATAGATCCTCTTCTTCAGATGCCCCAGGTCTATCACAATGAGATCGAGGGAATCACACTTTATTCTGAGAGCATCGAGGTCCCTCATGGAAATATGCTGATGCCGCTGTCGCAGGCGGAGGGCGAGATCTGGTACTCAAAGCTGGACGACACTTCCAGGATGCAGTGGACTGTGATACGGGGCAATTCGCCCAAGATCACTGTCTCCAGAAGATTTTATGACGGTGACGAGAGTACCGCGGTTCTGGCGATGTCTCTGGACTATGACACGATGCTGCGTCCCTTTACGGATCGCCTGACAGAAAATATGGGCGGGCTGATCCTGGACAGCGATGGAAATGTCGTATATTCATCCGCTGTCATGGAGGAAAAATATCAGCCTGAGCAGCCGGAATCTATCGACTATATTCAGCGGAATTACAGTTATTATATGGGCGAGATGGAGGAGACGGGATGGAAGTTCTGCATGTACCGTCCGACGGAACAGGTTATGGATGGCGTGTACAGACTGATCCTGCAGAGTCTGCCGGTGCTTCTCGTCTGTATATTAGCGCTGGCGGCGGCGGGATATCTTTTCTCAAAAGGTCTTGTTCAGCCATTGGAGCGGCTGACGGAGAACATGAACCAGATTCAGCTGGGATTCAGAAAAGTCACGGTGAGCAGTGACTACAATGATGAAGTGGGGGTA
>ERZ1643246.3985-NODE-3985-length-12093-cov-14.786094_pt1 | contig 12093 bp, 11 predicted proteins | sample MGYA00579265_ERZ1643246 | MGnify/ENA primary metagenome ERZ1643246 (study PRJEB29033, sample SAMEA4952261) | chicken gut metagenome | biome: Broiler Chicken; feature: Gastrointestinal Tract; material: Caecum | place: Ireland | collected 2018 | study: Broiler...
TCATCCGGGTGGTGACCCCCGGCACGGTCATCGACGCCGCCTGCCTGGAGGACAAATCCTCCAACTTCCTCTGCGGCATCTACATCGACAGCCAGAACGCCGGCGCGGCCTTCTGCGACATCTCCACCGGCAAGACCCACCTGACGGCCTTCGACGGGCCGGAGCGGGTGGAGCACGTCATCAACGAGCTGGGCCGCTTCTCCCCGGCGGAGGCGGTGGTGAACGACGGGGCCTATTCGGAAAAGACCCTCACCGACACGCTGACGGAAAAATTCCGCTGCCGGGTAGAGAACGGCGGCGAGGGCCGCTTCCGTCTGACGGAGGCGGAGAAGAACATCCGCCGCCAGTTCGGGGAGGAGGCATTCGACCGCCTGCCCAGGACCAACCCTGCGGCGGCCATGGCTCTGGGCGGGCTGCTCCACTATCTGTACGAGACCCAGAAGACGGACCTCTCCCACATCAACGACCTGGACTACTACGAGCAGGGCCGGTTCATGGAGCTGGATCTCACCGCCCGGCGGAATCTGGAGCTGACGGAGACGCTCCGGGACCGGGAGAAGAAGGGCTCGCTCCTGTGGGTGCTGGACAAGACCAGGACCCCCATGGGGGGCCGGATGCTCCGCAGCTGGCTGGAGCGGCCGCTGCTGAGCGTCACCGCCATCGTCAAGCGCAACGCCGCCGTGGCCGCCCTGGTGGAGAATACCATCGCCAGGGAAGAGCTCACCGCCGCCCTGACGGGGCTGGGGGACATGGAGCGGCTCATCGGCCGCATCGTCTACGGCACCGCCGGCGGGCGGGACATGGTGTCCCTCCGGGCCGCCATTGAACGGCTGCCGGCCCTGCGGGAACAGCTGACGGCCTTTTCCGGCGGCCGGCTGGCGGAGCTGGCCGGGGAGCTGGAGGACCTGACGGAGATCGGGGAACACATCGGCGCCGCCATCTGCGACGAGCCGCCGTTCTCCGTCCGGGAGGGCGGCTTCATCCGGGACGGCTACCACGAGGAAGTGGACCGCCTGCGCCGCATCATGAACGGCGGCAAGGGCGTCCTGGCGGAGATCGAGGCCAAGGAGAAGGAGAAAACGGGCATCCGGACCCTGAAGATCGGCTACAACAAGGTGTTCGGGTACTACATCGAGGTATCCAACTCCTTTAAGGACCAGGTGCCGGACACCTATATCCGCAAGCAGACGCTGGTGAACGGCGAGCGGTACATCACCCAGGAGCTGAAGGACCTGGAGCATGAGATCCTCACCGCCTCGGACCGGGTGGTGGCCCTGGAGTACGAGCTGTTTACCCAGCTGCGGCAGGAGATCTCCGCCCAGAGCGCCCGCATCCAGCGGACCGCCGCGGCGGTGGCGGAGCTGGACGCCCTGGTGTCCTTTGCCGCCGTGGCGGTGCGGAACCACTACTGCCGCCCCACGGTGGATGAGTCCGGCGTCATCGAGATCCACGACGGCCGCCACCCGGTGGTGGAGCAGATGCTGAAGGACAGCCTCTTCGTCCCCAACGACACGTTCATGGGGGAGAAGGAGGACCGGGTGGCCATCATCACCGGCCCCAATATGGCGGGCAAGTCCACCTATATGCGGCAGGTGGCCCTGATCGTGCTGATGGCCCAGATGGGCGCCTTCGTCCCGGCGGCCAGCGCCCGCATCGGCGTGGTGGACCGGATCTTCACCCGCATCGGCGCCAGCGACGACCTGTCCGCCGGCCAGTCCACCTTCATGGTGGAGATGACGGAGGTGGCGGACATCCTGCGCCATGCCACGAAGCACTCCCTGCTGATCCTGGATGAGATCGGCCGGGGCACCAGCACCTTTGACGGCATGTCCATCGCCCGGGCGGTGCTGGAGTACTGCGCGGACAAGAAGCTGCTGGGGGCCAAGACCCTCTTTGCCACCCACTACCACGAGCTGACGGAGCTGGAGAACACCCTGCCCGGCACGGTCAACTACAACATCGCCGTCAAGACCCGGGGAGAGGACATCATCTTCCTGCGGAAGATCCTCCCCGGCGGGGCGGACCGCAGCTACGGCATCGAGGTGGCCAAGCTGGCGGGGCTGCCGGACAAGGTGGTCCAGCGTGCCAAAACGGTCCTGAAGGAGCTGGAGGAGGAGAACGGCGTCCAGTACGTGGCCGCCCGGAAGGAAGAGGATCAGGTGTCCCTCACCGCCATCGGCGAGGGGGAGGTCCTGGACGCCCTCCGCCGCTGCCAGGTGGAGACGCTGACGCCGCTGGAAGCTATGAATCTGATCTACGAGTGGAAGCAAAAGCTGAAGTGACCATCGGGAGGAAACGAGATGCCGAGAAAAAAGAGCGCCGCCTATATGTCGGCGGGAGAACAGATCGCGGGCACGGTGCTCTTTGTCATCTACCTGCTGGTGCTGCCCTTTGTCACCGCGCCCCTGTTCCGTATGATCGGCGGGCTGCTGGGGGTGACCATCAGCGCCGGGCTGCAGAACATCCTCTATTATTACATCCTGTTCGCTGCCACCATCATCATCTTCCACGGTTTTCTGGGGCGGACGTCCCGGAATTTTGCAGACAACCTGGGCGGGGCCTGTAAGTATATGGCCGTCGGTCTGGTGGCCCTGTACGGCCTGAACGAACTGGTGTACCGGCTGACCCGGCTGGTGGTCTCCAACCAGACCAATCTGAACGACACCACCATCTCCGCCCAGATCGAGGACGCCCCCCACATGACACTGCTGATCGTCGTCTTTCTGGCGCCTTTTGTGGAGGAGGTGCTGTTCCGGGGACTGGTGTTCGGCAACCTCCGGCGCAAGAGTGCGGCGGTGGGATATCTGGTCAGCTGCCTGCTGTTCGCCCTGCTGCACGTGTGGCAGTTCGCGGTGGTGAACCGGGACATCACCTATTTTCTGCTGATGCTCCAGTATCTGGTGCCGGGGCTGGTGCTGGCCTGGGTCTATGACCGGACGGGGACGCTGTGGACGTCCATCGGCCTCCACGCGGCGGCCAACGCCCTCTCCGCCTGGACGCTGGTGGCCTGAGAGAACAACAAGAAGACGACGGGGAGAGAGACAGACGGAATGAATTTTTGGGACGTATTCGGAGAGATGCTGGTGATCCTGTTCGCCATCGCGGCAGGCTATGGCGCCAACCGGCTGGGCTACCTGGGCGGGGAGACGGATCAGAAGATCTCCAAGCTGCTGCTGAACATCACCATGCCGGCCATGATCGTGGCCGCAGTGGTCACCGGCGAGGAGCTGCCGGGCCTGGGGACCATTCTCTCCATTCTGGAAGTGGGCGTGGTGTTCTACCTGCTGGAGGCGGTATTTGCGCTGGTGGTGCCGCGCCTGCTGCCGGGCAGCCGGGGAGAGAAGGGCGTGTGGCGGTATGCGCTGGCCTTCCCCAATGTGGGGTTCATCGGCTACCCTGTGGCGGTGGCCCTGTTTGGAGACGGCGCCCTGTTCTACGCCGCTGTTCTGGCACTTCCTTTCAACCTGCTGTCCTTCAGCCTGGGGCCGCTGCTGCTGGCCGGCGCGGCCCGATTCCGGTGGAAGCAGCTGTTCTCCCCCTGCATCGTGGCCTCTGTCCTGGGCCTGGTGCTGGCGCTGACCCGTCTGCGGCCGCCGGCTCTGGTGGGGGAGATGCTGGACTTTGTGGGCGACATCACCGTGCCGCTGTCCCTGCTGGTAGTGGGATCCCTGCTGGCGGGCATGTCTCCCAGCCAGGTCTTCCGCTCCCCCAAGCTGTGGGTGCTGACGGCGGTCCGCCTGCTGGTGCTGCCGGTGGTGCTGTGCCTGATCCTGCGCCCCTTCGGATTCGATGCGATGGTCGTGGGGATCGCCATCTCCCAGATGGCCATGCCGGTGGCAGTGAACGGGACGCTGCTGAGCATGGAGTACGGCGGGGACACAGATTCCATGGCACAGATCACATTCTTGACCACCATCGCCTCGATCCTGACCATCCCCATCGTCGCTGTGCTGCTGCTTTGAGCTTAGAAAGGAACGCGCTATGCCTCACATTCAACAACTGGATTCCCATGTGGCGGACCTGATCGCCGCCGGTGAAGTGGTGGAACGGCCCGCCAGCGTGGTGAAGGAGCTGGTGGAGAACGCCATCGACGCCGGCTCCACCGCCGTGGTAGTGGAGATCCGCCGGGGCGGCATGGGCCTGATCCGGGTGACGGATAACGGCTGCGGCATCGCCCCGGCCGAGCTGCCCACCGCCTTCCTGCGCCACGCCACCTCCAAGCTGCGGACGGAGGCGGACCTGGGGAAGATCGGCACCCTGGGGTTCCGGGGCGAGGCTCTGGCCGCCATCTCCGCCGTCAGCCGGGTGGACATCCTGACCCGCCAGGCCGGTGCGGCGGAGGGGGCGTCCCTCCACCTGGAGGGGGGCGTGCCCGGGACGGTGGAGGCCGCCGGCGCGCCGGAGGGCACCACCATCACGGTCCGGGACCTGTTCTACAATACACCCGCCCGGCTGAAGTTCATGCGCAAGGACAGCGCGGAGACAGCGGCGGTGAACGGCCTGATGCAGCACCTGGCCCTGTCCCACCCGGACATCTCCTTCCGCTTTCTCAAGGACGGGGTGGAGGCCCTGCTGACCCCCGGGGACGGGAAGCTGGAATCCGCAATCTACGCCGCCCTGGGCCGGGACTTCGCCCGGGGGCTGGTGCCGGTGTCCGGCAGCGGGGGAGACATCTCCGTCTCCGGCTTCGTCACCGCACCGCTGATGGGCCGGGGCTCCCGGTCCATGCAGGTGTTCTTCGTCAACGGCCGGTTCATCAAATCCCAGCTGCTGACGGCGGCGCTGGAGGAGGGCTACCGCAACCAGATCATGAAGGGGAAATTTCCGGGCTGTGTCCTGTCTGTGACGCTGCCGGTGACGGCGGTGGACGTGAACGTCCATCCGGCCAAGACCCAGGTGAAGTTCGCCCGGGAGCACGACGTGTTCGACGCCGTCTACCACACGGTGCTGGACGCTCTGGACAGGACCGGCACCCCTGCTGCCGTTCCGGCGAAGGAGCCGCCCCTGACGGCGGCCTCCCGGCAGGACTTCTTCCAGACCATGGACGCCAAGACGTTCCGCCAGGGCGGCGGAAAGCCCGCGGCGCCTCCGGCTGCGCCGGCCCGGTCCGCCTGGAACACGGAGCTGTGCGCCCCCGCCAAGGTGGCGGACAGCGGACGGATGTCCTTTTACCAGACCAGCCGTCCGGCGGCCCAGAGTGCCCTGGGCCGGGCTCCGTCCTCTGTGGCGGCGCCATCCGAGAGACAGCAGACGCCTCCGGCACCCGCATACCGGGGCGCCCTGGGACAGCCGCCTGCCTCCGTGACGGCCCCGGCTGCAGAGCGGCGGGCAGAGGAGCCCGCGGCTTCCGCACCGGCAGCTGCCTCTGCGGAAACGGCGGCTCCGCCAAGACCCGCGCCTCGGCCCTTTGTGCCGGCCATCCCGCCGGAGCAGCTGAAGCTGACGGAGGACCTGCCGGGCCAGACCGCCCTGGAGATGAAGGAGGCCCCCTGGCGCATCGCCGGGGAGGTGCTGCGGACCTACATCATCTGTGAGAGCGCCGACGGCTGCGTCTGGCTCATCGACAAGCACGCCGCCCACGAGCGGATCAACTTCGACAAGCTGAAAAATGCCCAGGAGCCCCCCATGCGGCAGACGCTGCTGGCCCCCATCGCGGCGGAGCTGAGCCGGGAGGACGGGGCGCTGCTGCTGGAGAACCTGCCCCTGCTGGAGCAGCTCGGCTTTGCCTGCGAGGACTTCGGCGGCGGGGCCCTGCTGGTGCGGGAGGTGCCGGCGGACATCGACGCCGCCGACACGGTGTCCACCCTGGAGGAGTTCGCCGAGTGCCTGCGGACCGGCCGGTCCCCGGATGAGAAGCGGGAGAATCTGCTGCACACCATGGCCTGCAAGGCGGCCATCAAGGGCGGCTGGGTCAGCGACCCGGCGGAGCTGCGGGTGCTGGTGGACCGGGTCCAGAGCGGGGAGGTCAAATACTGCCCCCACGGCCGCCCGGTGGCGGTGAAGCTGACGAAGTACGAGCTGGAAAAAATGTTCCACCGAGCTTAAAGAGGGGACTGCGTCCCCCCTTTAGATTCCCCCTCCCCAGTGACGTCGGTCACTGGGGACGCCGCCCCCGGCGGCTGAGTCAAAGTATTTTCGGCAGGTACACGCCCTGCCGAAAATGATTTCAATTTTTTGATTTGCTAAAGGCAAATCAACTGGGAAAAACCACAGGCTTTTCCCCAGCCCTTTTTCCTGATGGGGAAGTCGACGATTTTAGCTATTTCGGGAGGTTTCTTGTATGGCGAAGAAGGACAAGCGATTTGTGAAAACATACAGCCAGGGAACGATAGATGTCATCGAGATCCTGGTGGATCAGGAAACAGGGGTCAGCTACCTGTTCCGCTCCAACGGATATGCCGGCGGGATGACGCCGCTGCTGGACCGGGAGGGGAAGCCCATCATCACAACGATTCTGGAGGAAAAGGAGTAACTTGTCATGAAACTGCTGTTTGTGAACGCCTGCATCAGCCAGCGGGGAGAGGCGTCCCGGACCCTGGCGCTGGCGAAAGCGTTTTTGGAGACCTGGAAGGGCCTTCATCCAGAGGCGGAGGTGGAGACCGTGGCGCCGGAGGCGCTGCTGGCGCTGAAGCCCTTTGAACCGGAGATGCTGAACGACCGGGACGCCCTGGCGGGCATCCGGTGCTTTGACGCGCCGGTGTTCGACCTGGCCCGCCAGTTCCGGGCGGCGGACCGGGTCGTGGTGGCGGCGCCCTTCTGGGACCTGACCTTCCCGGCGGCATTGCGGACGTATATCGAGTACATCTCCGCCAACGGGCTGACGTATCACTACGAGGCGGACGGCTGCCACGGGGACTGCCGGGGGGAAAAGCTGGTGTACCTCACCTCCGGCGGCGACGTGGAGCGGCCGGAGAGCCTGGGCGTCCTGTACTGGAAGCAGCTGTGCGCCATGTTTGGCATCCCGGCGTTCGACTACGTGTTCGCCGGCGGCCTGGATCTGGACCCGGCTAAAACGGAAGAGATCCTGGCGGAGGCCTGCGAAAAGGCCCGCTGGCTGGCGGAGACCTTCTAAAACTTCTAAAAGACCGCCAGAGACAAAAAAGACGAGAGGAGGGATGGCGATGCCGGAGAAGATCATCTGCGTGGTGGGCCCCACGGCCTGCGGCAAGACGAAGCTGGGGGTCCTGCTGGCAAAGCGATATGACGGGGAAGTGGTCTCTGCCGACTCCATGCAGATCTACAAAAGCATGACCATCGGCACCGCCGCCCCTACGGCGGAGGAGATGGAGGGCGTGCCCCACCACATGATCGCCGTGGCGGATCCGGCGGAGCAGTGGTCCGCCGCCCGGTACGCCCAGGCGGCCGTCCCCATCGTGGACGATATTCTGGCCCGGGGGAAGCGGCCCATCCTGGTGGGCGGCACCGGGCTGTGGCTGGATGCCGTGGTGCAGGGCCGGACCTTTGCCGGCGGCCACGCCGGCGGCGCCGTCCGAAAGGAGCTCCAGGACCGGTTAGAGCAGGAGGGCATCGGCCCGCTCCTGGAGGAGCTGCGGCAGGTGGACCCGGAGGCGGCGCAGCGGCTGCACCCGGCGGACGAGAAGCGGATCCTCCGGGCGCTGGAGGTCTACCGGGAGACGGGAAAGACCATCTCCGCCCACAATGCGGAGACCGCAGCCCTGCCGCCCCGGTACGACGCCGTCTGGATCGGCCTGCAGTTCCGGGACCGGGCGGATATGAAGGCCCTCATCGACCGCCGGGTGGACGCCATGGTGGCTGCGGGCCTGCTGGGGGAGGTCCGGCAGCTGCTGGAAGGCGGCCTGCCCCGGGACGCCACGGCCCTTCAGGCCATCGGGTACAAGGAGTTCCTGGGGGTCCTGGACGGCACTGCCGCCGTGGAGGAGGCCGTGGCAGAGGTGAAGCTCCGCTCCCGGCAGTACGCCAAGCGCCAGCTGACCTGGCTGCGGCGGAATCCGGACATCCACTGGATCTGGTGGGAAAAAGACCGTGATTTTGCCCGGGCCCTCCAGGTTTCGACGGAAATCCTGACCGCCGCTGGCGTATCCTAGCGGTGAGCGGACGGGAGACAGGGACATCGTCCGACTCATACAGAAAAAGGAGCGGACATATATGCAGACAAAAGCGAACTTACAGGACCTGTTTCTCCTCCGGGCCAGACGGGACAAGCTGCCCGTCACCATGTTTCTGATGAACGGCTTCCAAATGCGGGGCACCATCACGGGCTTTGACGCCTTTGTGGTGGTGCTGGACAGCGACGGCCGGCAGCAGATCATCTACAAGCACGCGATCTCCACCATCGCGCCGGTGCGGCCGGTGGATCTGGAGCGTGAGGAGCCGGCCGCCGCGCAGGCGTGAGCGCGCCGCCGCGAAAGCGGCCTGCGGAGCAAAACGGCTCCATGGGCCGCACGCACGTCGGCCTATGAAAAGGAGAGCCGGGGTCCCCGGTCAGCGCGGAACGCTGACTGGGGCCGGCCGCTGCCGGGCCCGTCGGGGCAGAGAGACAGATCGAGGTAATCCATGAAAGAGAGAACGCTTGGAACGAAATTATTGCTGGCGCTGGTCACGTTGGGGGTCCTGGCCTATTTTGCCATTCAGGCTGTGCGGTATTTTGGAGACCCGCTGACCACGACGCTGGCGTACCGATATGAAGTGGAGCTGTCCACGGCGCTGTCCGGCTATGTGGTGCGGGATGAGACCGTCCTGCCCGACGACACCAGCGGCCTGCTGCAGCAGCAGCGGACCGAGGGGGAGCGGGTCAGTGCCGGCGGTGTGGTGGCCCTGGTCTATGCGGACCAGGCGTCCCTGGAGCTGCAGCAGCAGATCCAGTCTCTCCAGACGCAGATCGAGCAGCTGCAGTATGCGGAGGAGGCGGCACTGGGGGCGGAGGTCTCTCTGCGCCTGGATGCGCAGATCCTTCAGACGATCCGGAACTACCGGGGCGCCCTGGCGGCGGACCGGCTGGATACCGCTGAGGACTATGGCGACGAGCTGCGCAGCCTGGTGATGAAGCGGGACTACACGTACTCAGATACGGCGGACCTCTCGGCGCGGCTGGCGGAGCTGCAGAGCCAGGTGAACACCCTGCAGGCCCAGGCGGGCAGCTCTGTCCGCCGGATCACGGCCCCGGAATCCGGACTCTACAGCGCTGTTGTGGACGGCTATGAAACGATCCTGACGCCGGAGAATGTGGAACAGCTGACGCCCGGCCAGATCTCTGCGCTGGAGCCGGATGAGAGCGGCCTCCCGAACAACGTCGGCAAGCTGGTGCTGGGGGACACATGGTACTATGTGGCTGTGGTGGAGGAGAGCGAGGCGCAGACCCTGGAGGAGAGCGGGACGCTGAAGCTGCGCTTTGCCAAGGGCGTGAGCCAGGATCTGAGCGTGGAGCTGATCCATGTCAGCGAGGCGGAAAACGGCCGGGTAGCTGTGGTGTTCCGGGGAGACACGTATCTCTCCGGCCTGACGCTGCTGCGCCAGCAGAGTGCCGAGGTGATCCAGCAGACCTATACCGGCATCCGGGTGCCCAAGGAGGCCGTGCGGGTGCGGGAGCGGACCGTCACGGACGAGGATGGCACGGAATCCACAGTGAATGAGACCGGCGTTTACTGCATCGTGGGGATGGAGGCCCGCTTCAAACCGGTGGACGTGCTGTACAGCGGAGAGGACTTTGCGCTGGTCCGGTCCACGCTGGATACTGCGGAGGAGGTCACCAAGTCGCAGGAGGAGATCCGGCTGCGGGCCGGAGATGAAGTGATCATCACAGCCTATGAGCTGTATGATGGAAAAATCATGGGAAACTGAGAAAGAGGACCGGCAGGGCCGGCATTACGGGAAGGAGCATTGGAACGCTGATGACGATCGCGGAAAACATTGCAAAGATCAGGGAGAACATGGCTGCGGCGGCCCGGGAGGCCGGCCGGGATCCGAAGGAGATCCTGCTGGTGGGCGCCAGCAAGATGAACGACGCCGCCGCCTGCCGGGAGGCCGTTGCCGCCGGCATCGACGCCCTGGGGGAGAACCGGGTGCAGGAGATGGTGCAGAAGCTGGAGCAGCACGCCTATGACGGCGCGCCCCTGCACTTCATCGGCCACCTGCAGCGCAACAAGGTCAAGCAGGTGGTGGGCCATGTGGCCCTGATCCAGTCTGTGGGCTCGCTGGAGCTGCTGGACGAGATCGAGAAGGTGGCCGCCGCCCGGGACCTGGTGCAGGACATCCTGCTGGAGGTCAACATCGGCCGGGAGGCCGCCAAGAGCGGCTTTGCGCCGGAGGACGTGCTGGCCGGGGCAGAGACCGCCCTGGAGCGGCCGCATGTCCGGGTGCGGGGACTGATGACGATCCCGCCGGCAGATGCGGAGCGGGACGCCAATTTCCGGTATTTTCAGGAAGTTCAGGCACTTTATGTTGACATGAACAAGAAATTGTTCCATAATGAATTAGAATACCTTTCCATGGGCATGAGCGGCGACTACGAAGATGCGATCCGGGCCGGTGCCACCATGGTGCGGGTCGGCAGCGCGATTTTCGGCGCCCGCCATTACAACTGAAAAGACCGGAGCGCGGCTCCGACAGGAGGCTATTATGAGCTTATTGGACGAACTGAAGAAATGGACCCACCCCTACGAGGATGAGGACGAGGAGTACGACGACTTCGAAGAGCCGGCCCGGCAGAGCGCCTTTGAGGACCGGAAGATGAAGGTGGAGGACCGCCGCAACAAGGTGGTGAACATCCACGCCACCACCCAGCTGAAGGTGGTCCTGGTGAAGCCGGAGCGGTTCGAGAACGCCTCCGAGATCGCTGATCATCTGAAGGACAAGCGGACCGTGGTGCTGAACCTGGAGTCCACCAACAAGGACATCGCCCGGCGCCTGATCGACTTCCTGTCCGGCGTGGCCTATGCCGGCGAGGGCAAGATCAAGAAGGTGGCCGCCAATACTTACATCATCACGCCCTATCACGTGGATATCGAAGGCGATCTGATCGACGAGCTGGAAAACAACGGCCTCTATTTCTGAGCCGGACGAGGGGGGTAACATCGCACTATGCTGACACCGCAGGAAGTTTCCACCCACGCCTTTTCCAAGGCGGTGATGGGCGGATACAATATGGCCATGGTCGATGAGTTCCTGGATGAGCTCACCGACGACTACACTGCGCTTTATAAGGAAAATGCCGCGCTGAAGGCCAAGCTGAAGGTCCTGGTGGAAAAGGTGGAGGACTACCGCGCCACGGAGGACTCCATGCGCGCCACGCTGTTGACTGCCCAGAAGATGGCGGACTCCATCGTCCACGAGGCGGAGGCCAAGCGGGACGAGATCCTGGCCCAGGCGGAGAGCAGCGCCCGGGAGAAGATCGGCCAGCTGCGCCAGGAGGTGGAGGCCGCCGAGGAGCGGCTGCACCAGGGCCAGATGGATCTGGCAAAGTTCATCTCCGCCGCCCGGGAGCTGTGCGACCGGGAGCTGAAATTCCTGGAGCAGCTGCCCACCCTGCCGGTGGAGGCGGAGATCCCGCCTTCTCAGCCGGAGACGGCGGAGACGGTGGAACAGATCGAAGAAAAGGTGATGGCCGCGTTCGGAGAGGAGAGCGCGGAGGAAGAGGAGACCACGGCAGAAGAAGAGGCGCCTGCAGCAGAGGACGATTATCCGGAGGGTGATCCCTTTGCCGCGGACACTGTGGATGAGCCTACCCGCCGCATCAACCTCAGCGACCTGAAGTTCGGCCGCAACTACTCCGGCGGAGAAGACTGAAAATGCAAAAGCGGCTCGCAGGAGCCGCTTTTTTCTTCCTGGGATTTTGATTGGAGGGACCTGCCATGAAGCAGCAGCCCATCGTGGCCTTTTTGTACGATTTCGACAAGACGCTGTGCACCACCGACATGCAGGACTACGCCTTCATCCCCTCCCTGGGGATGACGCCCGCGGAGTTCTGGGCGGAGGCCAACGGCTTCGGCCACCGGAACCGGATGGACGGGATCCTGGCCTATATGTACACCATGATCCGGGAGGCGGAACGGCGGGATCGGCCCTTCACCCGGGCGGACCTGGTGGAGAAGGGCCGGAGCATCGTGCTGTTCCCCG
>ERZ1643246.3986-NODE-3986-length-12093-cov-6.206263_pt1 | contig 12093 bp, 8 predicted proteins | sample MGYA00579265_ERZ1643246 | MGnify/ENA primary metagenome ERZ1643246 (study PRJEB29033, sample SAMEA4952261) | chicken gut metagenome | biome: Broiler Chicken; feature: Gastrointestinal Tract; material: Caecum | place: Ireland | collected 2018 | study: Broiler...
TATGCGATCTATGAGAAACTGGGTGTGATAGAAAACGGGTAGAGAGGCTCCGCAGATCTCCGGCTTTCGGCAAACCGGCGATGCGATCGGTTTTGGGGCATCCTTCTGGTGCAGGGATGACGCTGTGTTTTCAGGCAGGGGGTGGTTTGAAGTGCTCTGCAGGATGAAAAAGCTTCTTCTCCTCGTTTTCGCTCTTTTGCTCATTCCCGTTCTTTCCTTCCCGGCGGCCGCGCGTCACGCAGAAACGACGGCGCTGCTCAGAGAGAAAATCCTCAGCATGAACCCACCGGAGCTTCTGTCTTTTCTGTTGGAAGAGGGCCTGGTTTTGCCGGAAGACTTTGACGTTCACATCACCGAGATGTCGGAACCCTTTGTTTATAGTCAGACACCCTATATTTTGAAAGGGCAGCTTGACGATTCGTCTAGACCATATAGCTATGAGCCTTCCAACCAGTTGATGTTCCGAATGTATGCGATCTATGAGAAACTGGGTGTGATAGAAAACGGGTAGAGAGGCTCCGCAGATCTCCGGCTTTCGGCAAACCGGCGATGCGATCGGTTTTGGGGCATCCTTCTGGTGCAGGGATGACGCTGTGTTTTCAGGCAGGGGGTGGTTTGAAGTGCTCTGCAGGATGAAAAAGCTTCTTCTCCTCGTTTTCGCTCTTTTGCTCATTCCCGTTCTTTCCTTCCCGGCGGCCGCGCGTCACGCAGAAACGACGGCGCTGCTCAGAGAGAAAATCCTCAGCATGAACCCACCGGAGCTTCTGTCTTTTCTGTTGGAAGAGGGCCTGGTTTTGCCGGAAGATTTTGACGTTCATATTACCGAGATGTCGGAGCCCTTTGTTTATAATAAGACACCCTTGATTCTGGAAGGAGTAATTGACGATTCGCATAGACGATATAGCTATGAACCAACCAATCAAATGCTGTTTCGGATATATGCGATCTATGAGAAACTGGGTGTGATAGAAAACGGGTAGAGAGGCTCCGCAGATCTCCGGCTTTCGGCAAACCGGCGATGCGATCGGTTTTGGGGCATCCTTCTGGTGCAGGGATGACGCTGTGTTTTCAGGCAGGGGGTGGTTTGAAGTGCTCTGCAGGATGAAAAAGCTTCTTCTCCTCGTTTTCGCTCTTTTGCTCATTCCCGTTCTTTCCTTCCCGGCGGCCGCGCGTCACGCAGAAACGACGGCGCTGCTCAGAGAGAAAATCCTCAGCATGAACCCACCGGAGCTTCTGTCTTTTCTGTTGGAAGAGGGCCTGGTTTTGCCGGAAGACTTTGACGTTCACATCACCGAGATGTCGGAACCCTTTGTTTATAGTCAGACACCCTATATTTTGAAAGGGCAGCTTGACGATTCGTATAGACGATATAGCTATACACCTTCCAACGAGATGATGTTCCAGATGTATGCGATCTATGAGAAACTGGGTGTGATAGAAAACGGATAGATATTCCGCAGCCCTCCGGCTTTCAGCAAGCCGGCGATGCGATCGGTTTCGGGGAGCCCTTCTCAATGTTCGTTGTGATGCCTAATACGTTTCAATTTAAGAGGTGATAGAAATGTTACATATGAAGAAAAAACTGTTATCCATCGTTTCTATTCTTCTGTCCATTGTTCTTTTTTCATCCCCGGCAATGGTTTATGCAGCGGATTCACAGGCGCTAACAAAAGAAGAAATCCTCAGCATGGATCAATCGGATCTTCTTTCTTTTTTGCAGGAAGAGGGCCTGGTTTTGCCGGAAGATTATGACGTTCACATCACCGAGATGTCGGAGCCCTTTGTTTATAAGTATACGCCCCTGATTCTGGAAGGGAAAATCGACAGTTCAGTCAGGCGGTTCAATTACGAACCGTCCAACCAGATGCTGTTCCGGCTGTATGCAGTGCTGGATCGGCTGGGGCTGGCTGAAAATCAATCAGCAGTCCCAATGGATTCGTACGCTTTGCAGGACAGTACGCCGATTGGCTCGTGGAGCAACAACTATTTGAATTACAACTGCTATGCGTATGCATTGGGAAGTACGGCGTGGGTGCAGCCCGGACACTATTCCGGGGAATCGTTTGCTCTTACAATGCCGGTTTCGGACATGGCGGACGTCGTGCTGGCCGATCTGGAAGCGTTGGGGTATTGGGGATATACATCTTCCACAAAACCGACCGCACTCCTCGATCAATACTTCAAAGTGATTGCGATCCGAAAGACCATCACAAATGAAGATTACCATTTTATGAAGATGTATGGCTCCTTGAATGCGTGGGCGCATAAACCCGCAGATACGCAGCCGTTAAAATGGAATGATTCCTCTCCCGATTCGAAAGATTGGACCAATGAGGGTATGACAGCCAGCGGAGCGCTGCCGCCCAGCCTTACATATGACAGCAATATTTATTATATTCTGTACAAGAGCACCAATGATCCGGGGATTCAGCCGCGGTCTGCAGAAGAAGAGAATCTGCAGGCCCTCTCAAACGATTCGCTCAACGGCATTTCTGTCCAGTGAGGCGGTTGGAAAAGGCGTCGCCTGAAAGGGGGGCCTGGGCCATGAGGAAAAAACGCCGGATCCTTTGCCTGATACTCTGCGCGGTATTTTTTCTGGCGGCATGGGGGTTCCTGTTCTATGAATCGGTAAAGCCGGAGTACACTTATGCGGAGCTGGAAGCCATGCCCGCGGACGAACTGACGGATCTTTTCGTTGCAAACGGTCTTGAGATCGACGAGGAATTCAGGGAGATCATGACAAAGGAGGAGTTTCAGGAGTTATTCAAAAGGAACCTTTTTCTGTTCAGCCAGGGAATAACCACGTACGGCCATGTCATCTATTCAACCTTGGCCGACAGCGCAAAGGAGGTTTACGAAAAGCTGACCTCCTGGAAGTTTTGACCGTCAGGGTTTCCCATATTTCCCAATGAAAAAAGAACATAAAAAAGGAGATGTTGCCATTATGATGAAGGATTACGAGTTCTGGTTTGTCGTCGGCAGCCAGTTTCTGTATGGCCCGCAGGTGCTGGAGACGGTTGCCTCCCGCGCCCAGGAGATGACGGAGAAGCTGAACGCTTCCGGCAAGCTGCCCTGCAAGCTCGTCTACAAGGTGACGGCCAAGACAAACCAGGAGATCGCGGACGTCGTGCGCGAGGCGAATTATGACAAGCGCTGCGCCGGCATCATCACCTGGTGCCACACGTTCAGCCCCTCGAAGATGTGGATCAACGGCTTTGTGGATCTGCAGAAGCCGTATTGCCATTTTGCCACGCAGTACAACCGCGAGATCCCGAACGAAGAGATCGACATGGACTTCATGAACCTGAACCAGGCCGCCCACGGCGACCGCGAGCACGGCTTCATCGCCGCCCGCCTGCGCATGCCGCGCAAGGTTATCGCCGGCTATTGGCAGGACGAGGATGTGCAGGAGCGCCTGGGCAGCTGGATGCGCGCCGCCGTCGGCGTCGCCTTCAGCAAGAGCCTGAAGGTCATGCGCTTCGGCGACAACATGCGCGAAGTGGCCGTGACGGAAGGCGATAAGGTCGAGGTGCAGAAGAAGCTCGGCTGGCAGGTGAACACCTGGCCGGTGGGCAAGCTCGTGGAGACGATGGACGCTGTCACCGACGCGGAGATCGACGCTTTGATGGACGAGTACCGCGCGTCGTATGATATTGCCACCGACAACATCGAGGCCATTCGCTACCAGGCCCGCGAGGAGATCGCGATGAAGAAGATGTTCGACGCCGAGGGCTGCAAGGCGTTTGCGAACACGTTCCAGGATCTCTACGGCATGCGGCAGCTGCCCGGCCTGGCGAGCCAGCACCTGATGGCGCAGGGCTACGGCTACGGCGGCGAGGGCGACTGGAAGGTCGCGGCCATGACGTCCATCCTCAAGGCGATGAGCGAGGGCATGACGGGCGGCACCGCCTTCATGGAAGACTACACCTATCACCTCGTGAAGGGCCAGGAATACAGCCTGGGCGCGCACATGCTGGAGGTCTGCCCCTCCGTTGCGGCGGAGCGCCCGCGCATTGAAGTCCATCCGCTCGGCATCGGCGACCGCGAGGATCCGGCCCGCCTGGTGTTCGAGGGCCATCCCGGCAAGGCCATCGTGGTCAGCCTCATCGACATGGGCGGCCGCCTGCGCCTGATCTGCCAGGACATCGAGGCTGTGAAGCCGATCATGCCCATGCCGAACCTGCCCGTCGCCCGCGTGATGTGGAAGGCCATGCCGAACCTCACGACCGGCGTCGAGTGCTGGATCACGGCTGGCGGCGCGCACCACACGGTGCTCAGCTACGACGTGACCGCCGAGCAGATGAAGGATTGGGCCCGCATGATGGACATCGAGTTCGTGCACATCACGAAGGACACGACCGTCGACAGCCTCGAGCACGACCTCTTCCTCTCGGATCTGGCCTGGAAACTGAAATAAGGAAAGGGAGCGTCAATCGTTATGCTGGAACAGCTCAAACAGCAGGTATACGAAGCCAATATGGAACTGCCGAAGCGCGGCCTTGTCACATACACGTGGGGCAACGTCTCCGGCATTGACCGCGCAAGCGGCCTGTTCGTCATCAAGCCCTCCGGCGTGGAGTATGACGAGCTGCGCCCGGAGGATCTCGTGGTGATGGATCTGAACGGCAACAAGGTGGAGGGCGACCTGAACCCCTCCTCCGACACGCGCACGCACCTTGAGCTTTACAAAGCTTTCCCGGACATCGGGGGCGTCGTGCACACGCACAGCCCGCACGCCGTTGCCTGGGCGCAGGCCGGCCGCGATATCCCGGCCTTCGGCACCACGCACGCCGATTACTTCTATGGCCCGATCCCCTGTGCCCGCGCGCTGACGCAGGAGGAGATCGACGAGGACTATGAGAAGAACACCGGCAAGGTGATCATCGAGGAGTTTACGAAGCGCGGCATTCAGCCGATGCACGTGCCCGCGGTGATCTGCTCGAGCCATGGCCCCTTCACCTGGGGCAAGGACGCGGCGCAGGCCGTGTACCACGCCGTCGTACTCGAGGAAGTGGCGAAGATGGCGATCTACACGATTCAGATCGATCCGAACGCCGCGCCCGCGCCGCAGCGCATCCAGGATAAGCATTTCCTGCGCAAGCACGGCCCGAACGCATACTACGGCCAGCACAAGTAAACAGCACACAAGAAGGCGTCCCAAGCCGGTTTCCGGCCTGGGACGCCTTTTTTTTGGCTTTTCTTGAATTTGGAGCTGTCTCAGCTTTCCTTCGCGGTGATGTGCGCAATCGCGGCCGGGAACGGCGCGCCGTTCACATAGAAGCCGCAGCCGTCTCCAATTTCACCGACAGCATGGACCTTGAAAAACCAGTCTCTGCCGCTGTTCCCCGCGTATTCGACGGTGAACGAGGACGAGCCCGCGGTCATCGACGGCATCGTGTCGCTCGTGAGGCGGAACTGGTACGTTTCACCCTGCCGCACCGTGAACGGGGCGGTGGTGTCGCTCAGTACGCCGCCGCAGACGGAACCGACCGCTGCCGTGGCCACACGCACGCCGTTGACATAGACCTCGCCCGTCGAGCCGGGCGCACCGACAGCATAGATCTTCACGTAGAAATCGTTCCCGTCCTGCGAGACGGTCAGCACGCGGAAGGCGCTGCCGCTCACCGTGACAACGGGAGCGGAGCCGTCGGTGCTCGTCAGCTTAAACTGATAGGAGCCGTTCACGGTGACGGGGCCGAGTGTGTCGCTCACGCAGTTTGCGGGCTGCGAGTAGCCGCCGGTGCTCCCGCCGTCCGGCTCTGTGCCGGGATCGGCGCCCTCCGCACCCGTGCCGCCTGCGATGGGCAGCCGCTGGCCATGCTCACCGGAGGAGGAAGAGGAGGAAGAAGAATTGCCTGGAGTTTCCTCCTCGCCGGGCTCCTCCTCTTTTTCGGGATACTGGATGGAGAAAACGTAGTCGGCCATATTTTGATTTATTAACGTTTTCTCCATGACAAACGAAGCGTCTTCCGGAAACAGCGGATTCCCCTCCGGGAAACCAATGAACTTCGAAATATCCGCCTGCGTAAGATTCAAATCGATGATGACGGGAGTCTCTGTGCTGTCCTCGCCATCGCCTTCACTGTCGTTAGGGCCTCCGCCTTCCCCTTCGGTCGTGCCTTCGTCCTTGCCCTCGCCTTCGCCTGGATCCGGCTCCTCGTTCTGCCCTCCGTCTTCATTCGCGGCTTCGCCGCTTTCCAATGTAATGATTACCTGGGGACACAATGATTCTTCGGTAGAAGATAGTGGAATATAGCGCTTTGCACTCACCGTAACCTGGACGGGGGACGCGCCGTCCGCAGTCATGCGATAAACCGCGCCCTGGTCCATGAGAAAGGCATCGCTGCACGCGTTAAAAAATTGCTTTTTCAGCAGGTCTTTGTATTCCATAACCTTCTCCGGATTCCAATCCTTCTCGTTTCGAAGGCTTCCTAATAGTACGGGGAGCATATTTATCGCTTCCTCGGTCAAATCCCAGTCGGCAGATGTACTTGAATTATTATTATTCTCGGTAAGGAAAATGCCATTCGACAGCGTCAGGTCGGCAGTGGAAAGCAGTTCCGCCTTCCAGGCCTCTATGCCGATGCCGTTGAGCCTTCCCCCGATTTCCACTTTGCCGTATTTGTAGATGACGTTGTCCACATACATGTCTTGTGTTTCAAATGTGAGACTGCCCAATACTTTGAGATAATCATAAGATCCAGGGAGCTTATCGCTGTTCAGCACATTTTCTATCTTCCCATTTTCATCAGGATAATAATTAAGGCTATACTCTACCTTTACGTCGCCAATGACGTTGCATCGATCCGCTGCGGCAATGCGCATCTCAGTTTCATTGGCGTGGCCGGCAAGATAGTCATTCAACCAGTCAATAGTTAGATAATAACCCTTATTTTCATATGGAATCGCCGGAAACGCTTCAGGAAGCACCTGTGTAATGATAATATCTCCAACCACATTGGGACGCAGGATCGTCAGCGTCCAGACGTCAATGGTCTCGGTTTGGTCTGTCGAGCCTTCGCCGGTCTGGTCTCCGCCGGTCTGTCCGCCGCCGGTCTGGTCGCCGCCGGTCTGGTCGCCGCCGGTCTGGTCGCCGCCGGTCTGTCCGCCGCCGGTCTGTCCGCCGCCGGTCTGGTTGCCGCCGGTCTGGCCGCCGCCGGTCTGGTCGCCGCCGGTCTGGTCGCCGCCGGTCTGGTCGCCGCCGGTCTGGTCTCCGCCGGTCTGGCCGCCGCCGGTCTGGTCTCCGCCGGTCTGGCCGCCCTCGGTCGTGCCGTCACCGGTCCCGGTGCCGCTGCCGGTTTCGCCGACGATGCCGCCGAGTTCACCGTTTTCGTCGATGTAATGCGTCTCCTTCGTCCAGGTGTAGCCGAGGTTTTGTTCCGCCGTGATTTCCTCTCCGCCCGTGGACACCTCTATATCGCCGAAGATGACGCCTTCCTCGGATTCTTTCAGGATTCCGTCCTGAATGGAATAAATCTTGTCGCTGCCGCCGCTCTCCTCGCTGCCGCTGCGGATCAGCACACTGCCGCTGCCGGTGATGTTGCCATTCAGATCATTCGGATCGCTGCCCTCCGGCAGGACGAGCAGGCCGTCAACCTGGAACTTCACCTGCGAGAGATCGGTGTCCCCGGTCAGCACACCGGTCAAATCTGTTGAGCCGCTCTCCACGATGATTGTCAGCTCGCCGCCCTCTTGCAGCCGCAGCTTTCCGCCGCTGCCGTTCCCGCTCAGCGTGGACACGCTCTGTGTGGACGCGCTCGATGCAAACATTTGACAGTCTCTCGTCATCGTCACGGTAAGGGAAGAGCCGTCCTCAATGGTGACGCTCTGCGCGTCGAACGCCGCGCCCCCGGAGCCCTCCTCCAGCGTTACGTTGATTGAGCTGCCGCTTTTCACCGTCACGGTATTGGCCTTGAAGGCGGTTCTGCATTTATATTGTCCCGTGCCCGGCTGAACGTCGACATCAAGGCTGACGCCGTCGATTATCAAATCGCTGTTTTTCAAATAAATCGCGTAGGATTCGGCAATCGGGTTGTTTCTCACGGCGCCGCACTCCATCTTGAGCGAGCCTTCTCCGGTCAAAATCAGATCGCTCGTAATATCAACATTTCTATCAATCGGGTCGAACGTAATTCCCCTGGTGAAAATGCTGGAGTCATGGCTTGTAAGGATGCTGTTATCGCCCTCCAGTTCGATGGTGAGGGGGGCATCCGTCCCGGCGTCGGGCATAATGGTTGAGACGTTATCGTTGAGAAAGAGGCAGTACATTGCTTCCAGATAGGCGTCGCGCAGGTGCAGAGTAGCAGTGTCCTCATCCAGATAGAGATTGTAATCCGAATTCGGATCTTCGCTTCCGCTGTTGACATCCAGTAAGCCGTCTTCAAGGGTCCAGTAGGTGCCCGTATAGCGGTATTTTTCCACCAGCGCCTCACGGCCCTCATCGTTCCGGCCGCTGTCCACCCATACATCCGGAACCCTTGAAGGATGTACGACGAGAGGAAATATGTCGCTGTAAGCGGTAACGGCCCAGCCCTCGAGCGTGGTTGACCATTTTCCGCTTACATTATTCGGATTATAATACCAATAGGTAAAATTTTTCGCAGCCACGCGGAGATCTCCGTTCTCGCTCTCATTCAATGCCGCCCACGCCGTGCCGGTGGGGAAGCAGGAAATCAACATGCATAGAACGAGGCAGATGCACAGGAACCGTCTGTGGATGATGCGCTTTGTCATGAATTCTCTCCTTCCTTCACAAGGGAGACTTTCGCTCCCGAATTTATATCTTTTTACGTTACATTACATTATACAAAAAATTTATCTTTTCCGCCAATACCAAAAACAGCATGAGAGATGTAAAATTTCGTACTTGACAAAACGCAAACGCCGTGCTCCTTTGCGGGCAAAAGGGGAAGGGTCTGCGAAAGCCGATCCTTCCCCTTTTCTCTCAGCTTCCGGCCGCGGAAGCGTCCCTGCAAAGCTCCGTGTCAATCCAACGGAACTTCATATGTCCCGAACTCGTCATACAAACGGGAGACCGGGTCCACCTCCACGAAGCTGCACCACGGCAGCCAGTGGTAGCGCCCCGTGTACTGCTGCTCCGAAAAACTGCCGCCCTCGTTCACGAGGCCGATGTAGCGGTAGCCGCAGCTTCCGTCGATGTCGTTCGCCTGCTTCACGTTGCGGTTGAGGAATTCCGCGAAATCGCGGTAATGCGCGTCGCCCGTCAGGCGGTAGAGCTTGTAGTAGACATACACGCACGCGGCCATGTACACGTCGCCGCCGCCCATGCCGACCGTCACGTTGCTCTGACCGCTGATATGGTTGCGGCAGAAGGGATGGTTCGGATACGGCATGTGCACGGGGAAGTTCCACACAAACGTGAATGTCTCCACATAGTCTGCCGCGGCGCGCGCCGCCTCGAGCCAGCGCTCGTCCCCGTCCGTCTCAAAGAGCGCGAGGAAGGCGAACAGGCAATAGATGCCGGATTCCTTGTCGAGCACGTCCGATTGATCGCACGTGCCGCCGCGGTATTCAAAGCCCTTGTACATGTGCTCATACGTCCAGTCCCCGGCGCGCACGGCGCAGCTGCTGTATGCCTTGTTCCCCGTGAGCGAGGCCATCTGGAGCAGGAAGCGCACCACGCACGGCGTGCTTGCCTTCGAATCCATGCACACGCTGCCGTCGTAATAATAGGAGCGGTAGAAGCTGCCGTCCTCATTCTGCGCGCGCACGAGCCAGTCCGCCGTCTTCACGCAGTAGTCGAGCCATGCCGGGTGATCGACGCCGCGCTTCTGCTCAAACACATAGGCGTCGTGGATCGCCTCCAGCCCGTCGCCGATCTCGCGCACCCACTGCGGCTGCGGCTCCGCCGTGTGCGTGGAGAGGTGCATCCACACCTTCGGGCAGCCCGTCTCCGTCATCGTCTCGGTCGTCCAGTAGTCCAGAATGCCGGTGCCCTTTTCCACGGCTTCCGCGTCGTGCTCCAGCACGCCGTAGCGCAGCAGCTGGTAGCCGATGCCCGTCTGCTGGCCCACAAAGCCGATCTCTGCGGAGAAGGAGTTCGGGTCGAAATCCGGCAGCTGCGCCACGAACGGCGTGCCCCACGCCGTGCCGAAGCGCCGCGTCACGGCTTTGAGAAATTTCATGATGTTGTGGTAGAGCAGGTCGTTGTCCACGTCAAAGAGCCTGTCCTTCAGCCGCGGGTAGACCTCGCGCCACGTGCGGCGCATCATGGCGTAAAAATCGTCATCCTGCCCGAAGGTGGCAGCCACGGCGTAAGACTGCTGAAAGCCCTCGCGCATCGGGTGCACCCACGTGATGTTCCGCAGCGGCTGCGCCGTGTGGAAGGGGCCGTGCCCGCCGTAGGGCATCTGGCCGTTCACCGCGGGGTAAATGTAGTCGATGGAGACGCCGTCACACTGCGTGTGCGGCAGCGGCGTGGCGATGCAGTGGCCGTAATAGGTGTAGGTCAGCGCTTCCGGCCGCGCCTTGCTCACGCCGAACGAGCCCACCGTCATCTTCGCGTCCACATAGGCGTAGTTTTCGGTGGACGTGCGGTCGAGCGAGGGCAGCGTCGCGTCCGCCGCCCAGCGGGAAAACGCGACGGCCTCGCCCGTCTCCTTCGCGCGCATGGCGAACAGCGGCAGGCCGGAATACGTCTCCTTGCGCCAGTAATACTGCAGATCCATGTTCTTGCCGGGCGCGTAGTCCGCGGCAAACTCGTTCTGGCGGTACCACTGGCCGGGCGAGAAGTAGTCGAACGCGCGCAGATCGTCCGACTGCGCCTGGTAAAGCGAGATCTTCGTCTGGAAGCCGAGGTCATCCGCCGCCGCGCGCTCCACCACGGTGCGCCGCGCGATCTTCAGCGCCCCGCCGACCACGTCGTAGCGGTCGCGCACGAGCAGCACGGAGCCGTTGTCCGTCTCAAACCGCGCCTGCGCGCACACCGCGCCGTCCTCCGCGCGCACGTCCTCATAGGGAATGTCGCGGAATTCGTTCAGCGCCCCGTACGTCTTCACGGAGACGTACACCGGCCGCCGGTTGAAATACAGTTCCCGCCCGTCCTTCTGCACGGACAGGCCGCCGTCCCGAAACAGGACGACATAGCCGTTCACGTTGAGTTCCATGTGCAATTCCTCCCAAAAAAATTCGCTCCCGAGGAGCTTTTTCCCCCACTTGCAGGGGATCACCTGTATTCTAGTATGGCGGCGGCGCGCCGTCAACCCTCCTGTGCGGGAAACCGCCCTCTAATTCACAATTAGTTTACAATTAAACGCTTGACAAAAGGGGAGGGCAATGGTAAATTAATAATCAGAATTAGCACTCGAACATAAAGAGTGCTAAAGGAAAAGAGGCGAACGTGGTTGGAGCTGAGCAGCCGGCAGCAAAAGATTTTGACCGCCGTGGTCGAGCATTATATCGCCACGGGGGAACCTGCCGGTTCCAAGATGCTTTGCGACAGCCTTGATTTTACCGTTTCCTCCGCAACGGTTCGCAACGAAATGAGCGAGCTTGCGGATCGCGGGCTGCTTCTGCAGCCGCACACGTCGGCGGGGCGCATCCCTTCGCAGAAGGGGTACCGCGTGTATGTGGACCGGCTCATGAAGCGCCGCCCGCTTTCCCCGGAGGAAAGGCGCACCATCGACAGCCTTCTGCTCTCGGCATCGTACGATCCGCAGAAGCTGCTCGAAGGCGTGTCGCGGCTTTTGGCCGGCATGACGCGGTTTGCCGCGGTGTCCACCTCGCCCGGAGGGGCGGGAGCGGATGTCCGCGCGGTGCAGTTCGTGCAGACGAGCCGCCGCACCGCGATGGCGATCCTCATCACCTCGGCGGGCACGATGAAAACCAGAGTGTTCCACTGTGATTTCGATTTGACGCCCGACATCCTGCGCGTGTTCTTCCGCACGGTGAACGAGCGCGTGGCGGGCCGCGGGGTGGAGGAAATCACCCCCGCGTTCATCCAGGGCCTGGCGGCCTCGCAGGGCGAGATGGCCATCCTCATGAGCTCCGCGCTCATGGCGGTGCTGGACGCCGCGCAGGAGGCCATGGCCGCCGATGTGTGCCTGCACGGGCAGATGCACCTGCTCTTCTGCC
>ERZ1643246.3987-NODE-3987-length-12092-cov-12.446457_pt1 | contig 12092 bp, 6 predicted proteins | sample MGYA00579265_ERZ1643246 | MGnify/ENA primary metagenome ERZ1643246 (study PRJEB29033, sample SAMEA4952261) | chicken gut metagenome | biome: Broiler Chicken; feature: Gastrointestinal Tract; material: Caecum | place: Ireland | collected 2018 | study: Broiler...
ATGATTACGATTAGCGGTAAAAGTGTGTTTGGCGGTGTGTCGATCGGAAAGCTTTTATTCTATCAGAGAAACAATAAAGTGATCAAGAGGACACACGTCGATGATGTTGATGCAGAGTGGAAAAGATTCCAGGAAGCAAAAGATACTGCTGTTGAACAGCTGAAGGGTCTGTATGACAAAGCGCTTGCAGATGTCGGAGAGGCTAATGCCATGATCTTTGAAATCCATCAGATGATGCTCGAGGATCTGGATTATCTTGAATCAATCGAGAATATCATCCGTACTCAGGAAGTAAATGCTGAGTACGCAGTTGCTACTACTGCAGATAATTTTGCAAAGATGTTCGCAGCTATGGATGATGCTTACATGCAGGGGCGAGCTGCAGATGTAAAGGATGTTTCTGAACGAGTGCTTGATATCCTCTGCGGTGTGGATACTGGTTTCAAGGAGATGACAGAACCTTGTATTATTGCGGCGGATGATCTGGCTCCGAGCGAGACTGTGCAGCTGGATAAGAGCAAAGTGCTCGGGTTTGCTACCCAGTATGGATCTTCTAATTCTCATACAGCGATTCTCGCGCGTACCATGAATATTCCCGCTGTGATCGGTCTGGGAGAAGGGCTGCTTAAGGAATATAGCGGCAGAGATGCTATCATTGATGGATTTACAGGAACTCTTTACATTGATCCTGATGAGAAGACACTCAAAGAGATGCAGGAGAAGCGGGAGAAAGATCTTGAACAGAAAGCGCTTCTTGAACAGCTGAAAGGCAAAGAAAACGTCACAAAGAGCGGTCAGAAGATCAATGTGTATGCAAATATCGGAAATGTATCAGATCTTGGCGCCGTACTTAAGAATGATGCCGGCGGGATCGGACTTTTCAGAAGCGAATTCCTCTATCTGGAAAATTCTGATTTCCCGACAGAGGAACAGCAGTTCGCAGTGTACAAGCAGGTGGCGGAGAGCATGGCAGGGAAGAAGGTTATCATCCGTACACTTGATATAGGTGCAGATAAGCAGGTTGATTATTTCGGACTTGATAAGGAAGACAATCCGGCACTCGGATACCGTGCGATCCGTATCTGTCTTACAAGGCCCGAAATCTTTAAGACGCAGCTGCGTGCACTTTACCGTGCTGCCGTGTTTGGCAATATTTCAATCATGTTCCCTATGATCATTTCTGTAAGTGAAGTGCTCAGGATCAAAGAGATCATTGCGGAAGTGAAGGGAGAGCTGAAGAGCGAGGGCATCCCTTATAAAGAAGATGTGGAGCTCGGTATTATGATAGAGACGCCCGCCTCTGTTATGATCAGCCGTGATCTTGCGAAAGAAGTAGATTTCTTCAGTGTAGGAACCAATGACCTGACTCAGTATACGTTGGCGATCGACCGTCAGAATTCCAAATTGGATGAGTTCTATGATCCACATCATCCGGCTGTCCTGGCTATGATAAAGATGGCGGCTGAGAGCGCACACGCGGAGGGGGCATGGATCGGTATCTGCGGCGAGCTGGGAGCTGATCTTGAGCTTACGGAAGAGTTCCTTAAGATGGGGCTGGACGAGCTGTCCGTATCACCGTCTATGGTACTGCCGCTCAGAAAACGGATCAGAGAATGCGAGTAAAACTACAGAGAGTATTAAAATGTTTACAGGTCACATATATTAATAATATCAGGACGTCCCGGGAGACCAGAAATGGTTTCCCGGGATGTTTGCATTTCCTTGCATTAATCCGTATTAAATTCCACTTACACTTGCAATATCCGAACATATGTGCTATGATACATAAAAAGAACGTATGTTCGAATTACGGAGGGCGTTATGCATGATACGATACAGAAGGAAATGACATTAAATGAGAAATTAAATATACTGTCTGACGCGGCAAAATATGATGTTTCGTGCAGCTCCAGTGGTGTTGACAGGAAAGGAGACGGCACAGGGATGGGAAATTGCAGCAAGGCCGGGATATGCCACAGCTTTTCGGCAGATGGACGGTGTATTTCTCTGCTGAAGATTTTGTTTACAAATGAATGTATCTACGACTGCAAATACTGTATCAACCGCTCTTCAAATGATGTCAGAAGAGCCTCTTTTACACCGGATGAAATATGTACGCTCACGATGGAATTTTACAGGCGGAATTATATCGAAGGTCTGTTTTTGAGTTCAGGCATTTTAAAGAGTCCCAATTATACAATGGAACTGATCTATGCGGCTCTGTACCGGCTGAGGCATGTCTGCAATTTTCAGGGATATATCCATGTAAAAGCAATTCCCGGTGCAGATCCGGCACTGATCCGGATGACCGGATATCTCGCGGACAGGATGAGCGTAAATGTAGAACTGCCGACAGCTGAAGGGTTAAAGCTCCTTGCACCGCATAAATCGAGGAAGAATATACTGACACCTATGCGTCTTGTTCAGAACCAGATGACAGAAAATAAACAGGAGATTGCGCTGTATCGGAATGCACCCAGATTTGTCCCTGCTGGACAGAGTACCCAGATGATCATCGGAGCAACACCCGAGAGTGATTATCAGATTTTGAATGTAGCGGAAGCGTTGTATAAGAAATTTGATCTAAAGCGTGTGTTTTATTCAGCTTTTGTTCCTGTAAACAAAGATCGGGCGCTTCCTGCTCCTATTGATAATAAGCCGCCTCTTTTAAGGGAACATCGACTGTATCAGGCTGACTGGCTGCTGCGTTACTATCACTTTGAAGCGCATGAGCTTCTGGACGAAAAAAATCCCAATTTCAATGTTCTGCTGGATCCGAAATGCTGCTGGGCGCTGAAGCATCTGGATATCTTTCCGGTGGAGGTCAATCGGGCCGATCACAGAGTGCTGCTGCGTGTGCCGGGAATCGGTTACAAATCCGCAGGGAGGATTGTAAAGGCAAGAAAGCTGGGAAATCTCAGCTTTGAAGATCTCAGGAAAATGGGAGTGGTCCTCAAGCGGGCTCTGTATTTTATCACCTGTTCAGGAAAAACAATGTATCCGATACGTATTGACGAGGATTATATCACACGGAATCTGTTGAATACAAAAGAAAGACTTCCGGAGGGAGCAGACGGCATGACGTTTCATCAGTTGTCTCTGGTTGATGATGTGAACTTTAGCGGGGTGAACAGATTATGAGAGAAATCTATATATGTACAGATACGATCACCGGCCTTTGTTCGGCTTTGCACGATGCATGGCTTGAGAACAGAAACCGTGAGGCAGGCATCGGACTGCGAGGCAGGATCCAGCAGCAGCTCTTCTGTCAATATAAGACTGTGGTAGAGACGGCCGAAAAGACCCGGCGATTACAGCGTATGTTAAAGCGGTATCTCGGATATAACGCTTACTGGGATATCTATTACGCACTTCTGTCGGATGATCAGGAGAAAGGAACTGAAGTGTTCCGGGTCATGCAGGAAGCAAGAAATATTCCGGACAGCCGCAAGATCATGGATCATCTGGGTAATTCCGATGTGGCGAAAGTATTTGCAATGAGCCGCAGCGTGTCCAATGAAGCCCATATGTATGAAGAATTCATCCGTTTCCGCGAGCTGAAAAACGGAATCCTGTTTTCGGAGATCACTCCGAAATCTCAGGTGCTTTCCTGCATCGGAGATCACTTTGCAGACAGGTTTCCCCTTGAAAATTGGGTGATATACGATAAGACACATGAAGTCTTTCTTATTCATCGGAAGCAGGAAAGATGGGGGCTCGTCTGGGGAGAAACACTTGATCCGGATGCAGTGTCGGAAGTATCGGAGGGGGAAACGGATTATGCGGCTCTGTGGAAAGAGTTTTTTGAAGCTGTTTCGATCAAAGAACGTGAGAATCCAAAATGTCAGCAAAATCATCTGCCGCTCCGGTTCCGGGGGAACATGACCGAATTCAGCCCGCGTTTATAGATCTGCCCGGCTGATCTGTTACGAAAAATGTTGTATTAATTCGAAAATGAGATTATGATAGATACATCATCGCATCTGCATGCAGGATGAAATACATGCCACGAAAGAGGCGACAGCGTAGAAGTGGGAATTGAAGAAGAAAAAACCATCCGTGTCTCTGTGAGAAATCTTGTCGAGTTCATAATGAGAGGCGGAGATATTGACAACAGGACGTCCGGCAGTATGGAGAAAGAGGCAATGCTGATGGGCGGCCGTCTGCACCGGAAGATCCAGCGGAGTATGGGGTCGGACTACCATGCTGAAGTCCCTTTGAAGACCGTGGTCCCGTGTGACGGGTTCCGGCTGCAGGTGGAAGGACGCGCAGACGGCATTATCATACATGAAGAAGATGGGAAAAAGGAAGTCTCCATTGATGAGATCAAAGGTGTGCTTCGTGATCTGGAACATATAACAGAGCCGGTGAAAGTACATCTGGCACAGGCAAAATGTTACGCACATATTTATGCGTGTCAGAACAGAATGCAACAAATTAAGGTTCAGATGACTTACTGTCATCTTGATACAGAAGAGATAAAAAGATTCGTTATGGAATATACGGCGGAAGAACTGGAAGAATGGTTCAATGAGCTGATACGCCAGTATGAAAAGTGGGCGAAATTCCAGATCGAATGGGAGATCACAAGAAATGCGTCAATAAAAAAGACAGAGTTCCCGTTTGTCTATCGGCCTGGACAGCGTGATGTGGCAGCTGCAGTTTACCGCACGATACTGCGGAGAAAAAAACTGTTTATCCAGGCACCTACCGGTGTGGGAAAGACAATCTCTACAGTATTTCCAGCAGTTAAAGCAGTCGGGGAGGGACTGGGAGATAAGATTTTCTATCTGACAGCAAAGACAATAACCCGAACTGTTGCTGAACAGGCATTCCGTTCGATGAAAGACCAGGGGCTATGTATGAAGGTGGTCACTCTCACTGCAAAAGAAAAAATCTGTTTCTGTGAGGAAACAGTCTGCAATCCGGAAGCCTGCCCTTATGCAAAGGGGCATTTTGACCGGGTAAATGATGCAGTATACGATATGCTGGCGAATGGTGACGATATTGACCGTGGAGCGATCGAGAGGCAGGCTGAGAAGTTTAAAGTCTGTCCCTTTGAGCTTTCTCTCGATATTTCTACATGGGTTGATGCTGTGATCTGCGATTATAATTACGTGTTTGATCCGAATGCACATCTGAAACGCTTTTTTTCAGAAGGGAGCAGCGGAAACTACATTTTCCTGATCGATGAAGCTCACAATCTAGTAGAGCGCGGAAGAGAAATGTACAGTGCAACACTATACAAAGAAGATTTCCTGGATTTGAGGAAACAGGTGAAACATCTGGATGGGAAATTGGCGCGTCGTCTCGGAGACGTGAACAAACTCTTCCTGGAGTTGAAGCGTGAGTGTGAGAATTACCAGATCCTGAGCAGTGTCTCGCATATTGTCCTGAAACTGATGAATCTTCTGACGGAGATGGAACGGTTTATGGAAGAGCCTTCTGATGATGAAACGCGCGAAAATGTGCTCTCTTTGTATTTTCAGGTGCGATCATTTGTAAACATTTATGATATCCTTGACGAAAATTATGTGATATACAGTGAACTTGAGGAGAACGGAAGATTTAAAATAAAACTTTTCTGTGTAAATCCTGCGGTAAACCTACAGGATTATCTGGATTATGGAAGCGGTACAGTGTTTTTTTCTGCGACTCTTCTTCCAATCCATTATTATAAAAACCTTCTGTCGGTAGAAAAAGATGATTATGCAATTTATGCACAGTCCTCTTTCCCAGAAGAGAATATGCTGCTTCTACAGGCACGGGATGTGAGTACCCGATATACGATGAGGGACTCAAATATGTATCGCAGATATGCAAAGTATATCGAAAAGACGGCCCGGTGTAAAAAGGGAAATTATATGGTATTTTTTCCATCTTACAAGTTTATGCAAGAGGTATACGGACAGTTTGTCCGCAGCGAAGAGAAGATTGACATTATCCTGCAGTCACAGAATATGGGGGAGCAGGAAAGAGAAAAGTTTCTCGAGGAATTTGACCGTAACAGGGATAACAGCCTTGTAGGTTTCTGCGTAATGGGCGGGGTATTCTCGGAGGGAATCGATCTGACAGCAGACCGATTGATCGGCGCGATTATTGTTGGAACAGGACTTCCACAGGTATGTAATGACCGGGAAATCCTGAAAGGATATTTTGATGCACGAGGAATGAGGGGGTTCGACTATGCATACCTTTATCCGGGAATCAACAAAGTACTTCAGTCCGCCGGACGCGTGATCCGCACAGAAACGGACCGGGGAATCATACTTCTGCTCGATGAACGTTTTTCCCAACGACAGTACAGAGACAGTTTCCCACGGGAATGGAAAAACTGTCAGGTCTGCAATGCCGCCACATTGGAAGATCATTTGGAATCATTTTGGAAATAACTCAGGAATTCCATCGATGCTCTTGATAACGGGAGCTGGTCATTGTAAGCGATGGCCAGTTCACGGAAAGGAAGTTCTTCTTTTGTCTTCAGGAGGAACAGATCGTCGGCCTGTTCGGTGACACAGTAATCCGGTACAAATGCGATGCCGAGACCGATCCGTGCCAGATCGACCAGCAGATCGTTGCTTGTCAATTCAATCTCAGGGACAAGATCCAGCTGATGTTGTTGGAATACCTGGTGGATAAACTCATTTGTCGTGCTGTTTTTGTCCAGCATCAGGATCGGATAATGTAGAAGTTCAGAGAAAGAAACTGTCCGATCTTTTAACTCCCGGAATGGACTGCCCGCGATAAATACGTCATGGAATTGTTTGATTCTGAGGACAGAAGCGGCAGTACCCAGATGATTGTTCGGGTAATTTATTACGATCAAGTCCACCTGACCATTTCTCAGCAGTTCTGCACATTTCATGGATGTCTGATTGACAACCTTGATATGTGCACCGGGAAATGCCTTGTGGAAACGCTCGAGATACGGGATCAGGAAGTAGCGGCAGATTGTATCACTGGCTCCTATGCGTATCTGACCGCCTGTTGAAGCGGCATCAATAAGCTGTGCTTCTCCTTTCTGGATCAGGTTCATGGCAGGTTCTATATGCCGCATGAGAATTTCACCTTCGGGTGTAAGCTGGACTTTTTTTGTACTGCGTATGAAAAGCGTCTGATCCAGTTTGCGTTCCAGCGTCTTAATGGACTGGCTCACTGCTGACTGGGAGATGAAGAGCTGCTTGGAGGCCTCAGAAAAATTCAGAGTTGACGCCACGTGATAGAATACTTTATATAGTTCATAGTTAATATCGATCATTATAAGACCTCCTAATAAATGATGATTCTATTATAAGCTATTGAGAAGAGAATTACAACAATGCACTGAAAGGATTGAAGCAAGATGAAAAAAATACATTGGTGTGCAGGGATAATCCTGGGATTTTCAATCATTGCGGCATTACTCATTACAAGTTTTGAGATAGCCATGTATTCGGATTTTGATGTATATCGGCAGGAATATGAGAAGTATGATGTGCTATCCGACCTGGATATGACAATGGACGATGTGATGTATGTGACTCATGAGATGATGGATTACCTGCGGGGAGATGGAGATACTCTTTCTGTGATGACGACAGTTGAGGGTCAGGAGCAGGATTTCTTTAACGAGCAGGACAGGTTTCACATGGGAGAGGTACGGGATCTGTTTATCGGAGGACTTAATATCCGGCTTGGAGCTTGTGTGGCTGCTGTCCTCTGTATTTTGTTTTTGATCATTACCCACGCAGATTTTAAAAAGATCATACCGCGGTCGTACTGGATTGCTCTGGGAGTGACAGGGGCGGCAACCCTTCTGATCGGAATCGCGGCCGTGATTGATTTTAATGCTGTGTTTGTACAGTTCCATCACATATTTTTTGACAATGATCTGTGGATTTTTGATCCGGCTGAAGATTATATGATCCGTATGCTTCCTGAAGGACTGTTCTATGATATGGTAATACGGATCGGTGCTATTTTTGTGGTGGGCCTTGTGGTACTTCTGGTGCTGAGCTTTATCCCTAAAATACTGGACTGGAAAAAGAAATTAGCATGACTTATAACTAATTTAAGTTATATTAATTGTACTAATGAAGTGAAGTGTGGTACGATACTAACAGATATTATTTTGGGTGCACGAGGCACGAATAATCATGCAAAGGAGATTTTATATGGGCAGCGTAAGACGTGTATTTGTAGAAAAGAAACCAGATTATGCCGTAGCGGCAAAGGAATTGCGTCACGAGATCAGACGTTATCTCGGGATTATGGATGTGACAGGAGTACGTGTACTGATCCGGTATGACGTAGAGAATATTTCGGATGATACATTTGAAAAGGCATGCAGCGGAGTGTTTGCAGAGCCGCCGGTAGATATCCTCTACAGGGAGGAGTATCCCATGGCTGAGGGAGACCGCAGCTTTTCTGTCGAATTTCTCCCGGGGCAGTTTGACCAGAGAGCGGATTCAGCAGAACAGTGTATCCGTTTTATCAAAGAAGATGAAAGCCCTGTGATCCGTACGGCAACTACCTACGTGATCGAAGGAAATATCTCAGAAGATGAGTTCGAGGCAATCCGGAATCACTGCATCAATCCGGTGGATTCCAGAGAGGCATCAGAAGAAAAGCCGGAGACTCTTGTTACATCGTTTGATGAGCCCGCAGATATCCTTGTGTTTGAAGGATTTAAAGATATGCCGGAGGATGAACTGAAGAAGTTGTATGATTCACTCGGCCTTGCTATGACATTTAAGGATTTTCTTCATATTCAGAATTACTATAAAGGCGAAGAACACCGGGATCCGTCCATGACGGAGATCCGTGTTCTCGATACGTACTGGTCTGATCACTGCCGCCATACAACATTCTCGACAGAGCTAAAAGATGTACAGTTCGATGAAGGATATTACAGAAAACCGATCGAGGACACATATCGCGAATATCTGAAAGATCACAGTGAGATTTTTGCCGGCAGAGAGGATAAGTTCGTCTGCCTGATGGACCTCGCACTTATGGCTATGAGAAGGCTGAAACGGGAAGGAAAGCTTGCAGATCAGGAAGAATCAGATGAGATCAATGCGTGCAGTATCGTTGTTCCGATCAAGGTTGATGGAGTAGAAGAAGAGTGGCTCATCAACTTTAAGAATGAGACTCACAACCATCCGACAGAAATCGAGCCTTTCGGTGGTGCTGCAACCTGTCTGGGCGGTGCGATCCGAGATCCTCTCTCAGGAAGGACCTATGTATATCAGGCAATGCGTGTAACCGGTGCGGCAGATCCTACCGTATCCGTGAAAGATACACTGAAAGGAAAGCTCCCGCAGAAGAAACTGGTGCGCGAGGCGGCGCATGGCTACAGCTCTTACGGTAACCAGATCGGCCTGGCGACCGGGCTTGTAAAAGAAATTTATCATCCGGATTATGTGGCGAAACGTATGGAGATCGGAGCTGTGCTCGGTGCAGCACCGAGACGTGCCGTCATCCGCGAAAACTCTGATCCGGGAGATATCATCATCCTGCTCGGCGGCCGCACAGGACGTGATGGATGCGGTGGAGCTACAGGTTCTTCCAAGGTTCATACGGAAGAGTCAATAGAGACCTGCGGCGCAGAAGTTCAGAAAGGAAATCCGCCGACAGAGCGTAAAATTCAGAGACTGTTCCGCCGCGAGGAAGTCAGCCGGCTGATCAAAAAATGTAATGATTTCGGTGCAGGCGGAGTGTCTGTAGCTATTGGAGAACTTGCAGACGGACTGAGAGTAGAACTGGATAAAGTCCCGAAGAAATATGCGGGACTTGACGGAACTGAGATTGCGATTTCCGAGTCACAGGAGCGTATGGCTGTTGTCGTAGATCCGAAAGACGTAGATGCATTTATGGCTTATGCGAAAGAGGAAAACCTGGAGGCGACAAAAGTTGCTGTTGTAACGGAAGAACCGAGACTTGTCCTGATCTGGAGAGGAAAAGAGATTGTGAATCTTTCCCGTGCTTTTCTGGACACAAATGGAGCTCATCAGGAGACAAATGTAGAAGTTGAGATGCCGGAGCAGGAAGGCAGTCTTTTTAAACGAAGCGAGACAGGCGATGTAAGAGCAACCTGGCTGGATACGCTGAGCGACCTCAATGTATGCTCCCAGAAAGGCCTCGTCGAAATGTTCGATGGTTCCATTGGTGCAGGTTCGGTGTTTATGCCGCACGGAGGAAAATATCAGCTGACAGAGACTCAGGCGATGGTGGCCAAAGTTCCGGTCCAGACAGGAAAGACAGACAGTGTTTCTATGATGAGTTATGGATTTGACCCATATCTGTCAAGCTGGAGCCCGTATCATGGTGCTGTCTATGCAGTGACAGAGTCTATAGCGAAGATTGTGGCTGCAGGTGGCGATTACAGAAAGATCCGCTTTACATTCCAGGAGTATTTCCGCCGCATGTCGGAGGATCCAAAGCGTTGGAGCCAGCCGTTTGCCGCTCTTCTCGGAGCGTATGCGGCACAGATCGGATTCGGCCTTCCCTCGATCGGAGGAAAGGACAGCATGTCCGGAACTTTCCAGGATATTGATGTACCGCCTACACTTGTTTCTTTTGCTGTTGATATGGCACTTGATAAAGACATCATCACACCGGAACTTAAGAAAGCCGGAAACAAACTTGTATGGCTCAGAATAGAAAAAGATGAGTACGATCTTCCGGTTTATGATAAAGTCATGGAACAGTATGGAAAAATACAGGAGGATATCAGCTCCGGAAGGATCGTATCTGCCTATGCGCTTGACCGTCACGGTGTGATTGCCGCAGTCAGCAAAATGGCATTCGGCAACCGCATGGGTGTCAAGATCGAACATAATATGGATCCGCGCGATATGTTTGCTCCGGCGTTTGGCGATATTATAGCTGAGGTGGAGGATGGCCAGGTCGGCAATCTTCAGATCACATATACTGTGATCGGCGAGGTGACAGATAAAGCCCGCTTTGAGTATGGCAATGTACAGATCGGCATGGACGAGGCTCTTGAGGCATGGACTGGAACACTTGAAAAAGTATTTGCCACAAAGTCTGAGGAAAGCTCGGAGAATCCGGTTGAAGAGAAACTGTACAATACTTCCGATATTCATATCTGCAGCCATAAGATTGGTCAGCCCACTGTTTTCATACCGGTATTCCCAGGGACAAACTGTGAGTATGACAGCACTCGTGCATTCGAACGTGCAGGGGCGAAAGTTGTGACAAAAGTATTCCGTAATCTGGATGCAGAGGATATCCGGTCATCGGTAGACGAGTTTGAGAAAGCAATCGGGCAGGCGCAGATGATCATGTTCCCGGGTGGGTTCAGTGCCGGTGATGAACCGGATGGATCGGCCAAATTCTTTGCGACTGCTTTCCAGAACGCAAAGATCAAAGAGGCGGTAGAAAAGCTCTTAAATGAACGGGATGGACTTGCCCTTGGAATATGCAATGGTTTCCAGGCCCTGATCAAGCTGGGGCTGGTTCCGTACGGTAAGATCGTCGGCCAGACAGAAGATTCACCGACACTGACATACAACACGATCGGACGCCACATTTCCAAGATGGTATATACGAAAGTTGTGACGAACAAGTCTCCATGGCTTGCGGGAGCAGAACTCGGCGGCGTCTATACAAACCCGGCATCACACGGGGAAGGCCGTTTTGTAGCCGGTGAGGAATGGATAAAACGTCTGTTTGAAAACGGCCAGGTGGCAACACAGTACTGCGATCCGGAAGGAAATATCAGCATGAATGAAGAATGGAACGTAAACGGTTCTTATTGCGCGATTGAAGGAATCACCAGTCCTGACGGACGTGTCCTCGGAAAGATGGCTCATTCTGAACGGCGTGATTCTTCTGTTGCGATCAATATCTATGGAGAGCAGGATATGAAGATATTTGAGTCCGGTGTGAAGTACTTTGAGTAAGTAAAAAACGTCCGAAAAACAGCTCAAATAAAAAACTTGAAAATAAATGAAAAAAAGTGTTGACATTTGTTGGATGATGATAGTATAATAGCAAAGCGGGTTGCGGAAAAGAACTCCGAAACCCGCAAAAATATGGGGTCTTAGCTCAGCTGGGAGAGCATCTGCCTTACAAGCAGAGGGTCA
>ERZ1643246.3989-NODE-3989-length-12091-cov-4.983632_pt1 | contig 12091 bp, 13 predicted proteins | sample MGYA00579265_ERZ1643246 | MGnify/ENA primary metagenome ERZ1643246 (study PRJEB29033, sample SAMEA4952261) | chicken gut metagenome | biome: Broiler Chicken; feature: Gastrointestinal Tract; material: Caecum | place: Ireland | collected 2018 | study: Broiler...
TCAATGTCCTTCAGGGCCGGATGGTTGGTGAGCGTTTTCAGAATCCGGTATCCTTCCATATTTTCTTCCCGGTTCGGCCCGAAGGGATGAAATCCGAAATCCAGATAGAGAGACGCCGCCAGCCATGTATTGGTCTGAGTGGGAATTTTGACCGAGGAGTATCCCAGCTGCGCCAGACGGGTAAGTGCCTGCGCAATCAGCGGTCTGGCCAGTCCGCGGCCCTGATATTCCCGGCGAACAGCCACCCAGTGCAGCCATCCGGCTTTGGAGGAATCGGCGGGCTCATAGTAGGCGGTGGCAGTAGCCACCTTATTGCCTGCCTTCGTCTCTATAAAAAACATCCGTCCCGGCAATTCTTTTTCTCTGCCGCCATAGTAGCGCTGCCAGGCCTCCAGCCCTTCTTTGCGGGTGACAAACTCTCTGGCCGAGGTTTCAATGGAAATCCATGCTTCCTCATCCCGGGGCTCATAGGTAGTAAAATGAAAACCCTCCGGCAGCGGCAGGGAGCGGAAGTTTTCCGGATGGTTGTTTTCCAGTATCAGTTCGTAGTATTTCAATGCGGAATCGTTGTTGTCCGGCAGACGCCCGGAGGGATGCCGGACAGAGGGAAAAATTCTCATAAGGGTATCATTCTCCTGTTAAATTCATTTTTGCAAAAAACAGCTTTCCATCAGAGGGACATCGTGCTATTATCCTCTATATGATACATAAAACGGGGAGAAAAATCAATGAAACAAAAAAGACGGTATGAACTGCTTGACGGGATCCGTGGACTGGCCATGGTGAATATGGTAATTTTTCATTTTCTGTACGATGTGTTTGTAATCTACGGACGGGACCCCGGCTGGTATGGGCGGACAGAAAACCACCTGTGGCAGCAGGGAATCTGCTGGACCTTTATCCTGGTATCCGGCTTTTCCTGGAGATTTGGAAGAAAAAACAGCGTTCGAAGGGGAATCTTTCTGAATCTGTGCGGACTTCTGATTACGGCTGTCACCGGCCTTGCGGTCCCGGGACAGGCGGCTGTCTTCGGCATATTGAATTTTCTGGGATGTGCTATCCTTCTGACGGCGGTTTTTGACCGTTGGATGGAACGGATTCCTCCCGCGGCAGGCCTTGCAGGAAGTATGTTCTGTTTCTTTCTGCTGCGACACATTGGAGCCGGCATTCTGGGCATCGGCACTCTGACCATTTCGTTTCCGCAGACAGAACGCTATCCATCGATAATTGCCGCGATCCTTCCCACCGTGCTGGGATTCCCTGACCGGAGCTTTGTCTCCAGCGATTATTTTCCCATGCTTCCCTGGTTTTTCCTGTTTGCGGCCGGCTATTTTCTTTATCCGCTTCTGATGCGTTCCGAACGGATTCGGGGGATCCTGTCCATCCGGATCCCCCTGCTGTCTGTCTGGGGAAAATACAGCATCTGGGTGTATCTGGCGCATCAGCCGCTGTGTATGGGTATCTGTATGTTGCTGATGGGAGGTTTCTGACTCAGTGGTGAAATCCCTTCATCATCTCTCCCAGTTCCTCCTTCTGGCCATGATAGAACTCCAGCATCTTTCCCCTAACGCTGCCTTCCCGTTCCAGTTCCTCCAGACGGCCGCAGAACTTCCTGTATGCTTCTGTGGCCGTGTCTTTGTAATTGTTCTCCGCTTCCAGCCGTACCTTCTGAGCCAAAGCCTCCAGTTCTTTATTCTTCTTCCGAAAATGAAACATCTGACGCCGCTCCTCTCAAATCAACCGTATTACTTCAGTTTTTTTGTGAAAAAATCCTCGATAATTTTCCACAGCTCCCTCTGGAAAAACTGCCGGTCCGCATGATCAGCCCCCTGAATGGCCAGAAGTGTCACGTCGTTTCCCCTGGCCTCCAGAGCGTCATGGAGAATCTCGCTCTGCTGGAAGGGTACCGTATGGTCATCGGTGCCATGAAGAATCAAAAACGGCGGCGCGTCTTCGGTCACATAACTGATGGGGCAGGCCTTCAGCGCTTCTTCCATGTGGAGAGAGGCATTCATACCAATCAGAAGAGACTCCGGAGCCGCCTGCATATCTCTGGGAATGTTTACAGGCATCTTCGTCACATCGGTAGGAACATACCAGGGGCAGGCTGCCTGAACAGCACTGGAATACTGCAGATAGTCCCCCTTGTCAAAGGTCCTGTCATTTCCTGTGAGCGCCGCCATTGCGGTCAGATGACCGCCGGCGGATTCGCCCATTACGCCGATTTTCCGCGGATCCAGATGATAACTGTCAGCGTGTGCCCGAAGGTACCGGATGGCTGCTTTCACATCCGTCAGCTGTGCAGGAAATTTGGCCTCATTGCTGGTCCGGTACTGAACACTGGCCACCACAAAACCGCAGCGGGCAAGTTCCGTCAGATACGCCAGATGGGCACAGGTACTCATCTCCAGCCATCCCCCGCCGCAAATCCATACAATGGCGGGAACCGGTTTCCCGGTTTCCCGCGGAAAGATGACATCCATTTTCAGATCCTGGGTGATATGACCGCACCAGCCTGGAACCTGGGCAAATGTAACATTGGTATTTACCATGTACTGCGGCTCTTTTACATCAATATGAATTGTCTTTTTCATGGTGATACGCTTCCTTTCTGTTTATACTGTATTAACTTGTGTGAAATTCCCCCGGATGGCCGGGTCTAAGGTCTGGTCAGATAATTCCAGGGACTGACATACGCCCCGTTTTCCATGACGCTGAAATGCAGGTGCGGGCCGGTGGAGATTCCGGTGGATCCCACATAACCGATGACATCACCCGCCTGCACGGTTTTTCCGGTGGAAATGCCTGAAACAAAGCTGCTCATATGCATATACACCGATACAAGACTGGAGCTGTGGCGGATTTTCACATAATTTCCCATACTGGAATTATATCCGTAGGCAATGACGGTTCCATTGGAACAGGAAAGGATCCTTGAACCATGGGGCGCCGCCAGATCAATTCCGTTGTGATAGGTGGATGCTCCGGCTGTGGGACTGGTCCGGTAACCGAACTCGCTGCTGATCCGGCTGTAATCCGGACAGGGCCAGACATAGTCCGGCGCTTCCTTGTCCTGATCCCAGATACCATTTTCATCCACATAAAAGCTTCCTATCCAGGTATTCGTGTCCAGAGAACCGCTGGAAGAAAAATGATACCAGTCTCCGTCAACCTGCTGCCATCCTGTGGTCATCTGCCCGGAACCGTTCAGATAATACCAGCAGCCATTGATGTACTGCCAGCCGGTGAGCATCTGCCCGGAGCCGTTCAGGAAATACCACGCGCCGCCGATGGAACGCCAACCGGTAAGCATCCGGCCGGAGCCATCCAGATAATACCAGACATTTTTCACCTGTTCCCAGCCGGTGGCCATCTGTCCGGAATCTTTCAGATAGTACCAGGTGCCGCCCAGATGCATCCATCCGGTAAGCATCTGACCGCTCGCATTCAGATAATACCAGCAGCCGTTGATCAACTGCCAACCGGAGAGCATCTGTCCGGAGCCGTTCATAAAATACCAGACATTTCCGATTTTCTGCCATCCTGTGGTCATGCTTCCCGAAGGATTCAGATAGTACCAGCAGCCGTTGATAAACTGCCAGCCGGTAAGCATCTGCCCGGAGGCATTCAGATAATACCAGCAGCCGTTAATCAACTGCCAGCCGGTAAGCATATGCCCGGAACCGTTCATAAAATACCAGACATTTCCGATTTTCTGCCATCCTGTAGTCATGTGGCCGGAAGCGTCCAGGTAATACCAGCAGCCATTGATCTGCTGCCAACCGGTAAGCATTTGACCGGAAGTATTCATATAATACCAGATCCCGCCAATGGAACGCCAACCGGTGGTCATATAGCCGGCCGGATCAAAATAATACCAGGAACCGGAAATCTGCTGCCAGCAGGAGGAGGGGTATGAGCCGTCCTGGTTCTGCCACCACCAGCCGGTGCTGTTTTTCTGCCATCCGGGTGTATGCCAGATGACCGAAGAATCCCATCGGCCGTCCTTCCCCAGATAATACCGATCCACCCATTGGGAGGAAACCTTTGTTCCGTCCTGTCGGAGAAAATACCATCCGTCGTCCAGCTGCAGCCAGCCGGTGGCCGGATAACCATTTCCGTTAAAATAGTAAGTTTTGCCATCAATGGTTTTCCATGTATTCTGAAGAAAAGAACCGTCAGAATTCTGCCACCGGCGCCCTTTGGCATCGCTTATCCAGCCTTCCTGAACCTGCTTTGAGGGCTCCTCGGCTTCCTTCTGTGAACCATCCCTGGCTGTCTGGTTTTCCGGATTCTCTGTGGATTCCAAAGCGGGGGAAGTCTCCCCGTCATCCGTCTCCGCCGTCGTTTCCCCGTCTTCCGGAATCGTCGGTAGGTCTGTATCTGACGATTCCACAATCTCCGGAGCGGCCGTATCTGACAAGGTCTCCGAATCTTTCAAAACCGCCGGTCCATTCGGCTTCGCGGCCTGTTCCTCTTCATTGTTTGGTTCCTGTGGGACAGGAGAATCTTCTCCCTCCAAAGCAGCGGCTGCGGCAGAAAGCTCCGTCTGCTGATCCGGCTGCGCTGCGGCAGAAACGGCCGGATGAGAGGTCAGAATAACCGCCGTCGTCATACAAAGTGCATAGATTGATTTCTTTTTCATAGGTTACCTCTAAAAATCAGGAAAATAAAGTCTCGTCTAAAAGAATGGTAAATGGGCCGTCATTGACCAGAGATACTTTCATATCCGCGCCGAAGCGTCCGCATTCTACCACCGGAACAGCCCTGCGGGCCTGCCGGATCATATACTCATAGAGCTCTCTGGCCATATCGGGAGCACCGGCTTTGAAAAAACCGGGACGGTTGCCTTTTCGACAGTCCGCGTAAAGAGTAAACTGTGAGACGAGAAGCAGTTCTCCCTTCACGTCCGCCAGGGAAAGATTTGTCTTTCCGGCCGCATCCTCAAAAATCCGCAGGGCCAGAAGCTTTTTCAGATATTTATCTGCCGTTTCGCGGGTGTCCTCACCGCTCACCCCCACAAATACCAGCAGGCCTTTTCCGATGCTTCCCACCGTTTCTTCATCCACTGTCACTGAAGCGGAAAGCACGCGCTGTATCAATAATTTCATTGCTTCCTCCATTGTTCGTTTCTTACCGGTTCCAATCCTTCTTTCCAAAAGATTTCAAACCCGGTGATGCTAATTATATCACAGTTTTCCGCCCTGCGGAAAATTTTTTAATTCTTTCTTTCCTTTTTTTATCCTGCGGGGTATAATGATAAAAGCCTTGCGTTTGCAAGACAGAAAACGGACAGATGAATCTGCGAAGGAGAGGACTTCTCTATGAAATTACAACAGCTGATGAGTTATGTAAGACGTGCCATTGATGATTATGGGATGATTGAGGACGGAGACCGGATTGCAGTGGGTATTTCCGGGGGGAAAGACAGCCTGACCCTTCTTTGCGCGCTGGCAGGGCTGAAACGGTTCTATCCGCATCCTTTTGAACTGGAAGCTATTACGGTGGATCTTGGCCATCCGGGCTTTGATGTGACGCCGGTGAGAAAACTGTGCGAAAGCATGGAGATCCCTTACACAGTGGTAAAAACAGAGATCGCACAGATTATTTTTGACGAACGGAAGGAATCCAATCCCTGTTCCCTCTGCGCTAAAATGAGAAAAGGAGCGCTCAACGACGCCATAAAAAAATCCGGCTGCAATAAAGTGGCATATGCGCATCACAAGGATGACATGATTGAAACCATGCTTCTGTCACTGATTTTTGAGGGCCGTTTCCATTCCTTTTCTCCCAAAACGTATCTGGACCGGATGGATCTGACGGTAATCCGTCCGATGATGTATGTCTCTGAATACGATGTAAAAGGATTTGCGGCCAAACATCAGCTGCCGGTAATCAAAAGCCCCTGTCCGGCAGACGGCTACACCAAACGGGAATACGCGAAAAATCTGGTACAGCAGCTGAACCGGGAGCACCCGGGCGCCAGAGAGCGGATGTTTGCGGCGATTTTAAGAGGGGATATCAAGGGATGGCCCAAACCCGTCCGCTGATTACCCATTTCCCCGGCTATACAAGAAGCAGGCACAAGAAACAGGCGTTGCCGGTTTCTCCGTCTGCGGAGGCTTCTGAAAGCGTCACACCCTCGCTTTGCCGGGGCAGACGCTGCGATCTCCGCGAGGCGTTTTGGTTTCATGGGAAAAGAATTTCCATAAAGTAAAAAGCTGCCTTATGGCAGCTTTTTTATCAGTAAATCGGTTTCTTATAGCCCTTTTCCTTCTGCTGGATCGCCTTCAGGATCAGCTCAATGGTACCGTCGATTCCCATCTTTCCGCTGTCAATGCTCAGATCATAGGAATCCACGTCTCCCCATTTTTTACTGGTATAGTAGTTATAATAGCTGGAACGCTTTTTGTCTGCTTTCTGAATCTTATCCTTTGCCTTGGCATCGGTGAGATCATACAGTTTGGCGATTCTGCGGATTCTCGTCTCCATGCTGGCATGAATAAACACACTGAGACAATTTTCAAAATCCGCCAGCGCATAATCGGCACAGCGTCCGATCATGATGCAGGGTCCTTCGGAAGCAATCTTCTTGATCGTCTCAAACTGTGCAAGAAAGACTTTCTGATTGATTGGCATATCAGAAAAAGCCGAGGAAGAATACCCGAAAGAATAGGTATCCATAACCAGAGAGTAAAGGAAACTGTTGGTGGGCTTTTCGTCATGGTTTTCAAAAAGCTCCTGGCACATGCCGCTGTCCTTTGCCGCCCGATCAAGCAGTTCTTTATCGTAACATTTGACTCCAAGTTCTTCTGCAAGGGCCCGGCCAATCTGACGGCCGGCACTTCCGTACTGTCTTCCGATGGTGATTACGGTTTTTGTCTCCATACAAAACCCTCCCTTTCACGAAAATATTCTATACACTATTATAAAATATTTTCATCAAAATGTATAGTCTCTATTTTCTAAAATTTTCTAATAACTGTGTGAAATATTCGGGCAATGGCGCTTCAAACTCCATATATTTTCCGGTGGAAGGATGCAGAAATCCCAGAGTCATGGCATGGAGACACTGCCCCTGCAGCCGGAGGGGCTGCTTTGCGGAGGGACCGTAAACCGGATCTCCCAGGAGCGGATGGCCGATGGAAGCCATATGCACACGGATCTGGTGGGTACGTCCGGTTTCCAGTCGGCATTCAATATAAGTGAAACGGCCGAACCGTTCCAGTACGCGGTAGTGCGTGATTGCCCGCTTTCCGTTTTTTTCGTTGATCGCCATTTTTTTCCGGTCTGTGGGATGACGTCCGATGGGACGGTCAATGGTTCCCTCGTCCTCCTTCAGATTATTCCACACAATGGCGCGGTAGCTTCTGGTGATGGAATGTTCCTTCAGCTGGAGCGCAAGACTCTGGTGCGCCGCGTCATTTTTGCAGATGACAATGGCTCCGGTGGTATCCATATCGATCCGGTGAACAATGCCGGGACGCATCACCCCGTTGATTCCGGACAGATTGTCCCGGCAGTGATACATCACCGCGTTGACCACGGTATTGGAATAATGTCCGGCTGCCGGATGCACCACCATCCCTTTGGGTTTGTTGATTACAAGAACATCCGCATCCTCATAAAGGATGTCCAGTGGAATATTTTCCGGAAGAATGTCCGGGATCTGCGGATCCGGAACAGTCACCTGCACCTGATCCTCCGCCTGTACCCGATAATTGGCTTTCACAGGGCGCCCATTGACGGTGATCATCTCCTGACGGATCAGCTTCTGCAGAAAAGAACGGGACTGGTCCGGCAGCTGCTGCGCCAGATACCGGTCAATCCTGCTGTCCGCATCCTCAACAGCTGCCTCAAAGCTTATCTTCTTCATCCGCATCCTCCCCTCTTTTGGATCCCCGGAAAGAAAAATCCTCCTCGCGATACACAAACAGAATACAGATCATCAAAGCCAAAAACGAAAGTACCACATAAATATCCGCCATATTAAATATGGGGAAATCAATCAGCGAAAAATAAAAGAAATCAACCACATAACCCAGACGGATCCGGTCAATCAGATTCCCCAGAGCGCCGGAGACCAGAACCACCGCGATGATGTGCAGCGGCAGATATCTTCTGGTCTTTGGAAGCCGCAGATAAATCCATACGGCTGCCGCAAGAAATATGGCAGTGAGAATTATAAACAGCCAGATCTGATTCTGCAGAAGTCCAAAGGCAGCGCCGCGGTTTTCCAGGTATTCCAGCTGAAAAACACCGGGAATCAGGACGAGGGCATCCTGGCCGGCCAGATACCGGACTGCCAGTGACTTGGTCCACTGATCCAGCGCCACAAGAACCGCAATTCCCAAAATCGCGAATAAGAGATAATATCCCGTTTTTCTTCTATTCTCCATCGATCAGATCTCCATTGATAAAGTTTACAGCCTCAATGATCTCTTCATCGGTCACCGTGCGGTCAATCACCGCCTGACCGATTTTTTTCAGAAGAATGAACCGGATCTGGCCATTTGCCATCTTTTTGTCCGATTTTGTGGCTTTTAAAATATCCTCTGCCGCAAGGCCGTCGAAAAAGATCGGCAGATCAAATCCCACATTCATGTCCCGGATTTCATAGAACTCTTCCAGAGACAGATAGCCCCTTTTAAAAGAAATGTAGGCGGCCGCCACAGTCCCCAGCGCCACGCACTGCCCATGCAGCAGCTGAAAGTCCTTCAGTTTTTCGATGGCATGCCCCACCGTGTGGCCCAGATTGAGGATAGCCCGCTCCCCCTGTTCGGTGGGATCGCTCTCCACCACAGAAGACTTGATTTCACAGCATTTTCGAATCATTTTCGCCAGAACCGCCCCGCTGCGTTCCATGATGGGTTCCATATGATTGATAATCCACTCATAAAAGGCACCGTCGCGGATCAGCGCGGTTTTCAGTACCTCGCCCATGCCGCTGGCAAACTGCGCATTATCCAGCGTTTTCAACACTTCCATGTTCATATACACCAGGCGGGGCTGATGGAAAGCCCCCACCATATTTTTGTACTGATCAAAATCCACCCCTGTCTTGCCGCCCACACTGCTGTCTACCTGGGCCAGAAGCGTGGTGGGAATCTGGATAAAGTCGATTCCTCTCAGATAGGTTGCCGCGGCAAATCCTGTAAGATCTCCTGTGACGCCGCCTCCCAGCGCTGCCAGAAGATCTTTCCGGGTATAGTGATGCTCGATCAGAAAACGGTACAATTCCTGCACCGTAGAAAGATTTTTTGAAGCTTCACCTTCCGGGAAAACGAAGACGTCCACGGAAAAACCCGCATGCTCCAGCTGGGCGCATACGGACTCCTGATACAGCCGGGCTACCCGGCTGTCGGTTACCACACAGATGCGGCCGCCCGCTGTCTGCAGACTTTTTATCTCACCGGAAAGCCCTTCAAAATTATTTTCCCAGACAATGGAATAGTCAAACACACCTTCCCGGTATACTCTCATTTGTTTGCTCATATTGATGTCCTCCAATAAAAATTTCTGCAATTCTATACATAGCGGTCAAGCAGCACACTGCAGCGCCCTTTTCTGGTGGTCCCTAAAGCTTTTTCAAACCGGAATTTTCCATAGCCTCTTACGGAAACCACATCCCCGTCTTTCAGGGGATGTCCATTGGAAACGGTCATTCTTCCATTGACAAAAACCTTTCCGCTTTCAATCAGACCCAGCATACTGCTGCGGGAAGAGGAGAAAGCCAACGCGATGATACTGTCCAGACGGATGGATGCCACCGTACCGCGGACCTCCTGAAACTGGGGCTTCGGCAGTTCTTCGGGACTGGTGATCTTTCGGGCAGCAACGCCGGTGTGGCGGATTCTGGTGATGTGTTCCTCCAGAAAAGCACGCATTCTGCTGTGGCAGAAAACCCAGGCATCCTGCCCCCGTACCAGAATATCCCCCAGCATGGACCGCTCAATTCCCAGATGAACCAATGCTCCCAGATAATCTCTGTGTGAAAGCTGTTCTGAAAACTTTTTGGATAAAGGTTCGATCCGGAGACATTCTATCGGGTAGGAAAGATCCTCCTCATAAGAAAGAGCATCAGGAAGAAATGCTGCAATCTGACGCTCTGCTCCTTCATAGCCGCCGAAGAAGCGGACCGATACGCCCAGCTCCTCCGGCTTGATGCTATGCACAATATTCTGTTCATTCAGATCCAGGAAATCCGTAAATGTCACATAATCCCTCTGATATGCGGTCCTGGCAAGATCCTGTACCCGTTTTTTAAGTAATACTTCTTCCTTTTCCATGGCCATCTCAGAACCCGGTCCGAACCGACGGCACATCAAAAGCTCCGCTGAGAATCTCCTGGAAATCCCCGGTGATCTCCACATTGGCAGGCGTCAGAATGAAGATATAGCTGGAAACCTTCTGCAGACTGCCCCCGATGGAATAGCAGGCCCCGGAAGAAAAATCGATGATTCTCTGCGCCACATCCACGTCAATACCTTCCAGATTCAGGACAACGGTGCACCGGTCAATGAGCGTATCCGCGATATCACGGGTGTCCTCCATGGAAGAGGGTTTGATTACACAGACTTCCATATTTCCTCCGGTAACCTTCCGGCCCCGCATGGGAGTGATCTTGGAGGAAGAAGCAGCGCTCTTCTGCTGACGGGCCGGTTTCGGGGAGGAGGCAGCGGCAGCGGCTTTCGCGGTTTTTACCTTCTTGGGCGGTGCAGGTTCCTCCTCATCCTCGTCATCATAATCATCCTCCAGTTTTTTAAAGAAACGGTGTTTTGGCTTTTCCTCATCCATGGCTTCCAGTTCATCGTCATCGAAGAACTCGTCGTCATCGTCAAAATCATCATTCAACCGGATTGCATCCAAAAATTTGTCTAAAACACTCATTTTTTTTATTATCTCCTATCTGTTTTCTGCGGAATAATCCCGCGCTCCGAAGATGCCCGTTCCCACACGGACCATGGTTGCTCCTTCTTCCACCGCAACCTCGTAATCATTGGTCATTCCCATACTCAGAATATCCATATCCACATTATTCATGTTTTTCCCTTTGATGTCAACACTTAATTGTCTCAGCGCGGCAAAAACCGGTCTGTTTTCACCGGGATCCTCCACAAAGGGGGCAATGGTCATCAGGCCCCGGATCTTTACATGGGGAAGAGGAGCAATCTGCTGAATCAGCGGAAGTGCTTCCTCCACGGAAACGCCGAACTTTGTATCCTCCCCCGCCACATTCACTTCAATCAGAATGGGAATCACCCGCTGATGCTTGGCGCCTTCCTGTTCAATGGTCTCCGCCAGCCGCAGGGAATCCACCGAATGGATCAGGGCTGCCTTGTCGGCGATGTATTTTACTTTATTTCGCTGCAGATGGCCAATCATATGCCATTGGATGGTTTTGGGAAGCTCTTCATATTTGCTGCACAGCTCCTGTACCTTGTTCTCCCCGAAAACGGTCTGCCCGGCTTCCATGGCCTCACGGATCATGGAGACCGGCTTGGTTTTGCTGACCGCAATCAGCGTCACCTCTCCCGGATCCCTTCCGCTTCTTAAACAGGCCTCCTCAATTCTTTTTTTCACTTCTTCCAGCTGTGTGCGTATCATAAAAACACACTCCTTTTCTTGATTCTTCTTCCGGTTCTGTCCCGGAACCTGACGGACTTAGATTCCCGTCAGGCACTGACATCAGCCAATCAGAATATCGTCCTCTCTGACACTGCTGCCGTCCCTTACAATGTGGTCAAACTGCGCAATCCCATAACTGGTACCCGTCTCCACAATGCAGTATTCGTCATTCTGGTCAATGATGACCACCTGTCGGAACACCGCATACCCCCGGTTTACCGAGTAAACACCCTCCAGCGGACTGGTATCCTCCACAGTAAAGGTATCCCGGGAATCCGGTTTGATGATCACATCCCCTTCCCGGAAGGTGGACATATCCACATAATAGTTTTCCTCGTCCTCATCATAGATGAGAGCTTCCACGAATTCCGCAGTATAGTCTTCGCCGTCGCCCCGGTCCACCATTTTGTTGAACCCGGCCGTGCCGTCTTCCTCCCGGTATGTCACATATTCCTTGGGAATC
>ERZ1643246.3991-NODE-3991-length-12090-cov-4.374574_pt1 | contig 12090 bp, 19 predicted proteins | sample MGYA00579265_ERZ1643246 | MGnify/ENA primary metagenome ERZ1643246 (study PRJEB29033, sample SAMEA4952261) | chicken gut metagenome | biome: Broiler Chicken; feature: Gastrointestinal Tract; material: Caecum | place: Ireland | collected 2018 | study: Broiler...
TATTTTTGAGAGAACAGGTTTTAAAGATGAGAAAAGTGGAAAGTTATGAGAGATTCGTCTATCTCTCCGATCAGAAAATCAGGGAATGAGGATAGAGATGAATATAGGGTGGAGTTTGTGACACCGCCTCTGCATTATTCCGATATCGAAACTTTGCAGACTATAATAAGGAAGTTCAAGGAAATCGGAGGGGTTCCCCACAGCAGTTGCGGAATTCATATTCACATTGATGGAGCGAACCATACGGCAGACTCCTTACGGCGCATGGTAAACTTCATGTACTCAAGGCAGGACATAATATATGAAGCCTTGGGCGTTGAGGATCGAAAAAGCAGTTGGTGCAGACCGATATGTCAGGAGCTGAATACCGCCATGAAAAACCGCAAGGACCCCAGCAAAAATGACATTGAGAAAATTTGGTACAGTGATTCAAACGATGATTATTGCGGTGGCATCAGCTACGAACATTATAATCAAACAAGGTATCACGCGCTCAATCTACATAGCTTTTTCTCCAAAAGCACGGTCGAGTTTAGGTTATTCAACAGTACATTACATGCCGGAAAGATAAAAGCATATGTGCAGTTTTGCCTCGCTTTGTCAGCATGGTCCATTGAATCAGAAGGACGCACAGTTTTTAGAAATATATCCGGATACTCATCTGCTCAAAAGGCAACGCTGATGTATCATATATTAACGAACAGGCTTGGATTATACGGGGATGAATTTAAGACCTGCAGATATCATTTAATGAAGAGATTCAAAGGTAATGCAGCGGATAGAGTAGCTGCATGATCCGCAGAAAGGAGATTGTCGTGAAATTATATGTAGCATATGGAAGTAACTTAGATAAGAAACAGATGAAATACAGATGCCCCTTGGCGCGCCCGGTCCAATCCGGATATCTGGACAATTGGCAGTTAATATACCGCGGGAGCAAGACTGGAGCATATGCGTCTATACGTTACAAAAAGGGGTACCGTGTTCCCGTTGGAATATGGGAAATTACCGCTCATGACGAAAGATACCTTGATATGTATGAAGGATATCCAAGCTTTTATCAAAAGAAAAATATATATGTTTACCTTGAAGACGGATCAAAGGTTAAGGCAATGGCATATATTATGCGTCCCGACGCAGCTCCAGGAACCCCGTCTAGGCAATACATGCGTACTATCTTGCGCGGATACGCAGACTTCAATCTTGATAATGATTATCTTGCCGAATCTCTAATTCGGAATCAGAAAGAAACAGGAAAAGAGAGGGCATAACCCCTCTCTTCCTCATTTCTTACTCGTGTCGTTGCAGCGACACTTTTCATGCGTTTTTTGATTTCCACGCCTCGTATGAGTAATGTTAGATTCCCTGTTCGGTATCCGTACGATCAATTCGTCTAACTCACAGTCCAGTGCCTCACATATCAGATCTAAATGCTCCAAGTTAACCCTGTCCGCGAGTTCGTGGTACAACTCATTGATTGTGTTCGGACGTATGCCGGTAGCTCGGGCAAGATCTGCTTGCGTCAGCCGCAACTCACCAAGCTTTTTCGACAGTAAAATCTTTATCATTCGCCATTGCTCCTTCCGCTATAAATTACCATATAATGGTAGTTCATAGTGAGAAATGATAGATTATATCATTTTATGATATGAAACAATGGCTTACTCGTTCACGAATCATTTTTATTATTTAAAATCTGATTTCAAACCTTATTTTACTCTAATCTTTTGTCCAGCATAAATGACATTAGCATTTTTAATTCCATTCCAACTCTGAAGCTGACTTACAGATGTGCCATATTTCTGGGCAATCCCGGATAAAGTATCGCCGCTTTTGATTGTGTAATACTGCTTTGAATTTGAACTTCCAGCACCAAGTTTTTTGTTCACGGCGGCCTGTACAGCATCATAATCGTAACCGGCAGACTCCAACTTTTTCTTTCTGTCGTTTCCATTCCCCCACTTTCCTGCGATTACTTCATCCGCAATGGTGGCTACACTTTTCTTGCTACTTCCGTTTACAATCTTCTGCACCTCGTCATATCGAGATCCAAGCGCAATCTTTCTGGTTTCTCCATTTCCATACTTTCCGGCTTTAACTTCCGATGCCAGTGTAGACGCAGATGCCGTGCTGATATGGTTGATCATATTCTGCACCTCGTCATATCGAGATCCAAGCGCGGATTTACGTGCATCACCGTTCCCGTATTTTCCCTGCATAACACCAACCAAAAGATCGAGCGTAGATCCTGTCGGATTTGCCGGCTGGGAAGGCGTAGTTGATCCGCCAGAATCTTCATGCGCTCCGTCCGGATTGCAGTATTTCAGCCATGTGTTTTTATCTCCATAGAACTTATTGAGATCGAGATTTCCGCTATATCCATTCAGACGTCCTGCCGAACTGTACTGCCGGATAGCGCATGAATATGCCCCCTCATTCCACGGTGTTGCCTGATATCCCGTCTGATCCATATTCGCGTACTGGGCAATCCACAATCCACAATTCAACTCATCTGCAATTGGTTTTACCGCCGAGAGTCTTGACTGCTGAACATAAATCATTGGCGGAATCCCAGTTCTTTCAATGATTCTCTGAGCAACCTGTTTAAGATATGACTCATTTCCCCACTGTGAATTCTGATTAGACTCCCAATCGAGACACATCATATATTTCCCAATCCAGTTTTTAATATTATCAAGGTAAAAATCCGCCTCCGCTACTGCTCCAGATCCGGAGATATAGTGGTATGTGCCCACAAGTTTACCTGCGCCAGCGGCCTGCTCTACCTGTCTGACGCAATCCGGGGATACATACGATGTTCCCTGCGTTGCTTTGCAAATTACAAAGTCGGCAGGGACGGCCGCCAAATTAATCCCATTCTGCCAGTTACTTACATCAATTCCATTTAAATATGCCATCTTTATTTCTCCTTTCTATTCTTCCATGCACGAGCATGGCCATGTTCCATCCGGGCACTCAATCAATACCTCTATTTCTTTCCCGTTCTTGCCATCGTTTTTAATTTCTACTTTTCCAAAGTATTCGTATACGAGCTCTTCTCCCGACATCGCCATAACTATTCCGGTTTCACACGGTTCCTGAGCCTTGATTGTAATTGGTTCTGCTGTTCCAGAAGGCTCTTCCGTAAGCGCAGTTTCTTTAGGCTCTTCTCGATCCAGAACGGGGAAAAAGATAATCAGAGCGGTTCCAACTACAATGATTCCGATTGACAGGATATCCGCTACTCTTGATCTCCGAATACGTAGAAGGGCCCGGCGAATAGCCGAACCCTTCCTGTTTCTCTTATTCATTTCCAGACTCCTGTGAACTGTTAATTTTCCCGTCATCCAGAAGGTCTTTAACTCCATCAAACCATTTCTGCACTAAGTTCCTCAGTGCACTCTCCGGCACAAGCACCTGCAGCCATTTCGGGAGCAGACCTCTCGCCTGCTGGATAACCCACTCAAATTTCTGTTTACCGGTCCCGGATTCATTGTACATGTGCTCAGCCTTTAAAATAAGCTGATAGACATCTTCCCTGATTCCGTCAAGCCCTTTCTGCTTGATGTATTGAACCACAACTACGATCGTAACTATTACCAGAATTGCGAGAACAATAATCAGGATCGGTAACGGGATCTGTTTAATAAATTCTAATAATTCCATAAAAGCTCCTCCTTATAAAAAAGTGCATTCATCCGTACACTTTTGATACACGTTTTTTATGTTTCTAATTGCGAATACTACTTTGCTGTTCGGAAATTCGGGATGATCTCTGCAATAATCTTCATACTTGTCAATATCCTCGATTATCTGGTCGAAATGCTCCTTGCTGTGTTTTTCTCCATGCCGGATTTCATCGTCAAAGCGAAGGATCCTATATCTCCATGTGTAAGCCATCCCCTGATCAGATGAACATTGTAATTTGTCGATCTTTTTATCCAGATTACTGATCAGCTCATTTAGATTTTCCCGTATGTCGATACTCTGCTGATGCCATACCGGATACTGCTTCGCCTGATCAATAACCTCCTGGATCCGGTCGTTTTTTTCCTTTTCATCAAGTGCCTTTTTCGATATATAAGTCGTGACTTTTTTGTATACCATCACCAGAAAAACAATCGCCGAAATGACAATTACTGCCTGTCCAACACTGATATTCCCGAAAGACTGTATAAAATGTTCTATCATCATTCTTTCTCCTGTCAGGTTTTGCATGTTCCGGTTGCTCTCTCATTCGGCTCTGCCCTTATTGGGTTCATTCAACTTCCTCCTTCCCAAATAAAAAAGACCGAAAAACGGTCTTTGAAAACATAAAAAGGGCTGGCGCCCTTTTTATAAATCTGATTCTTTAATTTCATTATATCTTTCCAATGCTGCCTTAGCCAGATCAGTTCCTTGAATCTGAGAAGTATTTTCTTCGGTAAATCCATATAAATTTCTCATATGCGCAATTTCATATGATTGCTTTCTTATTATTTCTGACAACTGGCGTATGGCTTCATCTTGTTTCTCGACCATATCAATATATAGATCAAGAAGTTCCAATAGCTTACTCTCGTCCATTATTTAGTTTGCCTCCTTCGGGTTATGCGTAAGCACAAAATCGCTAAAGATCTTTGTTTTAAGAGCTTCGCAGTCACAGTGCTTCATAAGAGACATATAGCTCATAACCGTGTCATTTGCCTTCTCAAATGACATTTCATAATTTCGATAATCCTCCTGCACTTTTTTCAGCCTCCGCTTCATCCTAAGACTGGTTGATTTTCTCAGTCTGACTTTGTGCGGCCAAATACGGTATCCGACAAACTCCATTCCTTGATTTATAGGTCGAATTGCCGTCTTATTATTTAATCGCAGATGTAATACATCTGATAAAAACTCAGAAAACTCTTTTTTATATTTATGGAGAACCGATTTGTCCGGGTGCAGGATCACTGTATCGTCCATTAGCCGTATATATTTCTTTATACCGAATGTTCTCTTTGCAAGCTGATCAAGTTGGTCAAGATACATGTTTCCATACATATGGGATAGTCCGCCACCGATTGTAATTCCGACATCCCATAGTAAATCTTCTTCAGCAACTTCCATAGGATTTTTTACCCCTAATGGAAGTCCGAAAGGACTAGAGGCTTCACAAATATAGTGTTCCAATAACCTAACCGTTTTTTTATCCCCTATTTTCTTTTTGATGATATTCATCAGGATATCGTGGTCAATCCTATAAAAGAATTTCTCTACGTCCATTTTCAGGTAATACCAATTTTCTCCGCTATCGGCTGCCTGATCCACCCATGATGCCAGCCGTTTCATTGCATTTACCTGTCCCCTCCCTTTGATACATGCATATGTATCTGATATAAAACCTTTACATAATATCGGATTCAGAACATCATACGCCGCCCTTTGTATGATTTTGGTGGTATAATCGGCTGATATAATCCTTCGCAACTTAGGCTCATATACATAAAACGAGTAGTACCGGTCCGGAGGAAAACGAAGGTTACTAATGGCTTCTGAAATGCGGTATATATTATCTTCGAGGTTCGCCCAAAAACTCAATTCCGCTTTTCCATATCTTCTCCCTTTTCTGACGTTCCTTTCTGCTTGTAGCAATGTTTCAAAGGAACAGATATCTGAAAAAACATTTCTAATCGACATATTAACTTCCTGTAAAGCACTGCGGATTTCTCAATATCGATACTCTCGGCTTGTGCTGAATAGTTTTTTTTGCTATCGCAACGGAAACAGGATCCTTTACCCTTCTGTACTGGATATAAACCCTTGGGTTTATAACATCTGACCACGAAGGTAGAGCGGAGCGGAAGCCGACGTTGGAGTTGGAGTTCGAGCGGGGATTGTTCAGATTGACGTTGAAGACGCCGGCGTTGGAGCCATTGTTCCACCTGCCCCCGCATAACGGCAGCCGCTGCATCCTGCTCCCAAATGAGGTCAGTCTTTTTTACTACTTTTAATCCATCCTCCGACCATTCGGCCAAGTTCTACCGACTTTGCGCTCCAAATCTCATATTTTTTGGGTGGCAGAAATTTCAAATTATACGAGAGGCGTAAATAAGCCTTTAATTTCATAATTTCTACATCCAATTCTTGAAGCGTTGTTTTTTTATAATATTTTTTATTTGCTTCGATTATCTTTTCCAAAATCTTATGCATACAGCGTTTTATATCCACTACAAGAGCGAATTTCTCAGCTTTAGGATACTGCGCCAGAGCAGTATATCCATATTCCATCATTTCAAATGCTTTCTGCAATATAATGAGATCTTCCATTAGGAACCTCCGATAGACCAACTTCCTTTCGATATTATCATATTTTAATCTTTTTCATCTGATATAGTTATTTTATATCGTATTCCGTTATTGTGTAGGGCCTGATAATACCCTCCCACTACCGTGGGAGGGTGCAGAACACAGTGCAACAGATTACAGATCTACAAAAGCGGAGCGGAAGCCGACGTGGGAGTAGGAGTACGAGCGGGGATAGTTCAGATGGACGCTGAAGACGCCGGCGCCGGAGCCATAGTACCACCTGCCCCCGCATAACGGCAGCCGCTCTCCCGTGGTATTCAAGTAATGATAATCTCCGCCGTAGTCTCCGCCAGGTTCATCCGGGTACAGCAACAGGGCTTTTGCCAGTTCCGGTGCTGCGCTCAAGCCAGATACCAGAGTCATATCCTTGTACTGTCCTCCATTTCCCTGATCCGTGGTGTATGTAACAGCGCCATTGGTTAACTGGATCTTGCTGGATACCCAATCCCATTTAAGGGTATCTGCAGATCCGGGATCAACAAGAGTTCCATCTGATTTAATTGCTTTCCATTCAGTAGACTGAGCCCCCATATTCGTTTCGGCCAGCATGCTGTTGGCATATGGGATAATCTGGATTTCTCCATCCTTCAGGCGCATACCGGCGCACCATTCCCATACGTTTCCGTTCAAATCAAAAATTCCGTCAGGCATCCAGTTATGGCTCCATGTGTTAGGTCCAGATCCGGTAGCGCACCTTGCAGGCTCTCCATTATGGTATCCAGATGTTTCGTAACTTGTAGGGATTCCTTTCTCATGGGGGTAAGAAACATCTTTACCATAGTTATTGTTTCCTCTCGGCATGGTTCCGTTTTTCCGGCACCACAGAGCAATCGCACTCCAAAGGGAATACGGAACTAGGCTCCACCCATTTCCTTTGTTTCGGCAGTAGGTAAGAGCCTGATCGAAAGTGGTATATGTTTTCGGATCACGCATCGGAAGACTATATGCGCGCTCATTCAAGACGATACTCTGATACTTCCCAACATAAATTTTATCTTTGTCTACTCCGCCTACTTTAAATCCTGGATGAATGTTCTGACTGCCTCCGTCCATGATCTCCGAAATATTCATTTTCGGAAATGGAACCATTACAGATGGCATTTCCATGTCATCAAAAAGGACGGTATTCTTACCGCCCGACATCGCTTCTATCGCTAATTTAAAATCATCAAAATTCGGCATTATTTAAACCTCCATTTCCCATAATCTAAGTTCACACTTTTCAATATCAAAAGGAACCGGCTCCCTGCTCGTAATTGTCTGGGATTCGGTTCCTTCTTCTGACTCTGGATTGTAATCCGGATTTTCCGACTCAGTTTCGATATACTCCCTTGCCGGCACAACAAGCTGTGCTACATATATTTCACCGCTTGAGGCCCCCATCACCAGAGCGCCGGTGTAATCCTGGCAAATATCGATAACCACTTCGTAGTCTCTCTCCTTTTTGGATGCGTCAAACATCAGATCTCCATCATTGAAGCTGATAATCTTCCCCATGACCTCATAGGGGATAAAATTTGTGCCGTCCTCCGGCAGATGCGTTACTTTCATCATAAATACCTCCTTCTGTTCTGAGCCATGTTTACTGCTTCTCTGGTACGGGCCGCTGCGATCTCCGCCGCTTCCCTCATGGACGGATCGCGTCGATCAACTCCATAGCTCCTCATTACATGTTCTTCTTCTTTTCTGCGATCATCATTTTTGACAATAATATTCGCCATTTTAAATGCCTCCTCTCACATAGCAGTTTACAATCACCTGGCTTGCAGAACCGGTATAAGCGATTTTGAAGCCATTCAGAAGTTTGTCGCTGAATTCAAACTCTCCAACAGCGCCTCCCGTCACGCTGACTACTTCGCATTCAACCGTATAATCCATGTTGTTCCTCTGATTAGAAAGCTGCACGGTTTTTTTAGAATTATTGTGTGGATACTGCTGAGAATTTGTCAGCGTAACCTGTATTTTTTCTCCCGTAATCGCAGCAAGATCACGATTGACCTGGAGAAGTTCGCGAGCATTTTCCGATGCCATAAGCATTGCTTCAAATGCAGCCAGGTCCATAATATTGAAATTTGTCGCATTCTGAGGAGTTCCTTGTTGTTCTACTTTTCCCGGAGACGGTGTATGTTGCACAAGCCCTCCGCCCAAATCCTGTTCCTCAAACCTGCCGGGATACTGAACCACATGATCTTTCCAGTTCACAAGTTCTCGCATTATTCTTCAACCTCCCTTTCACTGATTTCCAACTGGCAGACATAATAAAAGCCCTCTGCAACAGAATTCATTTCTAAGGATTCCTGTTTAGAGAGCCATAAGTCATTATTTGTGTCATACAATTGGATTTCTGTAACAGTAGCGGCGCCTGTGGTAGCTGCTTCGATCTTAAATCGGACTTCCACAATCCCGTCTTCCGTTACATTCACCGATTCGATCTTCGTCTTGTGATAAGTCGAACCGACTTTGTACTTCGCATAGGCAATCGTACGTTTCGTGTAATCGCGATATCCCTGGATTGCCTTGCTTGTCAATAGCTTCATCTGCATACCTCCTTTTTTATATCTCAAAGGCATCTCCACAGAGCTTGTATCTGACTTGATACGCCTCTGTGGCAACCTCTGGAACCACTCCGTTATCGGATTCTGCCGACCGGACACTTACTTTTGGATCTGTGCCTGTCAATTTACTGTGATAAATGTGTCCTTCCCCTTCTGCTTCTGCATTAATTTCCACGGATGAATACCTAGCGCTCGCCTGCGTATTTGGGTATATTCCTGTTTTGACATGTTCACCCGTGTTTGGATATACAACCGAAAGTCCTCTTCCTTGTCCTGATACATCAATGTTATTATCCAACAGTTCCATTCCAACGCTTGTGATAGGATATTGACCGGATTTATGCATTTCACCAGTTAGAGGTACTTCTGTTTTGCAATAATCAGTTGACGGAACTACATCTATTCCTATTTCTGAAAGTCCAAGGCCGGTACTTACCATCGGTGTTGTACCGCACTGAGTATACGATGTCTTCCATTTTTGTGTATGACCGCATATCTCTATTCTGGCAAGCGATGTGAACGAAAACGTAAACGCCACATGAGACTGCTTAATCTCTTTTAATTTCTTTATCGCAGCTATAACATCAACCGAATTTTCGCCGGGTTCAATCTCGACTGTAAAAGTATTGATAGGTGTATTTTCATCATTTACACGAATCTTTCTTCCGATTATATTTTCCAGTATTTTTTCCATCATATATGGATTCATGGGGGCTCTGGTATTCCTTTTTTTCAGTATTAGCCTTCTGCGTTCTTCGTAAGTCAAATTCTCTCTTACCGGAAGGCCGTATTTCTCCTCATGATACCGGAGCCCCCATGTTGCCGTCTCAGGAAATGCCTGATATGGGAGTTCCTCTTCAATGCGGAGATGTGCATCGTCCATCTCTTTCCCCATTACCTGAAAGATCCATTTTCCCACATAGGATTTTCCATAGAATTCATTTCCTGTTATGTATCCCATCATCTTTTTGGCAGATTCAGATGTCGGAAAATTTTCTATATTCATAAAATCCCTCCTAACTGAAATCCACGTTTTCTGTCGCTGGGTACTCTCCCTTGTCTAAGACTATGTTTTCTTCACTCCCGTTTATCAAAAACGTATCGAAGTCAGACACTCCAGGAATATCCGTAATAAGGGGGCGAATCTGGTTATAAATCAGAACTCCATCGAATTTTGATTCTGAGTATTCCTGTAGGACAAGATTTTTAAAAGCGCTTATAATTGTAGGTATGTCTGTCGTTTCATCATAAACTAAGCCAGTACATGTATATGACACATTTTTAATAGTAGCCGGAACTATGGTCAGCTCTGCGCTTCCTGTAGGGAGCAAACGCTGCGAACGATCATTTGGAGAAACAATATGGTCATATACATCTTGTATCAATCGCTCATTGGCCGGAGATCCATTTGAGTCTACAATTATAAGCTTAACCGTTCCTGGTCCATTCCATGTTGCATCCACGATGCAATCTCCCACTCCAACCACTTCCTTCGCCCATCGGATATAATCAGCATCATTTCCAATATAGCTTACTCCTTCCTGCGTACACTTTTCTTCTATTCTCTGCCGCAGAGACTCGTCACTTTCTATGTCCGTACCACCAGTAATCGCTTCAGAATTTTTTACTGACGAAACGCCCTTTATGTTATTCAGCAAAAATTTTATTGTGTTCGCATTTGTATTAGACTCTTTTCCAGGCTCAACAGCAGTCACTGAGATTTCAACTATACCATCATCTGGTATTGCCATGGATTCATCAGATGAATATTCCAACGCCGGAGATACATCTGTTGCCTCCGTACAAAAAATTGTTCCGTTCGGAATTATGGTTCCCGGATCTCCGGTAACATCGATTTTACCGCTTGCATAACCAGCCGGATGGCGTTCTATGCCTGCCGCTGCTGCGTGTAGATCGAGCCAATCGTCCCACGCCCACATCGGAAACATGAGCATGAGCGTCCGGACCATATGAAACTGAATCAGTTCTGACTTTTCAATCGCCGTTGGCATTGTAAAATCATAAGGGAATCCTCCCGGCATATCATCAATACCTTCCGGAAGTTCGCTCATCATCCTCTGCTGTATTTCCTCCGGCTCGCTATAACCCACGAATTCCGGTGGCGTAAATTCTTTACTCCATGCATTCACTCATTTCACCTCCTCGCTATATTGAAACTTTAAACTCGTCAATATCCACTCCCTTAACAACGAACGAAACACTTACAGCATCGCCATTCCAAACAAATTCAAATTGCCTAACATATTCCGTCCTTGGATTCACCATCAACGCCTCCGATATTGTTCTCTCTATCGCGGACTCAACCGCCTTTTCACTGTCCTCTGCCAGAGCCTCGTTCAATTCAGTTCCAATTTCGTCTGGATAAGCTGCGCAGTCATATCGCTGTGTAAGAGCCATTTTGCAACACCATACTTTATACCCTTCCACGCCATCGCACTGCTCCATCTGCCCTTTTCCATTGAGGACAAAATCCTGTTTTTCAACATCCCACGCAACCGTATAATGGTAATCCCGATCTAATTGATCTCCGTCATCGATAAATTCGGGGGATTCCTCCACGGGAAATAACGTATTTTCTTCGTCCATGTTTTCACCTCCCCTAATTGATCACATCAATGACTACCGCTTCATTCTGTACCCATGCCACAAGCACGTGATCACCCGGCGATAATCCGGGGACCGGTATGGAATGCGAATGTGAACCGTTGCCATATTCATGCCCGCCATGACTACCGCCCGAAGCTCCAAGAGACATACCTGTTACATGCCGGCACACTGTATAATCTCCATTTGGAATTTTTACCGGGAAGGTATTTGTTATCAGCCCATAGTCAGACTCTATTTTTCCAAAATCAAGAACAAGGGGAGAGTCTGACATGCTTTTCATTCTTTTATGAAGCGTCCTTGCCAGTTTGTTTGTTCCGGCATGTCCATCAAACGCCATCGTCATCCCTCCTTAATCAAATGTTCCGTCGTCCACCCATCCATATACATTGCTTGAACTGTCCACATGTATCAGGTGCCATGGGTGGGATTTCCCCGATCCGTTCTTAATGGTTATTTTTGCTCGTCCAGCTCTTGCGTTGTATCCACGGGATCCCGCATAAGAGCTAACGTAATGTGTTCCGCCGTGGAAATTCACAATATCGCCCACATTGTAAGATTTTTTCTGTACCGTCTG
>ERZ1643246.3995-NODE-3995-length-12082-cov-21.595743_pt1 | contig 12082 bp, 13 predicted proteins | sample MGYA00579265_ERZ1643246 | MGnify/ENA primary metagenome ERZ1643246 (study PRJEB29033, sample SAMEA4952261) | chicken gut metagenome | biome: Broiler Chicken; feature: Gastrointestinal Tract; material: Caecum | place: Ireland | collected 2018 | study: Broiler...
CGTATACAGTTTTCAAAGACCTAATTTTTCGCTTGCTTATTTAAGCACGCTCAATAATATTACCACTTTAAAGATGCAATGTCAACATCTTTTTTTAAATAATGGTGGTTGGGGACGGTTTCGAACCGCCGAACCCTAAGGAGCAGATTTACAGTCTGCCGCGTTTAGCCTCTTCGCTACCCAACCATGTATATAAAGCTGTGACCCAAGTCACGGCGCTTTTTTATTGTACCATTTCGCATTTTTATTGTCAATAATTATTTTAATATTTTTATAATTATTTTTTTAACCCCATTAGGAATTACCTAATGGGGGGTTATTATTTCTTTAATCTTTTATCAAGTTCATATGATGATAGCATTATTATTCTTTCACATTTAATGCATTGTAGTTTTATATCAGCCCCAACTCTAATAACCTTCCACTCATTATTTCCACAAACATGAGGCTTTTTAGTTTTGATTATTTCACCTAGTGTATACATTATAATGGTCTCTCCTTTATTTTTGCATAACTCCTTGGATATTTCGTTGGGGTATCTTGTATCTTTTTTATCACTATAATAGTTCTTTTCCCAGCTTCCATAGGTAAATTAAAGTCAATAGTTCTTTCTACTTTTCCACCTAACTTTTCAATTGCATTTATAGATTCATTTAATTCATCTGAGGCATTCTGACCTTTCATGGCTAAAAAGTAACCACCTATTTTAACTAAAGGCATACATAATTCTACTAATATATTTAGCCTTGCAACAGCTCGGGCTGTAACTATATCAAAATAATCTCTTTTTTCTTTAGCATAATCTTCAGCACGAAAATGATAAGCATGAGCATTTTTAAGGCTTAAACTTATAATTAGATCATTTAAGAAGTTAATTCTTTTATTTAGAGCATCAATAATAGTCACATCAATATTATCATACACAATAGCTAATGGAATAGAAGGAAATCCCGCACCACTACCAACATCACATAAAGAAATGGGCTTAGACAAATCTAATGCACAAGCTAATGACAAAGAATCTAAAAAATGTTTATTATATACCTCTTCTTTATCAGTAATAGCTGTTAAATTCATATATGAATTAACCTCAATTAACTTACTGTAATAGGTTTCAAACTTTTTTTCTTTATCAGCATCAAGTTTTATATTTAATTTTAATAATTCTTTATTGAAATCCATTATTTAGCTCCTATTCATCTTTTCAACATATAGCACTAAAACAGAAATATCAGCCGGATTAACTCCACTTATTCTTGAGGCCTGACCAATAGTTTGGGGACGTACTTTTTTCAATTTTTCTCTTGCCTCTAAAGCAATATTGTCCACATCATCATAATCAATTTCTAAAGGTATACTTTTATCCTCATAGGTTCTCATTCTTTTAGCTTGTTCTAAAGATTTTTTAATATAACCATCATATTTATAAAATATTTCTACTTGAATTAAAATATCATCTATATCATCATATTCGCACTCTATATGAGCATTAGAAATTTCTAAAAGCTTTTTAAGATTTTCAATTTTAATTTCTGGTCGTTTAATTAATGATTCTAATGCTACACTTTCAAATAATGGAGTAGATCCAATTGATGCTAAATAATCATTAACATTAGTAGATAACTTAATCTTAATTTGTTTAAAATCAGCAATCATTTTGTTAATAGCCACTTTTTTGAAATTTAGTTTTTCATATTTATCTTTAGTTATTAGCCCAACCTCATATCCTTTTTCTCTTAATCTTAAATCAGCATTATCATGTCTTAAAAGCAAACGATATTCGGCACGTGAGGTTAATAATCGATATGGTTCCTTAGTGCCCTTAGTTACCAAATCATCTATCATAACCCCAATATAGGCTTCATCTCTTTTTAAAATTAAAGGTTGTCGACCACTAATTTTTAATGCAGCATTAATACCAGCAATTAGTCCTTGAGCTGCAGCCTCTTCGTATCCTGATGTACCATTTATTTGGCCTGCAGTAAAAAGATTATTTATTATCTTGGTTTCTAAACTTGGCCATAATTCCAAAGGATCTATTGCATCGTATTCAATTGCATATGCATACCTAATAACCTCACAATTTTTTAATCCTGGCAACATTCTAATCATTTGATCTTGAATTTCAACAGGCATTGAAGTTGAAAAGCCTTGAATATATTCTTGGTCAAGTTCTAATGACTCAGGTTCATAAAAAATTTGATGTCTCTCTTTGTCACTAAAACGAACTACTTTATCTTCTATAGATGGGCAATAGCGAGGTCCAACCCCTTCAACTACTCCACCATACATTGCTGACTTATCTAAATTATTTAAAATAAGCTTATGAATTTCTTCATTAGTGTAAGTCAAATAGCAAGGCTTTCTTACTCCTAATATGGAGTCAAAACCCTTATCAAAACTAAATTTCCAAGTGAAATCAGAACCATTTTCGATGCTAGTTTTTGAAAAATCTATAGTTGAAGCTTTAATTCTAGGAGGAGTACCAGTTTTTAATCTTAAAATAGTAAACCCCTCTCTTTTTAATGCTTGTGATATTCCCTTAGATGTTTTTTGTCCATCTGGTCCTTCAGGCTTAGTCCAATGACCACGTAAAATTCTACTATCAAGGTAAGTTCCTGTTGTAACAACAACAGCTTTGGCTAAATAGGTTTTATTATATTCACACCTAACACCATAAATGGTTTTATCATTGATAAGTAAATCATCAACATAAGATTCTATCAAGGTTAAATTTTTAGTCTCTTTCAAATGCTTTAACATTTGTTTAGAATATAATATTTTATCCTCTTGAAACCTTAAAGCCCATACAGCAGGCCCTTTAGATTGATTAAGCATTTTGGTTTGGAGTTGGCATAAATCTGCATTTTTCCCCATATATCCACCAAGTGCATCAATTTCTCTAACAACTACTCCTTTAGCTGGACCACCAATGGAAGGATTACATGGCATCGAACCTACCATTTCTAGATTTCCAGTTATTAAAATTGTATCAAAGCCCATATTGGCACTAGCAAGAGCCGCTTCACAGCCAGCATGCCCACCACCAACAACTATAATATCAGCCACTAAAATCACCTACTATTTTGTCAAATATAAATATAAAAGCTTCATTGTATTTAAAAGTCCATCAAGATGAGTTCTTTCCATTCCATGAGAGGCAGATACTCCACTACCAATTAAAGCACCTTTACAATCCAAACCTGCTCTTAAAGATGCTGAAACATCTGAAGAATAATATGGGAAAATATCAACCACATATCCTAAATTAGCTTCTTTAGCCAAGGAAATAAGATGATTAGTTAATTCATAATCATAAGGACCTGCACTATCCTTAGCACAAATGCTTACCTTACATTCATCACCTGCTAAATCCAATCCTACGCAACCCATATCAACTGCTACAAACTCACTAACTTCTGTTATAGTGGCACCACCGTGTCCAACCTCTTCATAATTAGTAAAATAACATGTTACATCGTATTTTGGCAAAATATTATTAGCATGCATATACTCTAAAACAGCCAATATTACACACACAGAACCTTTATCATCTATAAAACGAGATTTTAAATAGCCACTTTCAGTAACTACTGTTTTAGAATCATAACAAATATAATCACCATTATTAATACCAAGTTTTATAACATCAGCTCTTGATTTAACCTTTTCATCAATTCTCACAATCATGTTATCAATATCTCTAGGTTTAGTAGCACTATCCTTATAAACATGAACAGCAGGTGATGTAGATAGTATTGTTCCAGTATAAATTTTATTATCGCGAGTTACTATCTTGCAATACTCACCATCTAATGTTGGAATAGATGGTCCACCTACATTAGTAACCTTTAAGGTGCCATCTGCATTTATAGATCTAACCATTAATCCAAGAGTATCAACATGGGCTGCAACCGCAACTCTTTTACAATGATCTAGTCCTTTTATATTAACCTCAACGTTTCCTTTGTTATTAACTCTAACATCATCATATCCCATTTGTTTTAATTTCAAAATCAAAACGTTATTAATGTTATGAAAAAAACCAGATGGGGAATCAGTCAAAAATATATCATCAATTAAACCTTTTAAAAAATCAGTATTCATAAAAACCTCCAAAATTAACACTAATAATATACCACTTTTTTTATATATAAACAAATAATTAATTATTTCTATTTAAAATCATATGAATAGTTACTAAAACAACGATAATTAATATGCAAATAAAATAAAAAATAGAGGCACTAGTCGTATTTATGACAAGATAAATCATTGTAGATACTATAAACAAAGCTAATGAAACAATTAATAATGTATACTTTTTTAAAAACATAACATCACCTTACCTAAAAACAACTACTTAATATTTTATCATAAATTTTAAAAAAGAAAAACCAAAGGGTGAGAAGTCCTTTGGCTTTAATCTTTTTATAACAATTTTTCCTTGCAAATTAACGCTTAGAGAATTGTGGTGCTCTACGAGCTTTCTTAAGACCGTATTTCTTACGTTCTTTAGCACGTGAATCACGAGTAACAAGACCAGCTGGTTTTAATACAGCACGATAATCTGGATTAACTTCCATTAAAGCACGAGTGATACCTAATCTAATAGCACCTGCTTGACCAGTTATTCCTCCTCCAAATACGTTAACTAAAATATCAAACTTTTCAACTGTTTCAGTTAATTCAAGTGGTTGTAAAACATCTAAACGAACTGCTGCTGAAGGAATATAATCCTCGAAAGTACGACCGTTAATAGTAATATTTCCTTTACCTGGACGTAAATATACGCGGGCAACAGAACTCTTACGACGGCCTGTTCCTAAATATTGAACTAATTTCTTTGCCATTTATATTTTCCTCCCCTTATGCCTTTACTACGAATTCTACTGGTTTTTGAGCAGCATGTGGATGTTCAGCTGAAGCATAAACATATAATTGCTTTCTCATTTGATCACCAAGTTTAGTATGAGGTAACATACCATAGATTGCTTTTTCTACCATTCTAGTAGGGAATTTAGCCATTACTTCTTTAGCAGTTAAAGTCTTAAGACCACCACTATATTCAGAGTGTCTACGATATAATTTGTCATCCCACTTGTTACCAGTTAATTTGATTTTGTCAGCGTTAATAACGATAACATTATCTCCGCAGTTTACATGTGGAGTATAAGTTGGCTTATGTTTACCTCTTAATAAAGAAGCAACAACAGTAGCAAGACGTCCTAATGTTAAACCATTAGCATCAACTACATACCAATTGTGTTGAATTGTTTGATTATTTGCCATGAAAGTATTCATTGCGTTTTTCCTCCTAAGTTATTTTATAATAATTTAGGGCAATTGTGGATAATTGCTTAAAATGTACCATTCAGTATTTTACATTATTTTTTTAAAACAGTCAATATAAAAATGAATAAATATAAAAAAAGGAATGGTAAAACTAATAATTTAAAAGATAGTTTCACCATTCCCCCGTTAAAATACCAATCCTTCACGGACCGGCTATTACATACATTGTAATAGTTTTAAATAAGCATTTGTGCTATTTAATTCTTCATAGAGGCCTATGAAGACAAATTATATATTAAATTGTTATTAAATTTTTCACTTAATTTGAACACAACGACTGTAATTTATTTCTTACTAATCTTACTAAACTAGCCATCAAAAGGCTCTCCATATGAAATTTATTACATTCGTTTAATAGGGTGTGGCAACTTATTATTAAAATGTAAATTAACCATCCCCAAAGTTAATTATTTCGTCTCATCCTCCCTCTTTCTAAATTTTTCTTTATATATATACACACCAAGATTTCACTTGGTTGTAGTCTCCTTACACCTATATACTACAATATAAATACAACATTTAATAGACTTTTATTTATAAATTTTTTATGTTATAATTTTATTATAGTAGAAAAAAGCTGATTTAAAAATGAACCCGATAAGTTTGACCAAATAAAATTGGAAAGACTTATGTTCACAATTAAAATCAGCTTTTTTATTATAAAACAATATTCAAAACATCTTGTGTTTGTTTTTCTTTAAATTCTTTTAATTTGTTTGCTAAATCAGGATTAGATAAAGCCAGAATTGACACTGCTGATAATGCAGCGTTTTTTGCTCCATTAATGGCTACAGTTAAAACTGGAACACCACCTGGCATTTGCACTATTGAAAGTAGTGAATCTAAACCATTTAATGCCCTAGACTTAACTGGAACGCCAATAACAGGAAGAGTGGTCATAGCAGCTACCATACCAGGTAAATGAGCTGCTCCACCTGCTCCTGCAATTATAACCTTAATTCCTCTTTGCTCGGCATTATGAGCATACTCATACATTAAATCTGGAGTTCTATGGGCGCTAACTACTTTCTTTTCATACATAACGCCAAAAGAATCTAAAACCTTGCATGCTTCACTCATAACCTCATAGTCTGAGTTTGAACCCATTATAATTCCAACCTCTATCATAATTAGTCACCTAATAACTCAAATAATTTTTTAGCTGCTTTAGCTGGACCGTCATGCTCCATACCCATTACAGCAAGCTTTGTATGAAGCTGTCCTACCTTAACACCATCATCAAATAATTTTTTAAAGAACTTGTCAATGATTTTTCTAGTTTGTTCTTCTCTTTGAACTGGACCAAAAGGATTAGCAAAGAATGATTCGACAAGACCAACCTCTTGAGTTGTACCTTTAGCTTTTCTAGCTCCACGAATAAATACCTTTTTAGCATCCTCTACATTATCAAAGAAAGTAATTTCTGACTCTGTATCCTCATCATAGTTATTGGCATACAATACCATATCAACCTCATACCCCTTCATTATTTGTTGATAAGTAGCAACTGGAACTACTAAACGAGAATTAACACGATCAGGATTCATAAATATAGCTCTATCCATTTCCTTATAAGCATAGCCCTCGGTCATATCATCTAATCTAACGAAAGCACCAATTTCTGTACCATAAGCCAAAATCTTACCATCTACTAATTTAAATGTTCCCATATCATCAAAAATTGTAACCTGAGATGAAATATCATCACCAGCATAAGATGATAAAGCCTCTAATGATTCGCTCTTACCTGCTCCGGAATCACCGATAATAACTATATTCTTAGTTTTACCATTCTTCATTGTTATATGAACGCAAGCACCATGTAATGGTAGAGCCTTTTGTTCAATCATTTTAACATTGTATAGAGTAAGTAGCATCTTTTTCATATAGCCAAAATAGTCTACAGAAGAATTATGTGGAGCAACACCAACCATAATATCGTTTTCTTTATCATGATAGAAAACAGAATCACCATCGATATCAGCACCAAAAATATATAGACAATCAGGTTTTTTACCCTCACATGAGCTTAGTGGTACAAACTCAAACAAATTACACAAAGTTATACCGTGAGCTAAATAATCACGATGAAAATAAACATAGGTTAAGGCTGAACCAACCATAGCTGAATAACAGTAATACTCTGATGTCTTAAAATTATCCTTAAACTTATTAATAGGATTTTCAAATACCTCTTGATAAGTACCTGTACGTTTATTTTTCTTAGAATAGGAAATAAAAGGTGGACGAATTAGAATTTGTTCAATTGCCTCACTCTTAGCTAAAAAGGCATAAGGGGAATTACTATCCATCCAAACATGCTTAGAAATCAACAATCCAGCATTAATACCTGCAGGTAATTGACGATAAATAGAAAACTTATTGCCAGAAAGCTTTTCACTAATACTACGATATGTCTTTAAAATTACACTTGTAAATTCAGTTTGGGCATCAATAAAATTAGATGATGCTACACCATCTACACTTGTTTTAGAGAAAATTACTGAATAACGTTCAAGCTTACGCCAGTAATCATAAAAGTTTTCAACCAATTCATAAATAACATCTGCTCTATCAAGAGCTAATTTATAAAAAGGGTTTAATGATTTAATCTCTTCAACAGAAAAGCTTAATAGTAGTTTAAATAAATTAATAAATTCATTTACAGGATCTGTAAATATATCTAAAACCTTAAGAAAAACTTGATTTTCAGTTTTATATATATTACTAATAAACTTTCCCCAAACATCTTTAAAACAAGCTGAATTTAAAACCTCTACCTCTGTTTTACAAAACAACTCTGAAAAATTTAAAATAATCTGTCTTTGTCCCTTTACATATTCCATACTAGTCTCCTCCTTTATTAAAACAAACCTACTGTCTTTCCATCTATAACATCCATTTTATTAGCAGCTGGTTCCTTTGGTAAGCCTGGCATTGTCATAATATCACCAGTTAATGCCACAATAAATCCAGCTCCTATAGATGGCTTTAATTCTCTAATAGTAATAGTAAAATCACTTGGTCTTCCTAATAGCTTAGGATTATCAGAAAATGAGTATTGAGTTTTAGCCATACAAATTGGCAATTTATCCCAACCATTTCTTTTAAAGGCTGCCATTTGATTCTTAGCCTGTGTTGAAAATTCTACGCCACTTGCGCCATAAATTTCACAGCAAATTTTAGTTATTTTACTCTTAATAGTATCATTAACATCATATAATTGTTTGAAATTTTCTGACTGACTTTCATCATCAGCAATTTTTAAAACCTTAGAAGCTAAATCTATGCCACCTTCACTACCCTTAGTAAAGACTTCAGATAATGATATAGGATGACCATTTTCATTAGCCCAATTTAATAGAGCTTCTATTTCTTTATTTGTATCAGTGTAAAATTTGTTAATAGCAATAACATAGCCTAAATTAAATTTCTTGATATTTTCAATATGTTTTTCTAAATTAGCAATACCTTTAAGCATAGCATCAACATTTTCTTCTTTTAAATCTTCCTTTAAAACGCCACCATGCATCTTTAAAGCTCTAATAGTTGCTACAATGACAACTGCATTAGGCTTTAAGCCCGCCATTCTACATTTAATATCAAAAAACTTTTCAGCACCTAAATCGGCACCAAATCCAGCCTCAGTAACTACATAATCACTAAAGCTTAAGCAAGCCTTAGTAGCAATAACTGAATTACATCCATGAGCTATATTAGCAAAAGGGCCTCCATGGATAATTGCCGGATTATGCTCAAGTGTTTGAACTAAATTAGGCATTAGAGCATCCTTCATAATTAGGGTTATTGCACCTTCTATTTTTAAATCCTTTACTGTTACTGGTTTTCTATCATAAGTATATGCTACAACTATCTTTCCAACTCTTTGTTTAAAGTCATCTAATGATTCAGAAAGGCACATAACAGCCATTATTTCAGAAGCAACTGTAATATCAAAATGATCCTCCCTAGGGATACCATTAGTTGTTCCTCCAAGACCAACTACAACACCTCTTAGTGCACGGTCATTCATATCTAAACATCTATGCCATAAAATTCTTGTTGGATCAATACGCAACTCATTACCTTGATATATATGATTATCAATTACAGCCGCAATAGCATTATTAGCAGTGGTAATCGCATGTAAGTCACCAGTAAAATGAAGATTGATATCTTCCATTGGTATTACTTGAGCATATCCTCCACCTGCTGCTCCACCTTTAACACCCATTACAGGCCCAAAGCTTGGCTCACGCAAAGCCACCATTGCCTTTTTACCAAGCTTATTTATAGCATCACAAAGGCCAATAGTAGTTGTGGATTTACCTTCTCCTGCTGGCGTTGGACTAATTGCTGTTACTAAAATCAACTTACCATGCTTATCCTTTTTGGTTTTACTTAAATCTATCTTAGCCTTGTATTTCCCATAATGATATAAATCATCATCATTCAACCCAATTTTTTCAGCTATTTTTTCAATTGGCATTATTTGTGTAGCTTGCGCTATCTCTAAATCACTTAACATACTCTCATTATCCCTTCAAATTGTTTTTCTTACAAAATCAATTGTTTTTACATCGTATACAATCATAATACCATATATGGATATTATCTAAAATGCTTTTTTAAATGTAAACGTTTACTTTAATATAACTTGACGATTTAAAAAGTCGCAAATTATTTTTTCTTCTCTACTAGTTGGAATGTTTTTTCCAATAAAATCAGCTCTAATAGGCAACTCCCTATGACCTCTATCAACAAAAACTGCTAATTCTATTTTAGATGGCCTACCAATATCCATTACAGCATCCATTGCAGCTCTAACTGTTCTACCTGTATATAACACATCATCCACTAAAATAATAATTTTATCAAAAATAGATTCTGAAAATTTTATAACAATATTAGCATTTTTTTTATCATCATCACGATGAGGTGTTATATCAATTACCTCTAAAGCTACTTTTACACCTTCAAACTGATAAATTAAATTTTGAATTTCTTTGGCTATTGGTGTGCCCTTTTTTTCTATACCAACTAGTATGATTTTCGATAAATCTTCATTTCTTTCAATTATTTCATGAGTCATTCGTTTTAAAGTTCTATTAAATTGTTCTGATTCAATAATAACCTTCATAGTCATACCTCCGAAAATCATTATATATAGAAAAGAAGCCGGTTACGGCTTCATTAAATTAATTATTCTTCATCTATATTTGCATTATGATAGATTTCAGAAACATCATCAAACTCTCTTAGAAGGCCTAAAAGTCTAGTAAACTTCTCCTTATGATCGTCATCTAAATCTACATATGTTGTAGGAATTAAATCAACACTACATTCTTCAAATTCTAATTCAGGTTTAGCCTGTAATAATGCGTTTTTAATAGCTTCAAACTCTTGTGGAGCTGCATAAATAGTAACATAGCCATCAGCATCTGTACTCATATCTTCAAAATCACAATCTGAAGCCATTAATGCCTCCATAGTTTCATCCTCAGTTAAGCCATTAAAAACAAATTGGGCCTTGCGATTAAACATATAACTTACAGATGTACCAATAGTTCCACCTGTTTTATTGAAGGCTGTACGAACTTCTGTAAATGTACGATTATCGTTATCAGTTAAGCATTCAACAATAACGGCAACATTTCCAGGTCCATATCCTTCATATACCTTTTCTTTTGATGCACCAGAAGCAACTCCTTGAGCCTTAGCAATTGCACGCTTAATTACATCAGCAGGACATTGGTCCTTTTTAGCACGCTCAATTGTACGCTTCAAACTTTGATTCATATCAGGATCAGGAACACCAGCTTTAGCTGCTTGAAAAATTTCCTTTCCCCATTTTGCATATTTAGATGATTTCATTGCAGCTGTTTTAGCCATTGATGCTGCACGAACTTCATGGGCTCTTCCCATAATTTACACTACCTTTCAAATTAATTTGCCATTTTCTTTTCTATTATATCGAAAAAAGCCGTTTGTTGCAATAAATTTTTTTAGGTTTTAGTCCTTATTTTCTATTTTGGCAAAGACTTAAGCACTCTTTAAGCCATTCACATACCATTTCTTCGCGTTTAATTCCACCTAGCAAAACAAGATAATCGACAAAATCAGTATCGTTTGATGGTGGAATATTATCAAATTTTAGAAGATTATTCTTAAAATGCATTAAAGCCTTAGAATGTATTTCTAATTCTTTAAGTAATAATGAATTTCTTTCATCCTTATTCAATAAATCTGAGAAATATAGCTTTAATTTAAACTCATCTTTTTGAATTACATATTTGTTATCTAATTTAGAAATCCAGTCATAAAAATATTTTTTCCCACTCTCAGTAATATAATATAATTTTTTTTGTAAAACATTACCTGAAACCTCTATATTAAAATTAACTAACTTATTATCATACAAATCCTTTAATTCAGGATAGATTTGACTATGCTTGGCATTCCAAAACTCAAACAAAGTTGTTTCAAACTCTTTTTAAGTTCATATCCTGTCATACTTTTTCTCTTTAATAATCCTAAAATAGCATACTTTAATGTTGACATAATATCATTCATCAATATTTAAAATTGATATTTCCTTTCTTTATGCTTGTATTAAAAATTATACCATATTATTAAAAAATATCAATTAATCAACTATGTAAGTAATGACATGTATAATTAACTTTTGATAAAATCCTTATGATTAACTTTTGATTAGTTCCTAAGT
>ERZ1643246.3997-NODE-3997-length-12079-cov-6.182219_pt1 | contig 12079 bp, 11 predicted proteins | sample MGYA00579265_ERZ1643246 | MGnify/ENA primary metagenome ERZ1643246 (study PRJEB29033, sample SAMEA4952261) | chicken gut metagenome | biome: Broiler Chicken; feature: Gastrointestinal Tract; material: Caecum | place: Ireland | collected 2018 | study: Broiler...
ATAGGCGGCCGCGTTTGTCTGATCTGTTCCGCTCCTGAAATCGTCAATGTCATACAGGCTCACCAACGGAAGTTCTCCGATGGACGGTTCAATATCCCGGGGTACGGCCAGATCGATGAGACAGATGGGATGATTCAGCCTGCACTCCCGCACCAGCTCCAGGCGAAGGGTGTAGTTGGGGCTCGCCGTGGCGCTGACCACCAGGTCGCACCGGGGAAACAGCTCCATCCTCTCCCCGTAGTCGATCCGTTTGCAGCCCAGAGGGATCTTCACCACGCCGCTGCGGTACTGGCGCACCGTCACCGTCACATCGGCCCCCTGACTGGCCAGCGTCAGAGCCGCCAGCCTTCCCATCTCGCCGTTTCCGATTACCATACAGCGCTTTCCTTTCAGATCGAAGCCCTGCTTTTTCAGCATATCCACCGCCCGGTCCATGGCCGTCTCGCTGGCCCGGCTGAACACCACATCCGTCTTCACCCGCTTGGCGGCCGTCACCGCTTTCCGGAACAGCACCTCCAGAACGCTGTCCGTCATATAATATTCCCGGGCCAGTGCCAGCGCGTCCCCCACCTGGGTCAGGATCTGATCCTCCGCCAGAATCATGGACTTCAGGCCGCAGGAGAGATGGAACAGGTGATCCACCGCCTCCTCTCCCTGACGCTCCACAAAGTATTCGCCGAATTCTGTGGGATCCACCTCTTTGATCCGGCACAGCTCCTCCAGCAGGGAACCCTGCCAGTCATCCGGCGCGCTGACCCAGATTTCCATCCGGTTGCAGGTAGACAGGATAATGCATCCCTCCACCCCGCAGTCCTTCTTCAGCGCTTCCATGGCCGCCGCCGCATTCTTTTTCGTAAAAGAAAAAATAGCCCTGACATCCACCGGCGCCCGGCTGTGATCAATTCCCAGCATTTTTATACTCATCTGCTTGTACCTCCACCCTTTATGGTGTATTTTCTGTCCCCGGCCCTTCTGCCGGAGAAACCGGATTTTCTACGCAAAAGAAAAGGCCTGCTCGAAAGCAGGCACGCATACAGCGGGATACCACCCCTGTACAAGATAGCAGCTTTCCATGGAAACTTTCTATCTTCTCTCCCCGAAAGCAGGTTCCTGGCTCACAGAGCTCCAGGCTCTGCTCACAGTGACCGGATCGTTCAGGATTTGCACCTGATTCCCTTTTCACCCCTCGGAGGGGACTTCCGGAGATTTCTTTTTTCCTTTTCGCCGGGGCTGTAAAACGCCCCGCCCGTTTGCGGAGATTCTCTCTCCCGTGCAGTCTATATTATAGAGGAATGGAAATGTGAAGTCAAGTACGGGCTGCCTTGACAATCCACGGCTCAAAGGCTATACTGGAAAGCAACTAAATATGCAATGAGGTGTCTGTGTTCCTTCCACAGAAGAATAGGGAAGCCGGGTGAAAAACCCGCACGGTCACGCCGCTGTAATTGCTGAATCCTCCCCGACCATGTCACTGGAAGACCGGGAAGACCGGAGAGGATGACGATGCATAAGTCAGAAGACCTGCCCATTGCATTTGCGTATGCCATTGTTACGTGGTTTGACAAGGCGTATGACAGCCGCTGTGCTGTCCGGCCCATCTTAACCCCCATATGGATGCGGCCATTTTTTTGCGCCAAAGCGCCCCGGACGGAGGATGCCGGGAATGAAAGGAGTACTGTATGCAAAAAACACAAAAGAAACTGATTGCCGCTGCCGCGGCTCTCTCCATTGGATTCGGCATTGTTCCGGCTGCGAACGCCATGCATATCGCGGAGGGATATCTTCCCCCCACCCACTGCATCGTCTGGGGAGTCATCTGCCTTCCCTTCCTGCTGGCGGGCTTTTTCTCTCTGCAGAATACGGTGAAGAAAAACCGGAGAGCTCTGACCCTGATCGCCATCTCCGGCGCGTTTATCTTTGTCATTTCGTCCCTGAAGATTCCTTCCATAGCCGCCAGCTGTTCCCACATGACGGGCACAGGCCTTGGAGCCATTCTCTTCGGGCCGCTGGCAGTCAGCATTCTGGGGCTGATCGTTCTTCTGTTTCAGGCGCTCCTGCTGGCCCACGGCGGGCTGACCACTCTGGGCGCCAACTGCTTCTCCATGGCCATTGCCGGACCCCTGGTGACATTCCTGCTGTACACACTTCTGAAAAAGTGCAAAGTAAATAAGAAGGTAAATATTTTTATCGCCGCGGCAGTGGGCGACCTCTTTACCTACTGTGTCACCTCCCTGCAGCTGGCCCTGTCCCATCCCTCGGAGGTGGGCGGCGCCGGCGCTTCCTTCGGAAAATTCCTGGCGGTTTTCGCCCCCACCCAGATTCCTCTGGCTGTCATTGAAGGAATTCTGACCGTCGTAATTGTGATTGCCATGGAATCCTTTGCCACGAAAGAGCTGCGATCCATCGGATTTATAAAGGAGGAAACGAAATGAGCAGAAATAAAAAACTGGTTATCATTCTTCTTCTCGCGGCTGTTCTTATTGCCGCTATCCCCTTCTTCGCGCTCCGGGGCGCTTCCTTCGGAGGTACGGACGACGCGGCCAGCGAGCTCGTGGAAGAGATCTCCCCGGACTACGAACCCTGGACGGCCCCGGTGCTGGAAAACGCCATCGGCGGAGAACTCCCGGGGGAGGTGGAAAGTCTTCTTTTCTGCGTGCAGACCGGCATCGGCGTCGGCGTCATCGCCTTCTTCATCGGCCGGTTCTATGAGAGAAAAAAGCTGGGAAAGTCCGGCGAAGATCTGTAAGAAATAAAAAGGAAGTACCGTTATGCTGCTGATTGATAAGCTCTGCTACCGATCCAATTTAAGATATGTCAACGCCGGGGAAAAATTTGCCTATTCGCTGCTTACCCTCTGCATGTGCATTGTCAGCCGCTCCATTCTTCTGGCTCTCCTGGTGCTGACCGTCAACAGCTTTCTTACGGTGGGAAAGGGCGGCATTCCTCTGTTCCGCTACCGGAACCTGATGCTGGTTCCCCTGGTATTTCTTCTGCTGTCCACCCTGGCCATTATAGTCAACATTTCCCGGACGCCGCTGGATGCCTACGCGATTCCCCTGGGAAGCTTCTATATTACAGGCAGCTTTGCCTCCCTGTACCAGGGCCTGCAGCTGATTCTGACCGCCATGGCCAGCGTCTCCTGCCTGTACTTTCTGGCCCTGAACACGCCCATGACGGATATTCTCAATGAGCTTCGGAAGCTTAAGCTTCCCGGACTGCTCCTGGAGCTTATGCTTTTAATCTACCGGTTTATTTTTGTGCTGCTGGAGATTGCTTCCAGCATCCTCACCGCCCAGAAATCGAGACTCGGAAACAGAGATTTTAAAACCTCTGTAAAGTCCTTCGGCGCCATGGTTTCGGTGCTGTTCGTGCGCTCTCTCAAGAAATCCGGCGCCCTGTACGATGCCATGGAGTCCCGCTGCTACGTCGGCACCATCCATGTGCTGACGGAAAATTATCCCCCGAAAAAGGCGGAAATCTTTCTGATTCTCCTTTTTGAAATACTGCTATTATTACTGACGATATGGAGTAAACTGCGATGAACGATGTGATAATTAAGGCCGACAATCTCTACTTTTCCTATGATGATGAAAAAAGCCATTCCTTAAACGGCCTCTCTCTGGAGATCCGGAGAGGGAAAAAGATTGCCTTTATGGGCGCCAACGGCTCCGGAAAATCCACCTTTTTCCTGTGCTGCAACGGAATCCACCAGCCCTCCTCCGGCACCCTGTATTTTGACGGGGAGCCCGTAGATTATTCCCGGGAGGGCCTTTTAAAGCTCCGCCAGCGGGTGGGCATTGTGTTCCAGGATCCGGACAACCAGCTGTTTTCCGCCAGCGTATACCAGGAAATTTCTTTCGGCGTTCTGAATCTGGGCAAATCCGAGGAGGAAGCAAAAAAAGAGGTGGAGGGCGTAATCGAGCGGATGGGAATCACTCCCTTCCGGGACCGTCCCACCCACGCCCTCTCCGGCGGCCAGAAAAAACAGGTGTCCATCGCGGATATCCTGGTTATGCACCCGGATGTGATCATTCTGGATGAGCCCGCGGCCGCCCTGGATCCGAAGCACACGGCTCTGGTCAACGAGGCGGTAAACCAGATGACCGCGGACGGAATTACGGTGATGATGTCCACCCACGATGTAAATTTCGCCTTTGAATGGGCAGACGAGATCGTTCTGCTGGATCAGGGCCAGGTGCTGATGCACGGAAACCCCGTGGAGGTTTTTTCCAACCAGACTGCCCTTTCCCGGGCGAATCTGGAACAGCCGGCTGTTCTGCAGCTGTTTGACAGTCTCTGCAAAAAGGGAATTCTGAAGAACACCCTGCCCGTTCCGAAAACACTGCGGGAGCTGGAGGATTACATCTCGGCTCTTTCCATTGACCATTCCGTCCAGGGCTACCGGGAATTTTCCGAGACGAAAAAAGCGATCCTGGTGGTCAGCTTCGGCACCTCCTTCGAGGAGACGAGAAAAGTTACCATCGATGCCATTGAGCAGGACATCGCGGACGCCTATCCGGACTACACTGTCTACCGGGCCTGGACCAGCAAGATGATTCTCCGCAAGCTTATGAAGCGGGACGGAATCCACTATGATACCGTCACGGAAGCTTTTGCCCGGATGCGCTCCGACGGCATCACGGACGTTCTGGTTCAGCCCACCCATGTAATCAACGGGATTGAAAATGACCTGATGACCCAGGATGCTCTGGCCTATAAAAAGGATTTCCATTCCATCCTGTTCGGCGATCCCCTGCTGACCACCGTGGAGGATAACGATTACGTGATCCGGGCCATCCGGGATGAATTCCCGGAGCTTAAAGAGGATGAGGTCCTGGTGCTCATGGGCCACGGAACTACGCATTATTCCAATTCGATTTATGCGGCTCTGGACTACACCTTTAAAGATAAGGGCTGCCCCAATATCTTTCTGGGAACCGTGGAGGCCTATCCCAGCATGCAGTCTCTGCTGCATATGGTGGAAAACTATCAGCCGAAGCGCGTAATCCTGGCGCCCTTTATGATTGTGGCCGGAGACCACGCGAAAAACGATATGGCCGGGGATGACCCGGAATCCTGGCGCTGTCAGTTCGAGGCAGCCGGCTTCCCCGTCTCCTGTGTGCTGAAGGGGCTGGGAGAGTATCCCAGCATCCGGAAGCTGTTCGTAGAACACGTACAGGCGGCCATCGACAGGGCAGAGGATGTCCGGTAAAGACAGAGGGATTACCGGTTAATACCGATTTTTAATTCCTAAGAAACAGGGATGAGACGTTTCCGCAGGGAATTCGGACTTTGTCAGGTCCGAATTCCCTGCGGAACCGTTTCATCCTTTTCTTAACTCTCTCTTTTGGGCCTGTATAAAAGTACCTGGGCTACCCCTTATTCTGTAAATACCTATGCAAGCATCAAACCTTGGTGTCAGTAAAGCGATGTATATTTCATTATAATCAACAAAATATAATGCTGTTTATCGTATATATTTCCGATTTCAATGGTTATTACTGCATTGATAATTGACATTTGGTGTTGGCAGGTATAAAATTTATTAACAAATATGTGAATCATATACAGGAGAATGTTTAATTCATGGAATATAAAATCAGTGAACACGAACGGATCATTATGAATGAGTTCTGGCACAGTAATCAGCCTCTGACGAGTGTGGATCTTTTTGAGCGGCTCTCGGATCAATTCCCGCATAAAACGCAGATCCATCGTTACCTGAACCAGTTGGAAGCAAAAGGCCTTATTTCTGTATGCGGCATAAACAGCAGCGATGCAAAATATGCCAAATATGCGCGCGAATTCAAAGCTAATATAACGGAAGAAGAATTCACAAAACAGGTTCTGTTCAATGACATCGGGGATACAGTCACTCTTAATAAAATAGCGCTCTCTCTTTTAGACGCGGCATCTCCAAAAAATACCTCTAAACAGCAGCGCGATGAGGAAGAAGACCGGAAACTTATAGAAGAACTTGAACGTATCATAGAAGAATATAAAGAAGAAAACGAATAATATGGCATACAGCCGGGTTAAGGAGATCGTTTATCATGTCTGTTACACCCTATTCTGTTTTGATGGGCATACTCTGCTCAGATGTTTTTATCGTTATCCTTTATATCCTGCGGAAAAAGAAAATTCTGGCCCGATATGATGGTATTTTTATTATACTGGCCTTATATACCTTGACTTTTCTGCGGCTTTTCATACCGGTAGAATTTGATTTCGTAAAAATTATACGTGCCCCTGCTGTTTTAAATCCGGTACAAAGGACTTTACAGCGCCCAATACTTATGGAAGGATGGACAGTTTTAACTCTTTTATATGCCATCTGGATTATAATCGCTATTTTTCTCATTATAAGACATCTTTCTTTATATTTCCGTGTAACCGGCATGCTTTTGGGTATGCCCGATGCAAGGGATGCAAGGTATCGTGCATATCTTGAAAAAATCAACAACCGTTATGGCAAACAAGTAAAGGTAAATTTCCGAGTTTCTAATATTGCAGGCGTACCGATGGGATTTGGAATCAGGAAGTTTGTTATACTTCTGCCGAACCATGAATACAGTGATGATCAATTGTATTACATATTACTGCATGAATTTAACCATTTCTATAATCACGATATCCTTGTTAAATTATTGACCAAATTATTCTGCTGTTTATTTTGGTGGAATCCGGTAGCTTATTTATTGAGTGTGGAATTAGAAAATACATTGGAAATAAAATGTGATCTTACATCAACTGCATTACTAAGTAAAAAAGAAAAGATAGGATATTTGGAAACCATTTTGGAGTGCCTTAAGAAAACAATTGCAGATTCCAAAAAGCTTTTCAGATGCTCTACTGCCCTCTTCCATACAGACCGAATGGATCTCCTGCCGGAACGTATGACTGCTATTACAAAAAGGGGCACAAGAAAATCCTGCATTTTTAAGCTTACCCTCTTGGTTTTTGTATTTGCTTTGATTTATTTAAGTTCCTATGCATTAGTATTTCAGCCATATATACCATTGTCAGGGCAGCTCCGAAAAAATATGGATATAGTATCACCCGAGCATGATGCATATATTACTGTTGATGAATATGGGAATTATTTTCTTATTCTTGAAGGAACGGATATAAAAGTAAGCATATCAAAAGATAATGCTGAGTTATATTTATCAAATGGCATTGCCACGAAAAAAGAAGGTATGGACCAATGAAAAAATTAAAAATGGCTATCGTGATCGGATGTTCTGTTATTACATTTTCCGGAACCATTCTGGGAGTACAGGCACATCCCGCTTCTACGGAGAGCGTTATCCAAAGTACACAATATGCGGCTCCCTCTCCGGAAAATACGGAAAGGGCTATCGATCTGATCACTTATTACCGTACCTATAATGGTTACCTGCAATATCGTCGGTGGGATGCCGCATCAGGTACTTGGTATGATCCATATTGGATTACGATTGGGCCTATTGAGTAACAAAGAAAAACCTTCGTTGTTAGGTTTATGAAAGGAGGAACGTCATGAGAAAACGTTTATTAAATAAATGCCTGTCATTCGTTCTTTGTTTTATATTATTAACCATTGCCGCTGTCCCTGCTTTTGCAAGTAGTCCAGCCAGTGAAAATGAATACGTGCTGTATGAAGATTCTGACAGTAAAGTCACCGCATATGAAACACAAACCGGTGACAAGGTGTTTTTACAATATACCGATGGAAAGATTGTTCAGAAAAACATTATATACGCATCAAACAATAACGTGATTGAACAAACATTTTACGGCAATGGTACTTCATTTACAAATGAGATAAAAGTAAGTGATTATATTAGTGTCGACTATTCTCTTGTGCCATCCCCCGCAGCAGCTAATGCAATGAGTATGGGAATAATTCGGTATCAGGCGTTATCAGGCGGTCAACTATATAATTACGGACTTCGTTGTTTGGTTGACACCAGCACGTCTCAGGGTACCTATACTATTAATGGCTATGTTGGCTCAATGGCAACCCTGGTTTCTATAATTGTTGGAGCGATAAATTTGCCAATAAGTATTATAAATACCTATATTACACAACTACTAGTGGGTCTTGGGATTGAAGCGGTTGCAGGAATAATTAAGACCGCCGTTACTACAACTGTTAGCAGTCAAACGACTACATACACTTGGACCTTAATTGATACAACGGCTGTTGGGCATACAAAAAATGTATATGGCCATCGATATTATATCAATGATTCCGGAAACCACTATGGTGAAACATATTATGATGGTTATCTTCCAAGCGATTGGGGCACACATTCTTTAGCTGTCTGGTTCCATAATGAGATGTTTGCCTATCCATCATTTAGTGTAGTGGGCTGGGAATAAATATTCTGATAATAGCTGAGGACATCTAACGCTATATTAAACGGTTAATATAGACATACTGGCCACTGGGGTAATAAATAATTCCAGTGGCCATATGTTTAAGATGTCATATTGATAATACTATGTAAGCACTATTTATACAAGAATATAGACTATATTTCGATGTTCTCTAATTCGTATATTTGTTATTTAGGAAGGATTAATTAATAACATGACAATACAAAATCTTTCTCCTCGTGCAAAAGTAATATTACCTATATTATACTTATTTTGTATATTGTTTGTATTTTTTGTAGATAGAATACTATACAAAGGAGCGCTGAACAGCCATTATATTATATTATTTGTTTATTGGCTGTACGCTATAATTGCTGTGCATCGCGGGAGAAATATGCTTATATATAAATGCTCATTAAAAACTTTACTTATATCAACAGTATGCATTATAACTATATGCCTGTTGTTTGTTATATTTTCAAATCCATATTATTTGATTAATTATTATTTTTACTATACAGGGTTTCTATATATATTAAATTTAGTCTATGCTTACAGAAAAGTTCCTGCTTTCCGTATGAATAAAACATTTAGCATGTTAGGCATTATTGGCATTATTGGAATTCTAATTCTTTTCTGCTTTGTAATAGAAAGCACGGGTTTACAAATATAAGTCCGCTGCCTTCCATATTTTGAACAGTCGGCCCGTACCAGCTCATACATACGCCGCGCTCCTTTTTCTCATTCTGCCTGCTATGATAATTCAAGGAAGCGCGGCGCTCAACTTTCTTTTTACTCCGGGCGGCTGACAATCCGGTAGTAGGATCTGGAAGTAGCCACATATACCGCCACGTAAAATACGGTAAATACCAGGAAGCAGCCGACGTTGACCAGCAAAAACAGGCGCGTATCTGTAAGCCCGAACAGAAGCAGAAGCTTCTGGACCATGGGGAAGGCAAAGGCTGTATGGATGCCGGCGGCAATGAGGGGCAGGAAAAAGACCGTCAGCACCTGGGAATTGATGCTCTTCCGGATCTCCCGTCCGGTCATTCCCACCTTCTTCAGAATCGTAAACCGCGCCTGATCCTCATATCCCTCCGTAATCTGTTTGTAGTAGACAATCAGCACCGTCCCCAGAATGAATACCAGACCGAGGATGGCTCCCAGGAAAAAGATTCCTCCGTATACCGCGTAGAAATCCGCCCGGTTTTCCGCCACACAGTCTGCCATCACCACAGGAAAATCCTCATCTGCAGCGGCAAGCTCCGCCAGACGCTGTTCCAGATCCTTCTGCACCCGCATCTGCACCGCATCGCCGCCGCTAATATCCACACCGTAATAATTGTGCTGCACATTTACGGCAGAATACGTGCTTTCCGAATATTTTTCCTCCATCCTGTCATACAGTTCCGCCGCTTTCTGGAAATCCTGATCAGACAGGAACAGATAGATGGAAGGAATAACCTGCTGAGAATCTATTCCATTCTGTACAAAACCCTCCGCCTGTTTCTTAATCTTCCAGCTTTCTTCCCCGTCCAGAGAAATCGTTTCCCCTTCAAAGCTGCCGCCCTTCGTCACGTAGATCAGCGCTTCGCCCTCGTTCAGAGTCTCCTCCTGTCCCATCAGGCGGTTGTAGTCCGCAAGCGGCACCACAAAAAGCTGACGCATGTCTGTAGCCGCCGCCAGGGCATTAATCTGATCCGGATCAAAGCAGATCTCCCCGCCTTTCTGCATGACGGCGGAGGCCATATAATGGTAGTGCAGGATATTTTCTCCGGAAGCTCCCTGCTCCTGCAGCGCCTCCTGCACAGCGCCGATCACCAGGGGTTCCGCCTCTTCATCCAGAGAATAGGTTTCCACTACCAGATCCCGGGGATACATATTCCGCAGACTGTTCTCCGCTCCCACATAGAGACACATGGTGGCCGACACCATAACCAGCACCATGGTGGACAGGATACAGATGGAAGCCAGACCCGCCCCGTTCTTTTTCATCCGGTACGCCATGGAGGATACGGAGACAAAATGGTTCGGCTTATAATAATACCGCCTATTCTTCTGCAGAATTTTCAAAAAGGCCACGGAACCGGAAATAAATACAAGATAGGTGCCCACGATAACCAGGGCCACCGCCCCGAAAAAGATCACGAATGCCACCATCGGATCTTCAATGGTCAGCGTCAGATAATAGGCAAAGCCCAGCATCAGCACGCCCAGCACGGCCGCGATCCAGTTGGCCCGGGGCGGCTTCTCTCCCACCCGGTCACTCTCCAGCAGTTCCCTGGGATTTGAAAAATGAATCTGCCGCAGGCTGTTCAGAAGAATCAGCAGAAAGATGACGCCGAACAGCACAATGGTTGTGGCCACCGCTCTCCCGTCAATGTAAAACTGAAAGCTGACAGCTCCCGACAGAATATTGGAGAGGATCAGCTCCCCTGCCTTGGAAAGCAGGATGCCCAGAAAGAGACCAGCGGCCAGTGCTGCCGCCGCGATCACCAGGCACTCCCAGAACAGGATCCGCGCCAGGTTTCTCTTATTCATGCCCAGAATATTGTAGAGTCCAAACTCCTTCTTTCTTCTCCGGATCAGAAAGGAATTGGTATAGAACAGAAAGATCACGGAGAAGATCCCGGTGATGCCGCTGCCTAAGGACAGCATGATCTGCATGGTAGCCCCGCCCCGCATGGACGCCACATACGTATCTCTGGACAGAAAATAAATGATATAGAACATCATCACCATACCTGTGCAGGTGAGAATATAGGGAAAATACATTTTCCGGTTTTTAGAAACTCCAGTCAGCGCCAGTTTCAGATAAATACCTTTTTTCATACCGGATCACCACCTGCCGCCAGCACCGTCAGGGTGTCGGATATTTTCTGAAAGAGCTGCTGTTCGGTCCGGCCGCCCCGGTAAATCTGATGGAATACTTCCCCGTCCCGGATAAACAGCACCCGTTCCGCGTGGCTGGCCGCCTTTACCGAGTGGGTGACCATAAGGATGGTCTGTCCCTCCTGGTTAATCTCCGAAAACAGCTCCAGCAGCTCATCGGTGGACTTGGAATCCAGGGCCCCCGTGGGCTCATCCGCCAGGATCAGCTTCGGATCCGTAATCAGAGCCCGGGCCACTGCCGCCCTCTGCCGCTGCCCTCCGGAAACTTCGTAGGGATATTTTTCCAGCTTTCCGTCGATTCCCAGCTTCCGCGCAATGGGCATAAGGCGTGTTTCCATTTCCCTGTAAGACTTTCCGGCCAGCACCAGGGGCAGGAAAATATTATCCTTCAGGGAAAAGGTGTCCAGAAGATTAAATTCCTGAAAGACAAATCCCAGATGCTCCCGGCGGAACAGGGCGGCATCCGCCTCCCGGATTTTCCCGAGATTCATGCCATCCAGCAGGACCGTGCCTCCCGTGGGCTTATCCAGCGCCGCCAGTATATTCAGCAGCGTTGTCTTTCCGGAGCCCGACTCTCCCATGATCGCCACATACTCTCCGGCCTCCACGCTGAAGTTCACATTCCGCAGGGCTTCCACCTGATTCCCGCCGAAGCGGGACGTATAGATTTTCTTTAAATTTTTCACTTCCAAGATCGGCAATTTGCGTCCCTCCATTTCTGCTGTTCCGGGACATGGATTCTTTCTGCCCCGGTTCTTCTGGAAGTATAGTGTTTTTGACCTCATAGTTTAGCATTATGCTGCTCTGCTTGCATGTCTCTGGA
>ERZ1643246.3998-NODE-3998-length-12075-cov-10.215474_pt1 | contig 12075 bp, 9 predicted proteins | sample MGYA00579265_ERZ1643246 | MGnify/ENA primary metagenome ERZ1643246 (study PRJEB29033, sample SAMEA4952261) | chicken gut metagenome | biome: Broiler Chicken; feature: Gastrointestinal Tract; material: Caecum | place: Ireland | collected 2018 | study: Broiler...
TAGGCAAAGAATTTAATGTTACAAGGGAGAGAATAAGACAAATAGAAGCAAAAGCTTTAAGAAAACTAAGACATCCTAGTAGAAGCAAAAAATTAAGAGATTACATGAATTAATATAAAAATAGCAGGAGGTAATGTGATAAAAAATGGAACAAATAAAAGCTTTTTTTGATAATATTACTGCCGTAGAGATTATAGATATATGGATAGCTGTAGCTATAATTCTATTTTTTAGAATTTTTAGTTCAGGTATTTCTTATGCTATCGTAAAAGCATTTAAATTTAAAGAATCACCAAAAAAGATAAAAGAAAGTGCTTTCTATAAGCCACTAAGACTATTCTTTATAGTCTTAGGTTTTTATTTAGCAATATTGTTTTTAAAACAACCACTCAACATTTCACAAGGAGTATGGAATATAGTAACATTAGCCTTCAAGATAATAGTTGTAATTGTTTTTGCAAGAGGACTAGCACAAAGCTTTAGGCCAGAAAGCTCTTTAGTAAAAAGAGTAGAACATAGAATAGAAAAAAAGCAAAAGAAAGTGGATGATAATGCATTTTCTTTCCTTTTAAAAATAGTAAGAGTAGCAATTTATCTTGTAGCAGCATTTATAGTACTTTCTTTACTTGGTATTAACTTAAATGGACTAATAGCAGGAATAGGTTTAGGTGGCGTTATTGTGACATTAGCAGCCCAAGATACTGCTAAAAATCTTTTTGGTGGATTAGTAATTTTTATAGATAGACCTTTCATAGTTGGAGATTGGATTCAAACAGGTAATTATGAGGGAACTGTTGAAGACATAACATTTAGAACTACAAGGATAAGAACATTTGAAAATTCATTAGTAAATGTTCCTAATTCAGTAATGTCAGAATCTTCTATAATAAACTGGAGCAAGATGGAAAAAAGAAGATATCGCACAAATATTTGCTTAGAAATTGATACTCCAATGGAAAAGGTACAAAAATTCGAAAAAAGGGTAGAAGAAATGCTAGCAAAAAGAGAAACCATAAATGATGATTTTATAGAAGTAAAATTAGATGCAATTACAAGCAATGGACTTGACATTTTAATTTATGCATATACAGATTCAATTAATTATGAAAGCTATTTGGCAGAATGTGAAGATATAAATTGCAAAATAATGAAAATTTTAAAAGAAGAAAATATAGAATTAGCCTACGATACAAAAAGTGTTTATTTAAAGAACACAAAATAGACATAAAGATTTGTTATAATATACAAAAAAGAAAAGAGATGAAAAGAATGGTTAATGATTATATTTTAGTTGTAGATGATGAGCAAAGAATGAGAAAATTAATAAAAGATTTCTTAGTTGCAAAAGGATATAGCATATTAGAAGCTGCAGATGGAGAAGAAGCATTAAAAGTTTTTGAAGAAAACAAAAACCATATTGTACTTATCTTACTTGATGTAATGATGCCTAAGTTAGACGGTTGGTCTGTACTTAGGCAAATTCGCCAAACATCTAAAGTTCCAATTATTATGCTAACAGCAAGAGGAGAAGAACAAGATGAATTATTTGGCTTTGAATTGGGAGTTGACGAATATATTTCAAAACCATTTAGTCCAAAAATTTTGGTAGCAAGAGTAGAAGCAATATTAAAAAGAACACAAAATGCTTCAAATGAAGTGAAAGACTACGGTGGAATTGAGGTAGATAGAGAAGGTAGAACAGTAAAAGTAGATGGAAAGCCGATAGAACTTAGCCTAAGAGAATACGAATTATTAGTTTATTTGCTAGATAATGAAAATATTGCGCTATCACGTGATAAAATTTTGAATAATGTATGGAATTATGATTATTATGGAGATTCAAGGACTATAGATAGTCATATAAAGAAAATTAGACACAAACTTGGCAAAAAAGGAAAATATATAAAAACAATGAGAGGAGTAGGGTATAAATTTGAAGTAAAATAAAAAGAAAGGGACGATATTGATGGATAAAATAAAAAAAGCAATAAAATCAGTAAGAGTTAAACTATTTTTAACCTTGTCTTTAGTTATTTTACTAATAATTGTATTTCTAATACTAGTAAATAATTTTGTCTTTGGACAATTCTATTTATATAGCAAAACCAAAGAATTAAAATTAGTGTATAAAACAGTGAATGAATATTATGATAATCAGGAAAATATTAATTTATCAGCACAATTAGAAAGAATGGCAATAAAAAATAACTTTGATATATTAATTAGAAATGATCAAGATGTCAATGTATATACTTCTAATAAGGACTTTTTTTCTGCACTTGGGCAAATGAATGAAATGACAAGTAGGTTTGAGGATAGTGCAAATCAAGAAATAGAAGAAAATGAAAATTATACTATAAAGAAAATGCAAGACAATAAAAATGGAATAACTTATGTATTATTATCTGCTATTTTAGATAATGGCTATCAATTATATGTAAGAGTTCCAATAACTTCAATTGAGGAAAGTGTAAATATTTCTAATAATTTTTTGTATCTAATGGCAGGAATTACAATACTTGTGGCAGCTGTGATAGTTTCTTATGTTAGTAGAAAATTTACAGATCCAATTTTAGAGTTAAATGATATAGCAAAAAAAATGTCAAACTTAGACTTTAGTCATAAGTATAAAGTTAGAAATGTTGATGATGAAATAAATGATTTAGGAAAAAGTATAAATGCAATGTCAGATAAGCTAGAAAAAACAATAAAGCAATTAAGAAGCACTAATTCAGAGCTAGAAAGGGATATCGAAGAAAAGTCAAAATTGGATGAGATGAGAAAAAGTTTCATTTCAGATGTTTCACATGAATTAAAAACGCCTATTGCATTGATACAAGGATATAGTGAAGGATTATTAGAAAATGTAACACAAGATGATGAAAATAGAAAATTTTATGCAGAAGTTATACTAGATGAAAGCAATAAAATGGATAAACTAGTAAAGCAACTTCTTGAGCTTATGAAGTTAGAGTATGGCAAAAGAGAATTTAATGATACTACTTTTGACATTGTTGAAGTGGAAAAGGAGGTTATTAGAAAATCAAAAGTAATGATTGAAGAAAAAAATGCTGAAGTAAGAGTTATTCCTGATGAAGAGATAATGGTATTTGCAGATGATTTTTACATAGAACAGGTAATCACAAACTATTTGACTAATGCAATTAAGCATGTTAAAGAAGTCAATGGTGAAAAATATATAAAGATAGATAATGCTATAAATTTAGAAAAAAATAAGGTAAGAGTAACAGTATTTAATACAGGTGACAATATTCCGGAAGAACATTTAGATAATATCTGGAAAAGATTTTATAAAATTGATCAATCAAGAAATAGAGCAGATGGCGGAACAGGAATAGGTTTGTCATTTGTAAAAGCAATAATGACTAATTATGGAAATGATTATGGTGTTGTAAATAAAGAAAATGGAGTAGAATTTTACTTCGATTTGAATCTAAAAATGGACTAAAGTGCCAAAGCTGTACAATTCACAGCCTTGGCACTTTTTGTCGAATCCTGCGATGGAAAATACTTTACAAAATCAAAAAAATATATTATTATATTAATGAAAGTTAACTTTAAAATTTCAATCAAATAATTGTTTAAATCAATTTTTTCGAAAAAATATTCCAATTAAACAAAATAAAGGAGGTTGATAACTAGTATTAAATGTTTAAATATAGTACATTTTTTATAAATGTCGTAAGTATAATTATTTCGATTGTGATTTTTACTTCAGCATTGTGTTTTATGTCAGTGGCTAAACCATTTAAAACTGCACAACTAAAAGCTGGCTTTAACACATCAAACAATCAAACGCAAACAAAAGAGGAAATTGATAATAAAGAATTTGCATACACTCCTTTTAAAAATATTACTAAAGATAATACGGCAATTTCTGAAATGACAAAAAGCTGGTATATAGAAATACCTGTAATAAGCCTAAATGCAGAAATTGCCGAAGGCACTACTAAAGAAGTAATGGATGATTATATTGGTCATTTTGAAGAAACGGAAGAATTAGAAGGAAATATAGGACTTGCTGCACATAATAGAGGCTACAAAAATAATTACTTCGCAAAAATAAAAACGTTGAAAGAAGGTGATGAAATTTATTACCATTATAATGGAAACACAAAAAAATATGAAGTTAAAAGTAATTATATAATTTCAGACACAAATTGGGAAGTATTAAGTAATAGTGGTAAAAATATGATTACATTAATAACTTGTGTTGAAAACCAGCCAGAATATAGAAGATGTGTACAAGCAGAAGAAATAACATAAATTAAAAAAGAAAGGAAGAATTAAATTTGACAAAATCAAAAACAATTAAAATAATAAAAAATGCATTGCTAATTATATTTTTATTACTATTTTCATCATTAGCATTTATAAATTCAACATTTGCAGCTGCTATAGATACAGCTAATTTATCATCAATCGGAGACTGTGGACAATTATTAAAATATAAAGGTACTCCTGTAAAAGTAAGTTATGTACAATATGAAAACAATGGAGTTCAATATCCAGCTTATTGCTTAGACAAAACAAAACCAGGAGCAGAAACAAAGCCTTATGCGGTTTCAGTTCAAGACAGTATAAATGACGTAGGCTTATGGAGAATAGTTGTGAATGGTTATCCATATAAATCTTTAAGTGAATTGGGAGTTGCAAATAAAGAAGAAGCTTTTACAGCAACAAAGCAAGCAATTTATTGCTATATTCACGGAAATAACCCTAATGATTACGAAGGAATAGGAGAAGCGGGTATACGAACATTAGCTGCAATGAAAAAAATCATAGCAGATGCTGAAAACTCTACAGAAACAAAAATTTCTAATAATGTAGAAATTTATAAAGATGGAGACAAGTGGAAACAAGATAATATAGATAAAAACTATATTTCAAAAGAATATTCAATAAGACATGAAGGAGATATAAAAGACTATACGGTTACAATTACAAATGAAAATAAAATAGACATTGGTGGAATAAAATTGACAGATTTAAATAATAACGAAAAAAGTACATTTGCTCCAGATGAAAAGTTTAAAATATTGATACCAATTAAAAATACTAATGAATCAGGTAGTATTAATATTAAAGTAAAAACACAGATGAAAACAAAGCCAGTGTTATTTGGAGCAGCACCAGATAGTAATTATCAAGATTATGCACTAACGGCAGAAGTATATGAAGACTCTACAGGAGAAACAACTGATTATTATACAAAAAACGAGACTAAAATAATAATTGTAAAAAAGGACAAAGAAACAGCTAAGCCACTTGAAGGAGTCGAATTTGAAATACTAGATGAGAATAAAAATGTAGTTTATCAAGGACTAAAAACAGATAAAAATGGGAAAATTGTGTTAGAAAATGTACTTCCAGGTACATACTTTATTAAAGAAGTAAATAGTATAAACGGATATGATAAATATGAAGATTTAATAGATATAGGATTAACTATGAATGAAGAATATACTGTAACTGTTTACAATAATAAATCAGAAGAGCCAGAAATAGAAATAGAAAAAATACAAAATAATAAGGAAGTTGATGATAAAGAAGTAGAAAAAGAAAAAATATCAAACAAAAAGCTTGTAACTCAAAAAACAGTTACTGCAGAAGAAAAAAAGCTACCAGTTACTGGTATGTAAATGAATAAGAGATATATTTTAAATATATCTCTCTTCTCTAATTATATGATATTGTAAAAAATAATAATATATGGTATATTATAAAAGATAGAAAAACATATAAATAAATTTAAAAGGAGAAGATTATTAATGTTGGCTCAAATAATAATTCTTATAATACTTATAGCAGTAAATGCTTTTTTTGCAGCGGCCGAAATAGCCTATATTTCGCTGAATGATGCTAAAATAGAAAAAATGGCAAAGGAGGGAAATAAAAAGGCTGTTCAAATAGAAAAAATGTTGAAAACTCCAAGCAAATTTTTAGCAACAATTCAAATTGGGATAACACTTGCAGGATTTTTATCAAGTGCATTTGCATCAGATGCATTTGCAGAAAAATTGGCTCCTGCTTTAAATCAGGTAATGCCATTTATAAGTTTATCAGCGTGGAAAAATGTATCAATAATTTTAATCACAATAATTTTGTCATTCTTCACCCTTGTATTTGGTGAATTAGTGCCAAAAAGATTTGCAATGAAAAACTATGAAAAAATCTCATTTGCTTCAGTTGGAGTAATAAAATTTATATCTGTTGTTACTGCGCCATTTGTTAAGTTTTTAACATTTGTGACAAATAAAATTTCTAAGATATTTGGTGTTGAAGAAACCGATAACGAAACAGTAACTGAAGAAGAGATAAAAATGATGGTAGACCAAGGTGAAGAAAGCGGAACTATTAAAGAAGAAGAAAAAGAACTAATAAATAATGTATTTGAATTTAACGATATTGTAGTTTCTGAAATTATGAGACACAGAAAAGAAATTTTTGCTGTAGATATTAATATAAGCAATGAAGAATTAATGAAAGAGCTATCAAAAGAGGAGTATAAATATAGTAGAATACCTGTATATGATGAAACAATTGACGAAATAAAGGGAATTTTATATGTAAAAGAAGTACTAAAAAATATAGGAAAAAAAGACTTCAGAGTTAAAGATGTTGTTAAAGAAGCCTATTTTGTGCCACAAAACAGAATGATAAATCAAGTATTTAAGGATTTACAAAAAAATAAAAAACAAATTGCAATAGTGCTAGATGAATATGGCGGAACGGCGGGCTTAGTAACAATGGAAGATATTCTTGAGGAATTGGTAGGAGACATTTATGATGAATATGATGAAGAGGAAAATAAATTTGAAAAAATAGATAATAATACTTATTACTTAAGTGGTAATATGCCAATATATGATGTCAATAAATTATTGGATGCTGGAATTCCAGAAGGAGATTATGATACAATTTCAGGATATTTGCAAGAACAATTAGGTAGAATTCCAAAAGATACAGAAAAGCCAGTAGTAGAAACAGAAAAAGTGACATATAAAATAGAAAAGTCAGAAGATAAGAGAATTTTAAAAATAAAAGCGTGTAAAAATATGGAAGAAAAAAATGAAGAAGAAGAAAAAGATTAAAGACGTTACAAGTCTTTTCTGAGCAAATTTGTGCTTCGAGAAAGGGGAAAATAAAAAATGAAAAAGAAAAATATTATTATAATTATAGTTGCAATTGTCGTTATACTAGCATTAGTAATAGGGGGATTTTTTATTTATAAAGCAATAAAAAATAGTAGTGAAGACTATCAAATTGCAGAAGTTAAAGAGTATAATTATTTCTTATTAAATCAAGACGATAAATTTGGTGTAATTGATAAAACAGGAAATATTATAGTACAACCTCAATATGAAGAAGTTACAATTCCAAACCCAGAAAAGGCAGTATTTATATGCTCAAATGACGGAAATACACAAGTTTACAATGAAAAAAATGAGCAAATTATGACAGAATATAGTGATGTTGAAGCAATAAGATTAAAAAATGTGGCTAGTAATCTAATGTATGAAAAATCTGTATTAAAATATTCTGAAGATGGAAAATATGGTTTAATTGATTTTACAGGTAAAAAGATAACAAAACCTATTTATGATGAACTAGATAGCTTGCCATATAAAGAAGGACAATTTTTGGTAGGACAAGATGGAAAATATGGCGTTATCAACTTAAAAGGAAATAACATAGTAGATATTCAATATGAACAAGTTGATGTTGATGGATATTATTCAGAAGAAAATGGGTATAAGTATGCTGGATATATTGTTTCTGTAAAAACAGATGAAGGGTATAGATATGGATACTTGGATTGTAATGGCAATGAAGTTTTGGATACAGTTTATAATGACTTATCACGTGTAAAAGAAATTGGAGATAATAGTACTGCATACTTAGTATGTGCGCAAAATGGTCAATATGGTGTAAACAAAAACAGTGAGAATATAATCAAAAATGAATATCAATCTATAAGCTATGATGAGAATAATAACGTATTCATAGTAGAAAGAACAAAAAAATATGGTGTAGACGATGTAAATGGAAAAGAAATAATTCCAGTGGAATACACACAAATAGATTCAACAGGAAACTACTTATATGCACAAGATGACCAAGGCACTACAGTTTATGATAGTACTGGAAATCAAGCAGACATTGATGCGAATATTTCTATTTTAAGCACAACAAATAGCAATTATAGAATAAAAATAGATAATTCAGATGTAACTAAATATGGAGTTATAGATTCAGCAGGAAATAATATAATTCCAGAAAACTATAATTATATATCATACTTAGATAACAATTACTTTATAGCAAGCAATGACCAAGGCAAATTAGGAGTAATCGATGACGCAGGCAACACAAAAGTAGAGCTTAAATATGATTTATTACAAAAAATTGATAATACAGACCTATTACAAGCTTCAACAAGTACTGACAACGTAACACAAATTTATTCAAAAGACTTAGCATTATTGTGTGAAATGACTAATGCTACAATAGAGCAAATTGGTGATTACATAAAAGTCTACAATGACACTGAAAGCAAATACTTTAGCAAACAAGGCAATGAAGTTACAAACAAAGATGTTTATCCAAATAATAAGCTATACACAACAGTTGAAAATGGCAAATGGGGATTTGTTGATACTGCTGGAAACATTGTGGTAGATTGTAAATATGATAAAGCTACAGAATTTAATGAATATGGCTTTGCTGCTGTAAAATTAGATGGCAAATGGGGAGCTATAAATTCAGAAGGTCAAGAAGTAGTTGAACCTAAATATGAAATAAATACTGAAACAGAACCATCTTTCATTGGAATTTATTATAAAGTAGTATATGGCTATGGCGAATGTTATTATACAACGTAGCATTTTGGCAAAAAATTAATAGAAATAATTTTGCTATTTTTGAATATAATAATAGTATTAATAAAAATAGTGGAGGATTCTATGAAAATAAGATATTTTGATAATGCGGCAACAACGAGGGTTAAAGAAGAAGTTTTAAAAGAAATGTTGCCGTTTTTCAGTGAAAAATATGGAAACCCTTCTTCAATGTATAGCATTGGAAGAATATCCAGAAGAGCTGTAGAAGAAGCAAGGGCGAAAGTAGCCAAAATGATTAATGCAAACCCAAGTGAAATTTATTTTACGGGATGTGGCTCAGAAAGTGATAATACTATTATTAAAGGCATAGCTTATGCAAATAAAGCGAGAGGAAGACATATAATAACTTCAAAAATAGAGCATCCAGCGGTATTACATACTTGTCAAGCTCTTGAAAATCAAGGATTTGAAGTGACTTATTTAGATGTAAATTCAGAAGGATTGATAGACATAGATAATTTAAGAAACAACATAAAAAATGACACAATTCTTATAAGTATAATGTTTGCAAATAATGAAATAGGTACAATAGAGCCTATAGAGGATATAAGTAAAATTGCAAGGATGTATAATATACCTTTTCACACTGATGCAGTGCAAGCGTGCGGAAATGTACCAATAGATGTGAAAAGAATGGGGATTGATGCTTTATCGCTTTCAGGACATAAGCTATATGCGCCAAAAGGAATAGGGGCATTGTATGTAAAAAAAGGCATAGAATTCGAAAAATTTATGGATGGAGGCCATCAGGAAAGGAACAAAAGGGCTGGAACTGAAAATGTTGCAGGGATTGTAGGATTAGGTAAGGCCTGCGAGTTGGCAGAACAAAGTATGAGTTTTCATATTAGATATTTAACAGAATTAAGAAATTATTTTATTTCAGAAATAAAAAATAGAAATTTTGATGCAAAGCTAAATGGCTCTTTGAAAAATAGACTACCAGGAAATGCAAATTTTGCATTTAAAGAAGTTGAAGGAGAAAATTTGCTTTTAAAATTAGACCAAAGAGGAATATGTGCTTCTGCAGGCTCTGCATGTACCACAGGCTCTGCAGCCCCATCGCATGTTTTGAAGGCGATAGGACTATCAGATGAATTGGCAAGAGGCTCTTTACGAATTACTTTTGGAGAAGATAATACTAAAGAAGATGTAGATTATTTGTTAAATTCATTAGAAGAAATTTTGCAAAAATCTTAATCTTCTAAGAGAGCTATTGCACATTTTATGCCATCTACAGCTGCAGACATAATTCCACCAGCGTAGCCGGCTCCCTCTCCACAAGGGTATACACCGCAAATGTTTGATACTAACTTTTCATTACGCACAATTCTTATTGGGGAAGAACTTCTAGTTTCCAAGCCTGTTAAGATACTATCTGGATTAGAAAAGTTCTTCACCTTTTTGCCAAAATATGAAATGCCTTCTTTTAGCGTTTCAGAGATAAACTGTGGGAGAATTTCATTCAGATTGGCTAAAGTTACACCTGGAGCATAAGTTGGTTTAACGATGCCAACTTTTTCTGATGTAACATTTTTCATAAAATCTCCTAGGCGCTGAATTGGTGCGTAATAATTAGAGCCACCAAGAGCAAATGCCTTTTCTTCTAAGTCTTGTTGAAAATACATGCCAGCTAAAGGAGAATCAGATGAAAAATCTTCTGGAACAATATTTACAAGTACTGCGGAATTTGCATTTACGCCATCTCTGGCAAATTTACTCATTCCATTTGTTACAATAGTACCGGCTTCGCTAGACGAAGCTATTACATATCCACCAGGGCACATACAAAAAGTATAACAAGAACGTCCGCTTTTAGAATGATATGCTAGTTTGTATTCTGCTGGCGGTAACTTTAAAGTAGGATTTGTACCATACTGGGCTTCATTAATCCACTGTTGTAGATGTTCTATACGTACACCTACAGAAAAATTTTTCTTTTCGATGGCAAAGCCACATTCGTAAAGCTTTTTAAAAGTGTCACGTGAGCTATGACCAATGGCTAAAATTAGGTGATTGGTTTTTAATTCTGAAATTTTATTAGTAATTACATTTTCTATTTTTATAGACTTAATGTGATTATTTTCAATTACGAAATCTGTAACTTTTGTGTTAAATAAAAATTGACCGCCATTGGAAATGATGTATTTTCGCATATTTTTTAAAATTTCTATTAAATTATCAGTACCTATATGTGGTTTAGCAAGATATAAAATTTCTTCAGGAGCGCCAAAATAAGCAAAATCCTGTAGAACTTTTTGACAATATGGGCTATGTATACCAGTAGTTAATTTACCATCAGAAAAAGTTCCAGCTCCGCCCTCTCCAAATTGTACATTAGAAAAGCGATTAAGTTTACCAGATTTTTGAAAATCTTCAACATCTTTTAATCTATTTTCAACAGTGTCACCTTGTTCTACAATTATTGGTTTAATGCCACTTTGCACGAGTGTAATAGCAGCAAATAAACCACCTGGACCAGCTCCAACAATAACAGGATTGGAAGAAAAATTATTTTTTATATTAATTTTTGGCATTTCAAATTGTACAACCTTAGCAAATTGTTTATATTTATGTTCATTTTGTACTTTTAAATCAATTGAATAATTAAAGCAGATGTCATCTTTTTTCCTAGCATCAATAGATTTCCTAGAAATATGCCATTCAAGAACATCTATAGGATTTATATGAAATTTTTTAATTGCAAATTTCAAAACTTCTTCGTTCGAAAGATTTTCCTTTATTTTAATATTATTTAGCCTAATCATAAACTTCTCCTTTTAAAAATTACTTAAATTAAAGTATAGCATATTTTAATTAATTATGCTATACTTATTTATGATAATATTTTATAAGAAAAATAAAAATTAACTGCCCATGAAGCGGAAAAAGTATTAAAGAGAAAGGAATGTGAAAAAAATGGAAAAATCAAAAGTATATTTTACAGATTTTAGAACAAGGAATGGATATAATCTATTGCAAAAACTAGAAAATTTAATAAAAAAAGCAGGGATAGAAACGATAGATTTCGATCAAAAATTTGTAGCGATTAAAATACATTTCGGAGAATATGGCAACTTGGCATACTTAAGACCTAATTATGCAAAAGTTGTAGTTGATGAAGTAAAAAAATTAGGAGGAAAGCCTTTCCTAA
>ERZ1643246.3999-NODE-3999-length-12074-cov-7.483734_pt1 | contig 12074 bp, 8 predicted proteins | sample MGYA00579265_ERZ1643246 | MGnify/ENA primary metagenome ERZ1643246 (study PRJEB29033, sample SAMEA4952261) | chicken gut metagenome | biome: Broiler Chicken; feature: Gastrointestinal Tract; material: Caecum | place: Ireland | collected 2018 | study: Broiler...
GGAACGGTTAAAACGGAAGAAAATGGGGATAGAACCGTTCCGGGGAGCAGAATGGAACGGTTAAAAACGAAGAAAGTGAAGATAGAACCGTTCCAGAAGGCAGAATGGAACGGTTAAAAACGAGGAAAGTGTCGATAGAACCGTTCCAGCGTGAAGAACGGAACGGTTAAAATAAAGAAAAGCGATTTTCCGCCGCAGTGACAGGCAGAAGTGTACGGCGAAATTTGAAGAGAGGGTTTTCCTGTTTGCCATTGTTTCGTTTTATTGATTTGTGGGTATAGCACGAGGATGAATTCCGGGGTAATGCCGCAGGGAGGCATCCGTCGGAAGGGAGGTAACAGCGTGAAAACAAGATTTGCTATTGTGGGATATGGCTGGCGGGCGCAGTTTTATCTGCGGGCGGCGCGGATGATTCCGCAGGAATTTGAGGTCACTTCCATTGTGACCAGAAGCGAAGAGCGGGCGGAGCAGATCCGGAGGGAGACGGGGATTCCGGCAGTGTGCGGCATTGAGGAGGCACTGGGGGATCGGCCGGATTTTATTCTTCTGTGCGTGCCCCGGACGGTGATGAAGGACTGGATTGTCCGGCTGATGGAACAGGGAATTCCGGTACTCTGCGAGACGCCGCCGGGAAAAGATGTGGAAGAGCTGAACGAACTGTGGAAGGAGAAGGTGCGGCTTGGCGGGAATGTACAGGTGACGGAGCAGTATTTCCTTCAGCCTTATTATGCGGCCATGATCCGGCTGGCGCATTCAGGAATGCTGGGGGATATTTCCAATATGGACATGTCTGCCATCCACGGTTATCATGCGGTGAGCATTTTTCGGAAAGTGCTGGGTGTGGGTTTTGAAAACTGTGAGATTTCGGGCAGGAGATTCCGATTCCCGGTGACGGAAACCCGCGACCGGGCAGGATGGCATTACGGGGGACGGATGCTTTGCCCTGACAGAGACCGGGTGGACCTGGTGTTTGAAAGCGGAAAGACGGCGTTTTTTGATTTCTCCCAGGAGCAGTATTTCTCTCCCATCCGCAGCCGGACCTGGAACGTGCAGGGCAGCCGGGGAGAAATCCGCGACATGGATGTGTGCTGGCTGAACGAGAAGAATCAGGTGATCCGGGAGCATATGCGTCGGGAGGATGACGGCGTTTACAACATCGACGGGTGGAGCCATCTGTGGATTACCCTGTCGGGGGAACGCATTTATGAAAATCCTTTCCCGCAGGCCAGACTCAATGACGATGAACTGGCGGTGGCGGACGTGCTGCGGCATATGGGAAGAAGCGCCCGGGAGGACGTGGATTTTTATCCTTTGAGGGAAGGACTGCAGGATGCGTACCTGGACTTCTGTATGGAGGAGGCGCTGCGGACAGGAAATGCGGTGCGGACGGAGACACAGAGCTGGGTTGAGAAAAAAGGGCGTGTGGAGAATATTCGGGAGGGAAAATGAGTGCGCCGGAGGCGGTAAGTATGGCAAAGGAGAAGGAAGGAATGGATAAATTATTGTATGGCGTGGCATATTACGATGAATATATGCCCTGTGACCGTCTGGACAAAGACGTGGAAATGATGAAGGCGGCGGGGATCAATGTGGTGCGGATTGCGGAGTCCACCTGGAGTACCTGTGAACCCCAGCCGGGGGTATTTGATTTCAGCCATGTGGTGCGGGTGATGGACGCCATGGAGGCGGCGGGGATTTCCGTGATTATCGGCACGCCCACCTACGCGGTTCCCACCTGGATGGTGAAGGCGTACCCGGATGTGCTGGCGGTGACGAAGGAGGGCCGGGGGATTTACGGCGCCCGGCAGATCATGGACATTACGCATCCGGCATACCGGTTTTACGCGGAGCGGGTGATCCGGGAACTGATGAAGGTGACCGCCCACAGAAAATGCGTCATCGGATTTCAGCTGGACAATGAGACGAAATATTATGGAACCGCAGGCTCCAATGTGCAGGAACAGTTTGTGAAATACCTGCGGGAGAAGTTTGACGATGATCTGGAGGCCATGAACGCGGCGTTCGGGCTGGATTACTGGAGCAACCGGATCAATGCCTGGGAGGATTTCCCGGATGTGAGGGGAACTATCAACGGCAGTCTGGGAGCGGAATTTGAAAAATTCCAGCGGACGCTGGTGGATGAATTTTTACAGTGGCAGGCGGATATTGTGAAGGAATACGCCCGGCCGGATCAGTTTATCACTCATAACTTTGACTTCGACTGGAAAGGATATTCCTGGGGCGTGCAGCCCATGGTGAACCATTTCCACGCGGCCCGGGCGCTGACGGTGGCGGGGGTGGATATCTACCATCCCACCCAGGACGATCTCACCGGAGAAGAAATTTCCTTCGGCGGCGACAGCACCCGTTCCCTGAAAGGGGACAACTATCTGGTGCTGGAGACGGAGGCTCAGGGATTCCCCTGGTGGACGCCCTACGACGGGCAGCTGCGGCTGCAGGCCTACAGCCATGTGGCCTCCGGCGCCAATATGGTGGAATACTGGCACTGGCATTCCATCCACAATTCCTTTGAAACCTACTGGAAGGGGCTTTTGAGCCATGATTTCAAGGAAAATGACACCTACCGGGCGGCAAAAGTGATCGGAAAGGAATTTCAGGAGATCGGCAGCCATCTGGTGAATCTGAAAAAACACAACCGGGTGGGATTGCTGGTGAGCAACGAGGCGCTGAGCGCCCTCAACTGGTTCCCGGTGGACGGAGCCGTGGGAGGCGCGGGCGATTACAAATATAACGATGTGGTCCGCTACGTGTACAACCAGCTGTACCGGCTGAATGTGGGCTGCGATTTCCTGTGGCCGGATTCGGAGAATCTGGAGGATTACGACCTTCTGGTGGCGCCGGCCCTGTATGCGGCCCCGGAGGAGCTGCTGTGGAGAATCCGCCGGTTCGTGGAGCAGGGCGGCCGTCTGTTTGCCACCTTCAAAACCGCCTTTGCCGATGAAAATGTGAAGGTATTTCATGATTCCCAGCCGCATATTCTGGATGAATGTCTGGGGATCAGCTACAGCCATTTTACCCATCCGAAAAATGTGCGTCTTACCGGCGAGACCTTCGGCTGCCCGGACAATGAGGTGAAGGTGTTTATGGAACTGGTAAATCCGGAGGGCGCAAAGGTGCTGGCTTCCTACGATCACTATAACTGGAAACGGTACGCGGCCGTCACCAGAAATTCCTTCGGAAAGGGCACGGCCACCTATCTGGGCTGTGTGACCAGCGACGGGATGCTGCGGGAAATCCTGGCGGATGTGCTGCGGGAGGCCGGACTGTGGACGGCGGATCAGGAAGTGGAATTCCCGGTGATTATCAAGCGGGGCACCAACCAGGACGGAAAGCAGATCGTGTATTATCTCAATTACTCCGCCAGTGAGCAGACGGTGGAGCACCGGGATGGGGACGGCGTGGAGCTGACGAAAAAAGAGAAGGTGGCCCGGGGAGATACGCTTGCCATCGGGCCGTGGGATCTGCGGATTGTGGAATGGGAATGAGAACCGCAAGAGAAATTCAGACAGAGAAATGAAGTAGAGCCAGTGAAACAAAACAGGAACACCTGCCTTTTGGGACGGGTGTTCTTTTTATACCTGTAAATCTGCCGGGAACCGGGGCAGTCAGGGGTGATGGCCGCGCCGATCTGTTTTGCATCATGTCCGGAAAACGGATCATGGAAGGTTACGTTTGCGATGGAAAAACGCCGTAAACGTTGGAAACTGACGCAGAAAATAACGTTTGCGACGTAATCGCACATTTCACGACAGAAGGCCAAAATGGGAGAAAATAAATGATACAATTATAATGAAAGTTTTAAAAAAATTCAGTATAGACACATATTTATTTGGTAAATATGCTGTTTCCATGGAAATGAAAGCAGGATTTTCCATTTTGAAAAAACGGGGGAAAGAAACATGCGCAAGGGAGTCGTTATATTTTTGATACTGATTTTTACGGCAGGATGCGGCGGAAACAATCAGCAGACAGAGGAAATATCTTCAGACCGGCAGTCGGAAAATCTGGTGGTCTATACCATGGAGAGCGATCTGGATGTCGACCAGGCCGTTGGGAATTTTCAGAAAGCATATCCGGAGACGGAGGTGGAGGTTCGGAAAATCCCGAATGACGATCTGGAAGAGCAGAGAAGGGCGATTGCCGCGGAATTTATGGCGGGAGACGGCGGAGATCTGTATTCGAACGCGGATGATTATTTTAATGATTTATACAAAATGCAGGAAAGCGGCTTGATGGAGGATCTGATGCCGTGGTTTCGGGAAGATCCGGATTTTTCAGAAGAGGACTATGTGGACGGGACCTTTGATCTGTATGAAGATACGGAAGCGTGTTTTGTGGTTCCGATTTACAGCGGATGTTCCTATTATTTTCTTTTTAATGACAGACTGCAGGAGCTGGGGACGGATCCCGCAGAGGCGGAAGATATGGAGGAAATGATCCGCACGGTGTGGAAATTCTATGAGAAATATCCGGAGGAGACGGCATTTTCCAGTCATTCCCCATACTATGCGGGGCTGGAGTGGCTGGGCTTCCGGGTGGCAGAGGGAAACCTGGAGGTTTTTGATTCTCCTCTGCTGAAGCAAATGGAAGAGCTGTACAAAAGGCAGGTGTACCCGGAAGGAAAATCAATTCTCACTTATGATACGGAACAGTCTATGCGGGAACAGGAAGAAATCATCCGGGGAGAACGCTGCTGTCTGGGTAAGATGGGCGGAATTTTCCAGCTGGAGGAGTATATCCGGATGGGCGGCGAGGAACAGGTGACAATAGCCGGGATTGGAACAGACGGTCCGGCGGTCAGCTGTGACGGGGAGAATTTTATTTCTGCAGGAAGCGGCAGCAGGGAGATGGCCTTTGAATTTCTCAAAATGTATATGGAGGAGATTTTTCATTCCACAGTTACAACCACGGTAAATAAAGAGGCCAACAGGACGCTGCTGGAAAGTATCAAAAAGCAGTATGGGACAGATCAGGTGGTGATTGATGGAAAAGTGTATCCGGGGCTTACAGAAAAAACGTTTGGGAAACTGGAAGCGGATCTGAACCGGATGGCGGTATACCCTCAGACAAGTTATGAGGTGAGCGGAAGGTATCGGGAAATGATGGAGCCGTTTTATAAGGGAGAAGCTTCCTTTGACCAGTGTGTGGGGGAATTTAAGGAGTATATGGAGATTTATTATTCAGAATAGGCGGAGGGAGGAAAGGTTGTGAGTGGAAAGAAGAAATGTTTTCTGACCTTGATGCTGGTGGCGGGGATGGAAACTTTGCTATCCGGCTGTGGGGCAGGCACATCGGTAAATGATACAGTGGCGCAGACCAACGACAGTCTGACGATTTATGTGTTGGATACTGATCAATCCCCGTTTCTTGATGCACCTGTAGCGGAGTATAAAAAAAGATATCCAGACGTGGAAGTTGAAATTAAAACGATTCCGGCGGAGGATCTTGAAAATCAGCAGAAACGGATTGCTGCGGAGTTGATGGCCGGGGATGGGGCGGACCTTTATGTGGATGCCATATCGCTGATAGACGATCTTTATAAAGCTCAGGAGACGGGAGCACTGGAAGATTTGATGCCATGGTTTTCGCAGATGGAAGGATTTTCCGAAGAGGACTATGTGGATGGAACTTTTGATTTATACGAACATACGGATGCGTGTTATGTTTTTCCGTTGGATTTTACAGGGAATGTGGTGGCGGTAAGAAAGAATATGGAAGAGGAATTGGGAATAGATGTCAATACCTGGAACGATTCTTCGGATATGCTGGATGCCATAGAACTGTTTTATGGGAAATATCCGGAAGAACAGCCATTTCTTAAAATGGAACCATACCGATTGTTTTTTGCCGGATATGGATACGATATATCGGATGGAATGAAAAATGCGGAAATTCTGAATTCTTCAGTTTTCCAAAAAGATATGGAATATTACAAAAAACAGGCATATCCGGAAGGAACATATGTGGGTGAGCAGTCATGGGAAGCGTATGAAGCGGAATTTGAAAAGCTGCTTCATGAAGAGAAGCCCTATTTGGGAAAGTTTCTTTATGATGACTTGAGATACTATATTAAGATGGGAGGGGAAGAAAAGGCAGATCTGGGGATGATTTACGGTGCAGATGGAACAGGGATTGCTTATCCGTTTCGGAATTATGCCATATCATCCGGCAGCCAGAATAAAAGAAATGCTTTTCAGCTGCTGCAGATTATTATGGAAATGGAAATAGATAATCCACAGCTGAGTGCTCCATATACAAATAAGCAGATCACTCAGGAATTTTTGCGTCAGCAAAAGGATAAATGGATGAAGGATGAAGTAGTAATAGATGGAGAAATATATGCCGGTCTGACAGAGAAGACCTTTAGCAAACTGGAGGAAATGTATATGGAATTCTTCACGGTGACAATGATGCAGCCCTATCCTGATGGAATGAAATATATGGAACCGTATTTTACGGGAGAATCTGAAATGGAGGAATGTATAGAAGCGTTCAGAAATTATCTGGAACTTTATTATTCGGAATAAAGAGATTTGCGTGAGATGGCGTTATGGTACGGAGAAAGAAGGTGGAGGATTCATGAAAAAAAGACTGTTTTATTTTTGTATCGCTGTGGGAATTGGACTGTCAGGCTGCGGTTCCGCTGATCAGACATCCAGGGAAATCGTGCAGACCAACGACAGTCTGAAAATCTGTGTGCTGGACTATGATAAGCGGGCATACCTGGATCTTCCACTGGCAAAATTTCAGGAGAAATATCCGGATGTGGATGTGGAGTTGGAGATCCTTTCGGCAGAGAACCTGAGTGAATCCCAGGAGATTGCAGCAACAGAAATTATGGCGGGGGATGGAGCGGATATTTATATCAGGCCGTCCGCATTATTTGAGGATACCTATAAAATTCAGGAAGCGGGGATGTTTGAAGATCTGATGCCCTGGCTGGAACAGATGGAAGGATTTGATCCGGATCACTATTTATCCGGAACTTTTGATTTGTATGAAAATACAGAAGCCTGTTATATCTTTCCCATAGGACTCGTGCCGGGAGTGCTTGCGATAGACAGAAGCATGGCAGACATGTTGAATTTGGATGTGGAAGCATGGGATACTTCTGCCGATCTTTATGACGCAATGGAAAAATATTATGAAAGATATCCGGAGGGCTCTCCATTCCTGAGATCGGAACCGTATTCTCTGTGGCTTTCCGGCCGTGGTTTCCGGATTTACGAGGGAAAAAAGAATCTGGAAATCCTGGATTCCCAGTTATTAAAAAGAGATATGGCCCTGTGTAAAAAGCAGGCATATCCGGAGGGAAAGTTCATCAGCAGGGAAGCGGAAGAGTACTATGAAACAGAACTGGAACAGATGTATCGGGGAGAAGGGGAGTATCTGGGACGCGCATTTGCCGGATATAATGTGGAGGAATACCTTCGGATGGGCGGAGGAGAAGAATATATTCTTGTGCCGAGATACGATGATATGGGAAATATCCTGATGATAACCACCTGGAATGTGGCGGTACTGGTGGACAGCAGCAATAAAGAAAATGCGCTGCATCTGATTGAGATAATTCTGGAAGAGGACAATAAGCCCGGCTGGGGGCATGGTGTTGCGGACCGGGAAAAAAATAAGGAATATTTGCAGCAGCTGCATGACCGGTGGGTAAAGGATGAGGTGGTAGTGGACGGGAAAGTATGTGCGGGACTGACAGAGGAAGAATATCAGGTGATTGAAGCGGTTTATCAGAAAGGAGTAATTGTCAATGAGTCTCCGGTGTATCTAAAGTTTCAGGAAATGATGGAGCCGTTTTTTACCAATGAAGGCAGCTATGAATCATGTATAGAGGAATTCAGAAATTATCTGGAACTTTATTATTCAGAATAAAAGGGATTTGTATGATATAGCGTTATCAGATAAAGAGAGAAGGTGGGAGACAATGAAAAAGCGATTGTTTTGCCTTTCCCTTGCCGTGGGAATAGGATTATCAGGCTGCGGTTCCGCTGATCAGACATCCCGGACATCCGGGGAAACAGTGCAGACCAACGACAGCCTGAAAATCTGTGCGTTGGATACGGATCAGTATTTATACCTGGAGGAACCGCTGGCAGAATACCAAAAAAGATATCCAGATGTGGAGATTGAGATAAGAACCATTGCTTTTGATGATTTGGACAACCAGAAAAAACAAATAGCCGTAGAACTGATGTCAGGAGATGGTGCGGATTTTTATATGAATCCCGATGGTATTCTGGAGGACGTCTACAAAGCACAGGAGGCCGGTGCATTTGAGGATTTGATGCCCTGGTTTCAGAAGATGGAAGGCTTTTCTGAGGAAAACTATGTGAACGGGACATTTGATCTTTATGAACATACAGATGCCTGTTATGTTTTTCCTTCGAGGATCATCCCAACAACACTGGCAATTCGCAAAGACATGCAGGAGAGTCTGGGAATCGATGTAAACAGCTGGTCAAGTGCCTCGGATCTGTTGGATGCCATAGAAAAGTTTTACAAAATATATCCGACAGAGCGGCCGTTTCTTGATATGGAAGCATATACAAACTTTTTATCCGGTTATGGGTACGATACTTCTGATGGAATGAAAAATGCGGAGATTCTGGATATACCTATTTTCCGAAGGGATCTGGAGCTTTATAAAAAGCAGGCATATCCGGATGGAGAATATGTGGTAGAACAGGACTCCATGGATTATGAGAATGAGAAAGAAAAACTGTATCGTGGAGAAACCATACACCTGGGAAAATGGATTTATTCAGATATCAGGGATTATATTTTGATGGGTGGAGAAGAGCGAGCAGATCTGGGGTATTTTTATGGACAAGACGGATTAAGATATATGAGTGCAATGAATACATATTCAATATCGTCAGCAAGCACCAATAAAAAGAATGCCTTTCATCTGCTGGAGATTATTTTGGAGTTGCAGGCAGAGGAGCCGGAAATGTCCCCTTCTTCTAATAAAGAGGTTACCAAAGAATACCTGAGGCAGCAGAGAGAAAAATGGATAAAAGAGGAAGTGGTAATTGAAGGTCAGGTTTACCCGGGGCTGACCGAAAAAACATATCAAAAGTTAGAAGACTTATATATGAACGGTACCCTGCATGTTTGGCAACCCTATGTAAGTACCCATTTGGTGGAATGTATGGAACCTTATTTTGTGGGAGAATCCGAAATGGAGCCGTGTATAGAGAAATTTCGTGATTACCTGGAGATTTATTATTCAGAATAACGAGGAAGAAAGTTTGATTTAGACGGTTCAGGGAGCAAATTTCCATTGATTTTTCTCCCTGAATCGTATATTCTTGTTATACAGACAGCAGTTTTGTGCAGAAACTGCCGCACTCTGCTTTTTTACAGGTTTTTCCTGTATATTATCAGACAGGTACCTTTCGGTATCTGCTTTCTTATTATCTTTACTCTTTACGGCCATTCGGCCCGGTCAAAACAGCCTTATCTGAAAAGTTGTAAAGATCTTCGTCCAAATCGGACAAATATCCATTTGAAAAAATATACTGTAAATTTGCAAAATTAAGAGCATTCTGCTGTCTGTTGTGGTATGATAGAAAAAAAGGAACCTTACTGCAGTGCGCTGTAAAAAGATACGCAGGCCGCCATCAGCATTTAAAACGATGCCTGCCCGCAGCAGTACGTTTGTGTTTTCTGTCTGCCATTGCATGAATTCGCCATTTGGCGGACATTGCTGCAGGGGGCAGTTCCTGTGCCGCTGGAACCCGAAAGGGTCCCTTTATGGCCATTCGGCCTAAGCAAAGGAAACCCTGAAGGATCCCTTTATGGCCATTCGGCCAATGCAAAGGAAAGGAGGCATTATTGCGGGGAAACACAGGAGATTCAAAGTACACTCACGCGGAGGATCTGGCGCTGAAATCGGCGGCGTCCTATTTTGGAGAAGAAATGCTTGGCTGGCTGGGCATCAAAGAGAAGGTGCTTCGCTGTGCTCCCACGGAGCTGGTGGAGCTGGAGGTACGCCATATGTACCAGGATTTTCTCTTTCAGATGCGAAGCCGCATCTGGTATCACTTTGAGTTTGAGAGTGATGCTTTGACCGTGGAGGATCTGAGGCGGTTCCGGGAGTACGAGGCCACCACCGCCCGGAGGCTGGGGGCGCCGGTGATCACTTATGTGATCTGCTCATCGAAGGTAAAAAAGGTAAGGTATTTCATCCGGGAAGGGATCAATACCTACCGGGTGAAGGTGATCCGCCTGAAGGACGCGGATGCGGACCGGATTCTGGAGAAACTTGCGAAAGAGAAGAAAAACATCCGGAGAGAGGATTTCTTTCCGCTGCTGCTTGCGCCGCTGATGGGCGGGAAGTCAGGAAAGGAAGAACGGATCCGAAAGAGTATTCGGGCTCTGAGAAAAGCGGAAGGGATGTTTTCCAAGGAAGAGGTACAGAAGATGGAGGCCATACTGTATTTAATGGCCATGAAATTTCTGACGAAGGATGAACTAAAACGGATAAAGGAGGAGATGGCGATGACGATACTGGGACAGATGATCTGGGATGACGCGATGGAGAAGGGGATTGAAAAGGGAGAGGAACGCTACAGCCGCCTGATTCTGATTCTCGACAAAGAAGGCCGCCAGGATCAGATTATAAAAAGCGCATCCGACCAGGAATACCGTGAACAGCTTTACCAGGAATATCATATCTGAAAAACAGGTGCGCCGAAGGGTCACGGATACTCTTCGGCGCATTCCTGACAGTTGGGGTCGCGGCTGCACACAAAATGCAGCACGGTATCGGGGACCCGTGTACAGGTAGCCTTTTTAAAAGTGATTTTGTGGATAACTTTTGAGCGATCCTGCGGGCAGGTGAATAACTCTTCTTTTTCATACATGTTTTCTTTTCCATCCGTATCGGGATGTCGTGTCGAATCAGTCTTCGGATGACTGGCTGGGTTCATTTTCATAGATTCCTTCTTTCCGTTTATTTCCTCTGCCATATGTTTTCTGTACTGGCGGGGGGACATTCCTGTGCTTTTCCTGAAAATCTGCGAGAAATAATTCTGTGAGGAAAATCCGGACGCCTCCGCGATCTGTGTCACAGAGTAGTCGGTGGTTTTCAGCAGATACCGGCTGTGTTCGATCCGTTTTTCCAGCAGATAGTTGATGGGGGAGATCCCGTAGGCTTTGGAAAACTGGTGGGAAAAGTAAAATTTGTCCCAGTGGGCCAGAGCTGCCAGGGACTCCAATGTCAGGGGTTCCCGAAAATGGGCGTCCAGAAAGCTGCGTACCTTTTCACATTCATAGGGAATGGAGGAAGGCTGGGAAACGGTAAATTCCCGGCCGGTGATTCTCCGGATCATCAGAAGCAGAATGGAAAGGTAATGCTGGCAGATCTCCTCGTAACAGGGCTTTTTGGATCTCAGCTCCTCCAGAATTACGGAAAGCAGCGGAAGTACTGTGCCGCGGTGGGAAGCCACGGTAAAAATCTCAAAGGGCTGCAGGACGGCCTCTTTTCCAAAGCGGAACTGCAGATTGTCAATGCCCAGGACAATATACCGCATATTTTTTTCAGCGGAGGAGCGTTCCGTGTGCCGGAAGCGGGGATTTACCACCACCAGCTGATCCTGATGGAGTGGAATCGTCTGTTCCTCTGTGCAGAAAGAGCCTTCGCCGCCGGTCACATAGAAGATTTCCGTGCAGTCGTGGGCGTGAAGGATTCCTTTCCAGTCTTTCCCGTAAGCTGCGGCAGAAATATACCGGAGCCGGTTTTCCTGATGATCCGGGGAAAGATCGGTAAATGAGTAAGAAAGATTGGACAATCGGGACACCCCCTTTCGTTTTTCTTCAGTATAGCTCCAAACATTTTCTTCTGCAAGCAAAATGAGAACAAGATCTCTAATATTTGCAACAAAAGAACCATAGAAAAGCAGCAGGGGATTCCCTATAATGAAGATAACCAAATGACCGCCATACGGCCAATAAAAGTGAAATCCCGCAAGGGGATACCTCTATGGCCATACGGCCAATAAAAGTGAAATCCCACAAGGGGATACCTCTATGGCCAT
>ERZ1643246.4000-NODE-4000-length-12073-cov-106.612332_pt1 | contig 12073 bp, 14 predicted proteins | sample MGYA00579265_ERZ1643246 | MGnify/ENA primary metagenome ERZ1643246 (study PRJEB29033, sample SAMEA4952261) | chicken gut metagenome | biome: Broiler Chicken; feature: Gastrointestinal Tract; material: Caecum | place: Ireland | collected 2018 | study: Broiler...
TGGCAACATTTCGGGTATCACTCACTGAATAACAGAATACTTCAATAACAGAAAAACCTTGCTGATTTTCAGATATGAAGCTGAAAGTCAGCAAGGTTTTTTGCGTGAATAAAGAGCTGACAGGCGGTAGGGACAGTGTGTGTTTTAAGGTTGAAAATCAATTAGTTTCGTCTTTTAAAGCCTGTGTAATCAAGTCACTTAATCCTTGTGAGGGTACAGTTTTCTTCCAGTGATTTGAAGTATCTAATTCGGGATATTTGTATCGCCATTGGTCGTATTCCTCTTTGGTTATCTCTCCCCGTTCCAGACGGGCAGCCTGCTCCTGCCATGCGTGGAACATATCAAACATGGAAGAATAGGTTGTTCCGGCAGACTTGTCCAGACGCAGGCAGAGTTCTCCATCAATCTCTCCGATTTTCAACCCGTACATATCCTCCAGTGCAAAGAGGGTATGCATCAGTCCGATGTAGCTGTCGATATTCGGCACGTTGATCGCGCGGGGGCTGACATCAAAAACCTGAGCCATTTCTTTTACAAGGTCGCTTTTTGGTGTTCTGGACTCAGATTCATATTGCGCTATACGGACGTCGGAAGTTCTTCCGAGAAAGCCGAGCATTTCACCGAGCTGTTTCTGTGTCATGCCTTTTCGATTGCGGAAAAAGCGGATGCGTTTGCCGATTGCCATAATAAAACCTCCGTTGCAGTCATTTTTAGTACAAGCCATATCAGTTTAACTCCGCTGCACTGCGTTTCATCAGTTATATATGGCTTGACTTAAACAATTTTGTTGAGTCAAGTATAGCATGCCGCAATAGGAATAGCAAGAAAAACCTAAATAAAAAAAGTTAAGATTTTTGCGTAAGCCACTTGACTTAACGGAATTTATTTGCTATATTATGATCAACTTAAGCAAATAACGTTAAGAAAAACTGAATGACCGTCCAAACAGAACAAACCGCGAAGACCTCGTCGAAAGAAACTGAATTTTCCCAAAAGTTTTCAACTTTTCGAGGAATCAGACGAGAGAGCGCCTCCCATGAGGGAGGATGGCACAGCGCCGCGAAGGGTTGCCTGCCAGAACAGGGAGGATAGAACGGCAAAGAGAAAATAACAGGAAAGGGGGCGATAATTGAGTGACAGAGAAATCATTTATGACTGTGGAGGAAGTAGCGGAAGAACTCCGGGTTTCAAAATCGAAAGCCTAAGAGATTGTGCGTCAGTTGAATGCGGAATTGAAGCAGAAAGGATATCTTACCGTAGCGGGCAGGGTGAACACCCGGTTTTTCCAGAAAAAGACTTGTTACAGTGAATAAGAAAGGAGTCGATGCAGTTGGCGGTTTATAAAGACAATGTCACCGGAACATGGCGCGTGATCTATCGTTTTACGAACTGGAAAGGGGAACGGAAGCAGACGCAGAAGCGCGGGTTTGCCACAAAGCGGGAAGCGTTGGCATGGGAGCATGAAATCATGCTGAAACAGGGAGCAAAACTTGATATGACTTTTGCCAGTTTCTTTGAAATCTACGAGGCGGATAAGAAGCAGCGGGTTAAGGAAAGCACATGGGAGTCAAAAAGCCATGTGATCCGGACGAAGATTCTGCCGTATTTCGGCAACAGGAAGATCTCAGAGATCGAAGCGAAGGACGTGATAGCGTGGCAGAATGAACTGATGGCGTATCGTGATGAACGGGGAAAGCCATATTCGGCGGATTATTTGAAAACCATACACGCGCAGCTAACGGCGATATTCAATCATGCCGTGAACTTTTACAATTTGCCATACAATCCGGCGAGACGGGCAGGAACGATGGGAAATGAGATTCCGAAAGAAATGGACTTCTGGACAAAAGAAGAGTATCTGAAATTTTCAGAAGCCATGATGGATAAGCCACGTTCCTACTATGCATTTGAAATGCTTTACTGGTGTGGTATCCGTTCCGGCGAATTACTGGCGCTCACTCCTGCCGACTTTGATTTTGAGAATCAGACGGTCACGATCAGTAAGACTTATCACCGCTCAAAAGGGCGGGATATTATCACAAGCCCTAAGACTGCAAAGAGCAACCGGGTTATAAAGATGCCGAAATTTCTTTGTGAAGAAATGCAGGAGTATATTCATATGCTCTATGACATTAAACCGGATGAACGGTTGTTTGCAGTCACAAAATCCTATCTCAATCATGAGATGGAGAGGGGAGCAAAACAAGCAGGAGTAAAGAAAATCCGAGTTCATGATATCCGTCACAGCCATGTTTCGCTCTTGATTAATATGGGATTTTCAGTATTGGCAATCGGACAGCGGGTAGGACATGAGGCAGAGAAAATCACTTACCGCTATGCGCATCTGTTTCCGACGGTGCAGACAGAGATGGCGGAGAAGTTAGAAATGGAACGAATGGGAAAGGTGGACACAGATGGAAAAGAAACTTGATCACAATGGAAGATGGCGCAATCGAATTGTAGCCTTTCGTGCATCCGATGAAGAAGCAAAGCTGCTCAATGATCTGGTGGCATTATCCGGACTGACGAAACAGGATTATATTATGAGACGGCTTTTGTGCCGTGATGTCGTAGTTCAGGGAAACCCGAGAGTGTATAAGGCGCTGAAAAATCAGATGACGGCGATTTATGAAGAACTGAAACGACTGGAGAGTATAGATTCCGACAATGACGAACTGCTTTACACTCTGCAGGTTATCGCAATCACATTAGGCGGTCTGAAAGGAGAAGATGAATGACAGAGACAATAAAAACGACTGCTCCCGTATCATCTGTTGGCGCAGATGGGGTGCAGCCGTATGTAAAAAAATCCAATGAAATTATAGCAAATCCACAAAGACAAATCAATCTGCAAGCCGCTGAAAAATCCACGATCGGACATTCTTCCGGCCGTACGGCAGTGCAAAGCCCGGGGGAATCCGGGCGGAGCGGCAGCCTTCATACAGTGTCCATGACGGAGCTGTATGACGCGGTTTATCCTCCGAGAGTGTCTGTGGCAGATGTTTTCCTGTACAATGGCATTTACCTCTTTGTAGGTGCTCCTAAGGTAGGAAAATCATTCTTCATGGCGCAGCTCGCCTATCATGTTGCAATGGGGATTCCTCTGTGGGAGTATCAGGTACACAGGGGAACAGTCCTGTATCTGGCACTGGAAGATGATTATGCTAGGCTGCAGCGGAGGCTGTCTGTTATGTTCGGCGTAGAGAGCGCGGACAATCTGTTTTTTGCAACACAGGCAAAGACATTGAATGAGGGACTGGATCAGCAGTTAGAAGAATTTCTGAAGGCACACATGGATGCAAGGCTGATTATTATTGATACGCTTCAGAAAGTGAGAGAGGTCGGCGGAGACAGGTACAGCTATGCCAGTGACTATGAGATTGTGACAAGGTTAAAAGCGTTCAGTGATAAATACGGCATCTGCCTTTTGGTAGTCCATCACACACGAAAATGACAGCTTTGATATGATTTCGGGAACAAATGGTCTGCTCGGTGCGGCTGACGGAGCATTTATCATGCAGAAGAAGAAACGTACGGATAACACAGCGGTTATGGATATTGTGGGGCGTGATCAGCCGGATCAGGAGTTGACGATAGAGTTTGACCGGGAACATTGTGTGTGGAAATTTCAGAAAGCAGAGACAGAACTGTGGAAAGCGCCGCCAGATCCGGCACTGGAAGCGGTTGCAGGTCTGCTTTCGCCGGAAATGCCCGAGTGGAGCGGTACTTCCTCTGAACTGCTTGAAAGGCTGCCGGAGTTAGGGCTGCGTCCGAACACCTTGTCAAGAAAACTGAATTTCAGTAAAGAACGTCTGAGGAATGAATACGGCATTGAATATGAGCCACAGCCGCGAACCAGTGATAAGAGAGTACTTGTGCTAAAGCTGATTCGGGAGAGTGAGTGACGATTATGACGGTAATGACGATAAATTTGTGTGTAGTACAGTATAAAAAATATCGTCATAATCGTCATTACCGTCATTTATGACACAGCGAGGCAGATTCTGTGTGTCCGCTTTACAGGAGGTATTATGGGAAATATTATGATTACGCAGGAACTGTTTCAACAGTTGATCAGGTATCATCTGTTGGAAGATAATAGCTGCATGGAAGAAATACAGCGGGGATTAGAACGTAAATTAGATTCTTTGGTGCTTCATGAATTATATGGGAAATACAAGACGGCTCCTACTCAGGAAGAACGTGAAAAAGCCAGACAGGAATATCTGGACAGGAAAGGTGTGCCGGACGGATTTCGATGGTAATTCTTCGTTGACAGATATAGACGGGAGCGTGACACGCTCCTGTAGAGAAGCAGACAAGGAAAGCCCCCGGCAGGGCGCAAAGGCACTTTTGATGGACGGAATCGGCTGTCAAAAGTGCTTTTGCGTTACTTTCGGGAAAGTAACAAAGCTTATGCGCCGTATCCGGCGCTGATTACCCTAAAACAGGGAGAAAGGACAGCTTATTGAAGAGAACGATCAGTGTTATGGTAGGAAAAGGTTCTGTAAATCACAACAGCAGAAAATTCCATGCAAAGAATACAGATCCGGAGCGCAGTCACTTAAACGTGGAATACTGCAATGAGGATATTAGAGACGTGTATCATGAATTGTTTGAAGAGGCACGTATCCGTTACAACGCTAAACAAAGAAAAGACCGGCAGGTAAAGGACTATTATGAAAAGATTGCATCCGGCAAACAGGAAAAGCCATTTCACGAAATCATTTTACAGATCGGAAATAAAGACGATATGGGAGCAAAGACAGAGGACGGACAGCTTGCGGCAAAGGTACTGGATGATTATATGAAAGATTTTCAGCAGAGAAACTCGACACTCCGGGTGTTCTCGGCTCATCTTCATATGGACGAAGCAACGCCGCATCTTCATATTGATTTTATTCCGTTTATAACAGAAAGCAAAAGAGCAATGGATACAAGAGTATCTCTGAAGCAGGCGTTAGCGAGGCTGGGTTTTAAAGGCGGCACGAGATCAAAAACAGAATGGAATCAGTGGGTTGCCTCTGAGAAAGAGCATCTTGCGGCGGCGATGGAACAGTATGGAATCGAGTGGGAACAGAAAGGAACTCATGAGAAACATCTGTCTGTTTTGGACTTTCAGAAACAGGAACGGGCAAAAAAAGTAGCGGATCTGGAAGAGAGAAAGGCAGAATTGTTGGAAGAAAATAGTGCTTTTGAAGCAATTAACAGAGCACTTTGTGATCAGTTGGCTCAGGTCAATGAAGAATTGGATTCGTCAGAGGAAGAGCTGTCACAGTCCCGGCAGGAAGCGGATAAAGCGAAAAAACAGGCAGACAAGTACCAGAAGCGAATCGATGAACTCGCTCCTAAGGTAAAGAATATGGAACGTCTGGCAGCGGAATTTTCTGCTAATCCGGAAGAGCTTCTTCCTGAGGCTGTAATCGTGGAGACGGGAAAAGCATATCGGGAGAAAAAGGCGAAGCCGCTTGTGGAAAAGATTGTAAAAGTACTGCGCTCTGTATACTCAGCATTTCTCGATCTTTCCAATCGTTTTGAGCGACTGCAGTAATACGGTAGAGAAAAGCTCCATCATTCAGTTAGAGAGACAGTTTTTAGTGGTATCTCTAATTGACTGATGGAGCGATTTTAGTTAAATACATTGCTGTTTAGTGTTTGCAGCAGTTGTTCTGATCTGTCGGGGAAAATCGGCTGGACAGATTACAACAGTCCGTCAAAGAACTCAGATATATCGGCATTGAAGATTTTACTGAGTGCTACGAGTTCGCTGACTTTGATATTCATTCTGTTTGTTTCAAGTTTTGCATAGGTGCTTTTGGAGATCTCAATTCCCATAAGCTGTAAATGAGCAACAACCTGATCTTGTGTCATATTCGCATTGCGTCTTAGACGTTGGATATTATGACCGATATCCATGTCTGGTCTGATTTTCTGCATATCCATACTACTCCCGATAATTCGTAATAAAGAAATATATCTTGATTGTATGTAGTATCCAGATTATAATGTTTCGTAATAACGAAAAGTTTCGCGATAAGGAAAGGATGGGCGTGAGAATGTACATTGATAAGATCTTTGAAAGAGCAACGATTAAAGGGATTGCGGATTATTTGTTGTTTGGTATCGGTCCGGATGAAGATAACCGGAGCTATGAGGAAAGACTGGAAGAGCCCTTCAGGAGATTTGAAAAGGCGGTTGCAAAATATGATAAGAGTCCGACATCGGAGCTGCTTGATTTGTCAAATGAGGTTACAAGTGAGGTGGCGAGTGTGTATATGGAGATTGGGATGCAGGTAGGGATAAAATTGATGATGGATGTGGAAAGGAATACAGATGGGGAGAAGAAGGCAAACTGCAGATTTGATGAAGAAAAAGGGGAATAATGAGAAGTATCAAACGAAAGAAGTTGAGAAAGAAAAGTATGGCGTTGGAGAGAGTACCATATCTACTCGAGTCAATTAAAGTTATTAGATAAAATTCTTGACGTTCAATTAGATAATACATATAATAATGATGGATAATTGTATTATTTAATAAAAAGGAGTAAAAATGTGAATTACTCACCATTAAGATATCCAGGCGGAAAGGCAAAATTTTCGCCATATATTAAAGCAATAATTGATCAGTGCCCAGAAAAAATTGAAACATATATTGAGCCATTTGTTGGTGGTGGTGGCGTGGCTTTGGAGTTATTACTTTCAAAAAAAGTAAAAACTATTGTAATTAATGATTATGATAAAGCAATATATTCATTTTGGCGTGCAGTTGTAGAAGATACTCCAAAGTTGCTGAGATTAATTAGCAATACAGAGGTAAATATTGAAGAATGGTATAGACAAAAAGAAATTTATAAAACATATTCAAATAAATATTCAGTACAACTAGCTTTTGCAACATTCTTTTTAAATAGGACAAATAGATCAGGTATTTTAAACGCGGGGCCAATTGGGGGATATAAACAACAAGGAGAATATTTAATAAATGCGAGATATAATAAGAATAAGTTAATTAAAAGAATAGAAACTATAGCAAAGCAAAAAAAATATATACAGGTTTATAATAAAGAAATTAGAAAATTTATTGTACAGATACTCCCGCGATATGAAGAAGGAGCGTTTGCTTATTTTGATCCTCCCTATATTCAAAAGGGAAACAGACTCTATAAAAATTGTTTATCACTTGAGGATCACAAAGTAATTGCAGAATATATTAAAAGTAAAGTGTCCTGTGAATGGGTAATCACATATGACAATACAGAAGATATTAAAAAAATTTATACAGACAAATATTATAAAATATATGAGTGGACATATAGTGTGGTGAAATCAGATAGAAAAAAAGAAATTATAATATTCAAAAATAAAAATATTTGTCCCAAAGATAAAACATTATTAAAAAGTGATATTAAAATTAATTTTCTGTGAGGAGAATGCGTTAGTATGAAAAAAAAATTGATATGTTCGGATAAATGCAGGTTTTGTGAAATTTTTAAAAGTAAGGAGCAATTAGGGAAAATAGATACCCCTATAATAAAATATGAGAAATATATTGCAATAGTAAGTTTAGGGGCTTTTATACCTGGATGGACTCTCATTATTCCTAAAGGCCATATATTTTCAATGAAGGAAGCATACTTTGATTTGGACTTTATTGATATAGCTAATGAGATGTTGGTAAAATTGAATAAGGTATATAATAGCAAATGTATTATATTCGAACATGGGGCTAATCATGAAGGTTCAATTACAGCGTGTGGTACTAATCATGCGCATTTACATATTTTACCTTATGATAAGTCATTACTATTTGATATGAAGCAGGATGGAAAAGAATGGATAGAATGTAAAATTATTGATGTGAAAAAAATTGTTGGAGATAATGAATATTGGTTATATGGAGAAAATATTGATGAAATTCAAAATGCACAAGTTTTTTTACATATAATTAGTAATCCGGAATCCCAGTATTTCCGAAAAATACTCGCCAAAAAAGAAGGATTTTTGAAACAATACGATTACAAAAAATATGATTTTTTGGAAATGGCAGAAGAAACATATGAAAAGTTGAGAGAAAAATGATGGAATCGGACAAAAAAGATGAATTTCCAAATGATGGAAGAAAAAAAGGAGATTATAAAACTAGGTATCCAGACAAAAAATGTCAATTTAAAATAAAAAGAGATGCCATTTATATCAGCGCTTTGCTATTTTTGGCTTTATTAAGTATTCTTTTAAATTTTTTAGAAGTATTTGAGACAGTTTTAAAATTAGAAGGCGATAAAAAAATAATTTTTCATAAAGCAATGTATTGTGTGACCTCAGGGTTATTGGGAGGGGCAACTTTTGGAATGAAATATTTTTATAGAGTTGTTGCAAGAGGATTGTGGAATGAGGACCGAGTTTATTGGCGTATGTTTTCTCCTTTTATTGCTGTTTCTTTATCGGTGATAATGGCGGCTATTATGGTAAAAGATGTATTTTCTTCAAGCGCTTTAGCCATTTCTGTGGGCTTTTTGACGGGATATTTTTCGGATGAAGCTGTTAGTAAAATGTACGATGTAGCGTGTGTGTTATTTTTGAAATCTAACACTGATAATTCTGAAAATAAAAAAAGAAAAGAAATTAAATTAAGTGAAGAAATGGGGGAAGACTATGAAGATATGGATGGTTAAACGTACAGGGGGAATGAGTTTGCCTTTGGAAGATGTTTCAATCAATGATATTGGACAAAAAGCATGGGGATTGTGTCATATGCCAACGGCTTGGACACGTCCTTTTTTTGTTATAGATAAAGAATTTATGGCAGAAATTTATCAAAATAATAATCTGGATGAAATTATATCTAGCTATTTACCCAATATTATATCAGCAATAGAAGAGCTAAAATTAGGATCAAATGTAATTATTAGATCTTCAGGTGAAGAAGAAGGAATGGAAGAAAGAGGAAAATATGAGTCCATTGAATCTTCGGTTGATAAAATAAAAACTAAACTATATGAATTAATAGGTCGAATGGAAGGATATTCTGAAATAAAAGAAAAAGGGATTCCATTGATTGTTCAAGCCTATGTGAATAATGATATTTTAGGACACGTTTCAAATGAAAGAAGATTTGCTGAAGAAAAGAGAGATTTTGTCGTAGAATATAAAAATAGGGAAAGTGGTGAAATTGAAACTACAAAGATTCATTTAAGAAATTGGAGAGAAAATTTTGATATTGAAAAAGAAAAAAACAGCAAATTAATAGTTAGTGATAATATAATTAAAACATTAAAAAAAGCCTGTGCATATTACTATTACAAAAATGAACGGGTGCATTTGGAATTTGTATGTGAAAATAATGTAATTTACTTGGTACAATGCGATATAGAAATTGAGGACAAAGATGCTGTGAATCCCAATGACTATGATGTTACTATGTTCGAGGGAAAAATCTTTTCTCCCCAAATTTTACGAAAAATTGAAGACTCTGATAAAGGGAAATATAAAAAAATTGATAATGTATTTATATATCGAGAGGTAGGCGAAAGAATACCGCCGTTACTTATTCTAGATGACGCATATACTTTAGGTCAGTTAAAAAAAGGGAAAATTACGGAAGCGCTAAATACTGATTTAAATTTTTTAGTAAATCAATCGTTGATTATTCGAACTAATATTATAAGCGATGATATAAGAATTTCTCAATTATCCAAGAGAAGTAATGAGATACGTGATTTAGATGAAGCTAGGAATTTTTTGATTACTACAACTAAGAAGTTGCAACAAGAAGGTATAAATAATTATATTTTTATCTTACATAATTTTATACCGGCAAAATTAGCAGCCTTTGTAAATGCTAAACCAATGCAGCCAGTCGTTGAGATACAGTCTTTATGGGGATTACCAGAAGGATTATATTATAATTCGCATGATAGAATTATAGTAAATACCGTGGATATAAATGTAGAAAACATGGATCGTTCCAGATTTGTAATTAAAAAAGTTCCTTCATATAAGGAAAAATTTATTGCGCCAAATGAGCAGGGAAAATGGGTTGTAAAAAAAATAAAGCCACCGTATGATTGGAAATGTAGTATTTCTAATGATGATACGATAAAGGATATCGCATATCGAGCAAGAAAAATAGTAGAAAACGTAGGCGAAGAATTAAGCATAATGTGGTTTGTGGGTATTGATGAAAAATATTATGGGACAGATTCAATGCCGTGGTATCATGAAAAGTATGATAGAAATAATTTTTATTATACTACTAAATCTAATCAATACAAAAAGAAATATTTTTATGAGAAAGAAGTATTGGTTGAAACAAAAGAGGATTTAGTTAAATTGGAATTAATGGATAGTAACGAGATTGGTATAGTAAGAATACAGCCTAAAGATGATGATTTATTAAGAAGCCGAGATTTTATTGAAAAAGTTGGAAGCATATGTAATAAAAAAGGAATTAATATATTGTTAGAAGGATCCATATTGGCACATTCGTTTTATCAGTTAATTAATACAGGAGCTACTGTTTTAAATGCATGCAAAATTAAAGAATACGAAGAAAAAGTAGAGTATAACAAACTAGTTAGAGATAAGATTCCGCAAATTATTAGGGAAAATGGCGAATTGGTGAAATGTGTTACCATAGAGGGGGTTGGTTTAATAAGACAAATTAAAAATAAGTTAATTGAAGAAACGTATGAAGTAATAGATAGTTCTCGCAGAGAAGAAGTTTTAGAAGAATTAGTCGATTTGGAGGAAATATGTATTGCGTTAGAAGGTAATATTGACTTATTATCAAAAGACACAAAAATAATTAATTGCAGTATAAATAAGAATATTATATTTGATTTGACCTGTTTAGAAAATAAAAAGCAAATACAAACAGTACATCATGATAAATATAGTATTATCGTGAGTTTAGAAAGAACGGGAAGTACTATTCAGATAGATTTTATTTTTAGAGAAAATAACAAGCTTTTGAAGAAAGAAAATGATAAATTAATAATTAATCCTTATATGGAAGATATTTTAAAGAATGTATTAAATATTTGGGGAACTACTGAAAAAAGTGAATGTTTAAAATTATTATGTGAGATACAGGGAAAAATCAAGAAACTTTTGAAAGAATATAATTGTAGTGAAGAACAATTTAGTAAATTAAGACAGAAAAAGAAAAATAAAAAAGGAGCTTTTGAAAAAGGATATATTCTTTTGAAAACTTCATATAATAGAAGAGAACAAATGTATACTTTTTTAACTGAAAACAAACAAAATATGTTAATAGAAAAACGTTATTCACCGATACAAGAAAAGGCTAGAGTTGATGTTGATAATTTGAGCCAAAATGGATTGTTAATAAGACTTACCATGCCTGTTTATATCCGCAAAAACGAGTGGATAATTAAAAGGGAAAAAATTTATGATTATTTTGGTGAAGATGTCGGGTTGCGAATTACAAAGGAATACTATAATACTAAAATAATGGTAGGGTTAGAATTTTTGTATAATCCGTATGTACAATTAGAATTAGATTTTAATTAAATTATTGGCAACATTTTGGCAACAGAAAATCAGTAAACCAAAATAACTGATGTAATTGAAGTAAATAACGGCATGAATCCACACAAACTTAAACAAATATAGTTAATAATACCGAAGGACACGCCGAGTTTGAGTAAAAAAATAGAGCTCGGAAATCCAGCATTTATGCGGTTTTACGGGCTCTTACTATGTCTGTTGAATACAGTTTGAGTACAATTTATTTTTGAACAAAAAAATAGAACGCCGTCGCAACGCCGCTCTTACAAAAACGTAATACGTTTTTATGATTCTGATATCATTATATGTAGATAGAGCCAAAAAGTCAACAGATTTTGAAAAAAAGTATTGACAAATTATTCTGACTATGGTTTGAAAATTTTTAAAAGAGAAAGTCAATAACCTTGCAAGCAAATTCGTAATTGCTTTTAATCAATTCATTTTTTAGAAAAAAACCTCCTTTTTGGAGCATTCGGTTGAAGAACAAATCTTCGGGAGTTTGACAGTTGCATAATTAAAAAAGTGCTTGCAGGCCGCATAAGTCC
>ERZ1643246.4001-NODE-4001-length-12072-cov-8.818507_pt1 | contig 12072 bp, 12 predicted proteins | sample MGYA00579265_ERZ1643246 | MGnify/ENA primary metagenome ERZ1643246 (study PRJEB29033, sample SAMEA4952261) | chicken gut metagenome | biome: Broiler Chicken; feature: Gastrointestinal Tract; material: Caecum | place: Ireland | collected 2018 | study: Broiler...
GTGTAATAAAGCGAAAATGCCGTTGTTTTCTGTGGAAGAACGTGTTAAAATGTTAAAGGAAGTGACAAAAGATCTCAAAAATGTCCGGATCGTTCCGTTTGACGGACTGCTTGTTGATTTTGCCTCTAAGATGGAGGCTGATCTGATCATAAGGGGTCTGCGGGCAATCACGGATTTTGAGTATGAATTACAGATGTCACAGACCAACCATAAACTGGCACCAAATGTAGAGACAATGTTTCTGACTACCAGTATAGAATATTCATATCTCAGTTCCACCACAGTAAGGGAGATAGCTGCTTTTGGGGGAGATCTGTCACAGTTTGTGCCGGAAGCAGTTGCCGTGGAGCTTGTGAAAAAGATGAGTACAAAAGGAGAGTGTAACAAATGAGCAGCCGTATTGAGCAGATTATTGAAGAGATCGAAGAGTACATCGACAGGGATTGTAAGTTTCAGCCCCTGTCTACGACTAAGATCATCGTGAACAAGGAGCATCTTGATGAACTCCTTAGAGAACTCCGTCTTAAGACTCCGGACGAGATCAAGCGTTATCAAAAGATCATTGCAAATCGTGATGCAATTCTTGCAGATGCCAAAGCTAAGGCAGATGCCATGATTGAGGAGGCGCAGGTTCAGACAACAGAGCTTGTCAGCGAACATGAGATTATGCAGCAGGCATACGCGCAGGCAAATGAAATTGTGACACAGGCGACTGCTCAGGCACAGGAGATTGTTGATAATGCCACAAGAGATGCTAATGCAATCCGGATCGGCGCCATCCAGTACACGGACGATCTGCTCGCCAATGCGGAAAGCATTATCGGCCACACACTGGACAGTTACACGACAAAATATGACGGTCTGATCAATTCTCTTCAGGAGTGTTACGACACAGTCCGCTCCAACCGAGCCGAGCTGGATATTCCGGAAGAAGATTCTGACAGTTACGATTCCCAGAATCAGTAACTTCAGCACAGAGGCTGACAGACTTTCTCACCTTATGTTCAGAATATATGTATAAATATAATGCCTGTTAAACTGGCTGCCGCTGCGGCAGTCAGTTTTTGTATGATGTAAGGTATCATAGGAAGTCCTGTCCCTTTCAGCATACACTGTGTCTGTGCGGCCGCACAGATTCCGCCGAAAGATGTAAGCCCCAATATCAGTGGATAACTTACTGTCAGATCAGATACAGACCTGACGATCATAAGGACTCCATTGGTAATTTCCAGAGTCGGAAGAATTGCACATACAACGAAATTATCTGATGATATTTCCCTCAGAAGAGACAGCATAACTGAAAAAAATATAATGTACAGTCCTACTTTTACGATTCCTTCAAAACTGTCCGACAGGCAGGAATCCAGAACAGAAAAACTGAATCGTTCTGTCTTTTTTTCTCTTTTTTCTGGTATATCCGGAAAACGTCTGCGGCCTCTAAGATAGAATCTGCGGAATATGAAACTTAAGCTTATCGGTACAAAAACAAGAATTGTAAGAGTGGGAATAAGCAGCTCTTCCCGGTTCAGCGTTTTCCATACAATAAAATTCATGATAAAGACAGGACTTGTATTATTGCAGAAAGAGAGCAGATAGGCTCCCTCGTCCCTCGAAATTCTTCCTGCCCGCACCATGTCGGCAGAAACTTTTGCTCCCATCGGATAACCGCACAGAAAACCTGCTATTACTGCAAACGCTCCGTTTGATGATGTGGCAAATACCGATGAAAATATTCTCCCGAAAACACGGGAAATCGCCTTCAGTCCGCCTCCTGACAGCATCATACCCGAGACGAGCATGAAGGGAAACAGGGTAGGAAATACAATCTGGAACCACAGCAGCAGACCGCTTTGTGCACCTTCAAATACAGCTTGCGGTGAAAGAAGCATGGAAAAAAACAGGAAGACTGCCGGGAGTCCGGACAGTACCTGCCGGGATATAAGCTGTTTCATTTCCGCCTCCTGACAGCAGTCAGTTTCTTATCTCAGATATATGTCGATAGTATGATCTTTATGAGCCTCTCATATAGTAAAAGAAAAAGGAGTTTTCCTTGAAACGCATTATAAGATATGTCGTACTTCTATTTCTGGTGCTGTTCTTCTGCGCCCTCTGGATACCGAAACTTACGGATATGAGTAAAAACAGCAGGCTGTCCGCAGATACGGTGATGAGCGCGCGATTCAGATGCCAGCCTGTAAATGACCGTGTACTCAAAGTAATCCGGAATATAGAATCTCCGGGCGGATATCTTGCAGTGTACTGGCTTGAGACAGGATTCGGAGAACAGGACTGCAGGATCAACCCGGATGATATCGTTTTCCTGAGGAAACGCTGGGAAAGAGCAGAAGGATGGGGAGACTACCTGAACATCTGTCAGTCTGTATGGGACGATCTTGTATATTTTCCTGTGGCGGCGTCCTCAGAGATCAGTGTATCTTTTGAGGATTCATGGATGTATGACAGAACATATAAAGAGGACCGCGGCCACGAAGGAACGGATATTGTGCCGGATAAAAACGAACGCGGTGTCCTGCCGGTAGTGAGCATGACTGATGGAGTAGTAGAGAAGAAAGGCTGGCTGGAACTCGGTGGATACCGGATCGGGATCCGTGCCCCGCACGGAGCATATTTCTACTATGCTCATCTGGACTCCTACTCGGACCTTGAGACAGGAGATGAGGTAAAAGCCGGCGATGTGCTTGGATTCATGGGTGATACCGGATACGGAACCGATGAAGGCACAATGGGGAAATTCCCAGTACATCTTCACGTGGGGATCTATATCAGCAGCGCCGGTAAGGAAATCAGCGTAAATCCTTATCCCGCCCTGAAATACACAGAAGAGAAAATTATCGACTATGAAGTAAGATAATGATATACTATCAACTATGGAGGAAAAGAGATGAATCTGCCAGAAGCATTTGAAAGAAAAATGAAAAACCTGCTCGGAGACGAATATGAGGATTACCTGAAATGCTTTGATGAGCCGCGGCACTTCGGACTCCGTGTCAATACTTCGAAGATCTCCGTAGAGAATTTTCAGAAGATTTCACCATGGCCCCTGAAAAAAGTGCCGTGGATACACAACGGATTTTACTATGATGGTGAAAAATACCAGCCCGCAAAGCATCCCTATTATTTTGCCGGTCTGTATTATCTTCAGGAACCAAGCGCTATGACTCCGGCCGACCGTCTTCCCATTGAACCGGGTGACAAAGTTCTGGACGTATGCGCAGCGCCCGGCGGCAAAGCCACGGAGCTGGGAGCCAGACTCAACGGCACAGGACTGCTTGTTGCAAACGATCTGAGTAATTCCCGGGCCAAGGGACTTTTAAAGAATATCGAGCTCATGGGAATCGGAAATGTGCTTGTCTTAAGCGAAGAACCCGGAAAATTAATTCCGTATTTTACAGAGTATTTTGATAAAATCCTTATAGATGCCCCCTGTTCAGGCGAAGGTATGTTCCGCAAAGACCGGAAAATGATCCGTGCGTGGGAGGAACACGGTCCGGAATATTTTTCTAAAATACAGCGCAGTATTATTACACAGGCGGCGCAGATGCTGAAACCCGGAGGGATGATACTTTATTCGACCTGCACATTTTCTCCGGAAGAAAATGAACAGACCATCGAATATCTTCTTACGGAATACCCGGAATTTGATGTGTGTGAAATAGAAGGATATGATGGATTTTCTCCGGGGATGCCGGAAATGACAGCTTCTTCCGATGAGAGGCTTAAACGGACAGTACGCATCTTCCCTCAACGCGTGAAGGGGGAAGGACATTTTCTGGCGCTCTTAAAGAAAGGATCTTCCGGCACAACGGACGGGATACAGCACAAAAAATCCGGTGCTGCAACAGCAAAACGTGGCAGAAAAAAACTGCCCGAAGAACTTGAAGAATTTCTCTCGGATATCAGACGGGAATTCAATCCGGAACAGATCGATATCCGGGCAGAAAAGGTATATTATATGCCTGAGGGGCTGCCTCCCCTGAACGGTGTCCGCTTTCTGCGCACAGGACTCCTGATGGGCGAATTGAAGAAGAAACGTTTTGAGCCCAGTCAGGCTTTTGCCATGAACCTGAAAAAGGAGGAATACCCCCGTATTCTCGACCTTGCAGTGTCTGACGAACGTGTTGTCAAGTACCTGAAAGGGGAAACACTGGATGTGGAAGATCTCGTATCTGAAAAAGACAAAGGCTGGTATCTGGTATGTACAGACGGATATCCGCTGGGCTTCGGGAAATTATCCAATCAGGTATTAAAGAACAAATATCTTCCCGGATGGCGGTGGCAGTCAGTATGAAAATCAGACTAGACAAATATCTTGCAGACATGGGCTGCGGCACGAGAAGCGAACTGAAAAAAGAAATCCGCAGAGGAAATGTCACTGTCAACGGTGTCCCGGTAAAAAGTCCGGAAACAAAGATCGATACCGAAACAGATAAAACTGTCTTCCGGGGACAGACTGTCATCTATGAACAATATGAATATTTTATGCTCAACAAGCCGGCAGGCGTGGTATCCGCAACATCCGACCGGTGCGAACAGACTGTAACAGAATTGATCCGGGATAGTAAAAGGGAGGATCTGTTCCCGGCAGGCAGACTGGACAAAGACACCGAGGGCCTGCTTCTTATCACAAATGACGGAGAACTCGCCCACCGTCTTCTCTCCCCGAGAAAGCACATTGATAAAGTCTATTTTGCCAGAATAGAAGGCAGGGTGACACAAGAAGACGCCGATCTCTTTGCGCGCGGCGTTGATATCGGAGATGAGAAGAAAACTCTCCCTGCGGATCTGCGCATTTGCAGCTCCGGTGCAATATCAGAAATCACACTTACGATCCGCGAAGGAAGATTTCATCAGGTCAAGAGAATGTTTCAGGCTGTCGGAAAAAGAGTTATATATCTGAAGCGGATCCGGATGGGAAGCCTTTGTCTGGACGAATCACTTAAGCCGGGCGAATACCGGAAACTGACAGAAGAAGAGGTAGTTGAATTATGCTCACAGGGAAAAAAGCTGTAATCTTCGATATGGACGGATCACTGGTTGATTCTATGTGGATCTGGCCTGAAGTAGACCGCATTTTTATGGATAAATATCATCTGGTCCAGCCGGAAACATTTCACAGGGACATTGAAGGGATGAGCTATACGGAAACAGCACAGTATTTCGTCGACACTTTCCGTACACTGGACCGCACAGTTGAACAGGTAATGGAAGAATGGCGGGAGATGACGGTACGTCTCTATGCCACGGAAGTATTTCCAAAACCGGGGGCCGTTAAATTTTTGAAAGAAATGAAAAAACAGGGGGTTGCTCTCGGAATCGCTACCAGCAATGACCGCACAATAGCAGATGCCGCCTTAAAGGCCCGCGGTCTTTCGGCTTACTTTGATTCCATACGTACATCCTGTGAAGTATCGGCAGGCAAACCGGCTCCGGATGTTTATTTAAAGGTCGCAGAAGATCTGAAAGCTGAGCCTTCCTCCTGTCTTGTCTTTGAGGATGTTCCGAACGGAATCCTTGCAGGGAAAAACGCCGGAATGGAAGTATGCGCCGTGGACGATGAATTTTCCCGTCCTCTGGAACAGGAGAAGAAAAAACTTGCCGACTATTTTATTCATGATTTTAACGATATTTTCAGACATACTTACGAAAGGTGCAGTGACAAAACGTGACACACAGTAATTTTTTGCCGGTAAATAAACAGGATATGATCGAAAGAGGCTGGGATTATGTAGATTTCGTCTATGTAATCGGAGACGCATATGTGGACCACCCGTCATTTGGACACGCTGTCATCAGCCGCGTGCTGGAATCGCGGGGCTATCGGGTGGGAATTATCTCTCAGCCTGATTGGAAAAAACCGGAGAGCGTTCAGGTATTCGGAGAACCCCGTCTCGGTTTTCTTGTATCGGCAGGCAATATGGATTCTATGGTCAATCACTACAGCGTTTCTAAAAAACACAGAAAGACCGATGCCTATACACCCGGCGGGGAAATGGGAAAACGGCCGGATTATGCATGCGTCGTATATGGCAATCTGATCCGTCAGACCTACAAAAAGACACCGGTTATCCTCGGCGGTATTGAAGCCAGCCTGAGGCGTCTTGCACATTATGATTACTGGTCAAACCGGCTGAAACGTTCTGTCCTTCTTGATTCCGGAGTCGACATTATCTCCTATGGAATGGGGGAACGTTCCATTGCAGAAATCGCAGATGCGCTGGATGCAGGCATTCCGGTAAGCGAGCTGACTTATATAGACGGCACCGTCGTTAAAATAAAAGACCGGGACAGCATTTACGACGCTGAATTTCTCCCGTCTTTTGAGGAACTGAAAGCAGATAAGAAAAGCTATGCCCGGAGTTTTTACGCACAGTATCTCAACACTGATGCGTTCAATGGAAAACGGCTTGCCGAACAGTATTCCGAACATCTCTTTGCAGTACAGAATCCGCCGGCAAAGCCGCTGAGTACCGCCGAGATGGATGATATCTATGACCTTCCTTATACAAGAACTTACCATCCGTCCTATGAAAAAAAGGGCGGCATCCCTGCCATCTCAGAGATCCGCTTCAGCCTCATCAGCAGCAGAGGATGTTTCGGCGGCTGCAGTTTCTGTGCCCTTACTTTTCATCAGGGCAGGATCGTGCAGGTAAGAAGCCATGAGTCCCTTCTCAGAGAAGCGGAACTCATTACAAAAGAGAAAAATTTCAAAGGATACATCCATGATGTGGGCGGCCCCACAGCAAACTTCCGTCATCCCTCATGCAGGAAACAACTTGAGCACGGTGTCTGCCGGAACCGCCAATGTCTCTTCCCAAAGCCATGCAGAAATCTGGATGCGGATCACAGTGACTATGTGTCGCTTTTAAAAAAGCTGCGGCAGATTCCCGGAGTAAAAAAGGTATTCATCCGCTCCGGAATACGCTTCGATTATCTTCTGGCTGACAAGAATAAAGATTTTTTAAAGGAACTCTGTCAGTACCATGTAAGCGGGCAGCTTAAAGTCGCGCCGGAACACGTGGCCGGTCCGGTTCTTTCCCTGATGGGGAAGCCGGAGCACCGTGTTTATGAAAAATTTACGGATGAATTCCGCAGAATGAATGAAAAACTCGGGAAGAAACAGTATCTTGTTCCCTACCTGATGTCATCCCATCCCGGTTCTACACTGAAAGAGGCTGTGGAACTGGCCGAGTACTGCAGGGATCTGGGATATATGCCGGAACAGGTACAGGACTTCTATCCGACTCCTTCCACACTTTCAACCTGCATGTACTATACAGGAGTCGATCCCCGCACCATGAAGCCGGTATATGTACCGAAAAATCCTCACGAAAAGGCTATGCAGAGAGCCCTGATCCAGTACAGGAATCCGGCTCTTTACGATCTGGTGGCAGAGGCTCTGAGACGGGCGGGACGTACGGATCTGATCGGTTTCGGACCAAAATGTCTGATACGGCCGAAACGGGGAAATGACGAGCCCAAAAAGCAGCTCCGTCCCCGAAAGAAGAAAACAATACGCAATATCCATAAAAAGAAATGAGGCAGTCTTATGCGAATCGCAGTTGTAACAGGAGCATCCTCCGGAATGGGAAGGGAATTTGTCCGCCAGATCGGATATTTTTACAAGAATCTGGACGAAATCTGGGTGATAGCCAGACGGAAGGAACGGCTGGAACGCCTGAGAAACGAAAGCCGGACACCGCTGCGCATTTTTGACGGTGATCTGCAAAAAAAACATATCTACAAACAGTATCACGCCGAACTGAAAGAATGGCATCCGGAAGTACGCATGCTTGTAAATGTGGCAGGCTTTGGAAAATCAGGTTCCTTTGTACAGATTTCGGCAGAAGGCAAAAAACTCCAGACTGATATGATAAATTTAAATTGCACGGCACTTACCAGAATGATTCAGTTCACACTTCCTTTTATGAAAAAAGGAGGAAGGATCATTAACCTTGCCTCAGCAGCAGCATTTTGTCCTCAGAACGGCTTCGCTGTATATGCCGCCACAAAATCCTATGTCCTAAGTCTGTCAAGAGCTCTTTCCTCAGAGCTGCGGCCCATGGGAATTATCGTAACGGCAGTATGTCCGGGACCGGTTGATACAGAGTTTTTTAAGGTGAGCGGGGAACTGACTTCACCACTGAAAAAGTTTACAATAGCAAAGGCGCCTGCCGTTGTCCATAAAGCATTACAAGACAGCAGAAAACGCAGAGAAGTTTCTGTCTACGGGGCAGCCATGAAAGCTGTCCGCATTGGAGCCCGTATTCTGCCACACCGGCTGATACTGAGAACCGAGGAGCTGTTATGAGAGAAGTAACGATCAGAACAAACGAGGCCGGACAAAGGCTGGATAAATTTCTTGGAAAGTATATGCCTCTTGCGCCAAAAAGCTTTTTCTACAAAATGATGCGCAAAAAAAATATTACGCTCAATGGGAAAAAAGCTTCCGGTCAGGAGCGTCTGACGGAGGGAGATACAGTAAAATTATTTCTCTCTGATGAAACCATTGATAAATTCACAGAATCAGATACTGCCCCGCAAAAGCACATCGCACCAGATGCGGAACTTGACATATTATACGAAGATAAAAATACGATTTTTATAAATAAGCCTGCCGGCATGCTTTCACAGAAAGCGTCTAAAGATGACATTTCTCTCGTAGAATATGTGATAGGATATCTTCTTGAGAGCCGTCAGATCACAGAAGACGAACTGCGCACATTTCATCCCTCTGTGTGCAACCGTCTTGACCGCAACACAAGCGGAATTGTCGCTGCCGGCAAGACACTGGCAGCACTTCAGGAATTAAGCACTATGTTCCGGGAGCGCAGCCTGAAGAAATACTATCTATGTCTTGTGGCGGGGGAAGTCTCAAAGGGCGGTCATATCACCGGTTTTCTGACCAAAGATGCGAAAAGCAACCGGGTATCCTTTTCAAAGGAAAGGGCTGCATCGGAAGCGTCAGCAATTGAGACTGAATACCGCCCGCTCTGTACCGGCGAGGGCGTCACTCTTCTCGAAGTGCATCTGATCACCGGAAAAACACACCAGATCCGGGCCCATATGGCTTCACAGGGGCATCCGATCATCGGAGACTATAAGTACGGCAGCCGGAAGATAAACGACAGCTACCGGGCCAGATACGGGCTCACCTCACAGCTTCTGCATTCCGTCAGGCTCTGCATTCCAGAATGTTCCGGCGCACTTGCGGACCTGTCGGAAAAAGTGATCACGGCGCCGGTTCCCGGACTGTTCCGGAAAATATGTGAAGACAAAAAGATAAAAAGGAGCTGTCTTATATGGCCACATGGAGTTCAAGAGGACTTAGAGGATCAACATTAGAAGAATTTGTCAATCATACAAATGAACGTTATATGGAAATGGGCCTTGCCTTGATTCAGAAGATACCGACACCGATCACGCCGGTCAAGATTGATCAGGAAAGCCGCCATATTACCCTCGCCTACTTTGACAAGATCAGTACAGTTGACTATATCGGAGCGGTACAGGGAATTCCTGTCTGCTTTGACGCAAAAGAATGCCGAGTTGACACCTTCCCGCTGCAAAATGTACACGAGCATCAGATGGACTTTATGGAAAAGTTCGAGAAGCAGGGAGGAATATCTTTTCTGCTCATATATTACAGTACACGGGATGAACTTTACTATATGAGATACGAACAGATACGCAGATTCTGGAACCGGGGGAAGAATGGCGGGCGCAAAAGTTTCCGCTATGAAGAACTGGAGCCCGGATGGTTTATGGAATTAAAACAGGGATATTTTGTTCCTTATCTCGATATGATCCAAAAAGATCTGGACTGCCGTGAGGATTAGAAAGCAAATATTTCGTCCGGGGATTGACAGAATCATGTAAAATCCGTATAATTACATAGGAATTTAGCGTATTAGCACATTAAAGTGAAAGAGGAGAGCATATGGAACAGAAACTTCACACCCCGGAAGGTGTCCGGGACATTTACAACAAAGAATGCGAAACCAAACTTGCACTTCAGAAAAAGTTAAATACCGTGCTCCATCTGTACGGCTATAAAGATATACAGACACCGACATTTGAATATTACGATGTATTCCGCGAGGAAATCGGTTCTACATCCACGCAGGAACTGTATAAGTTCTTTGACCGGGAAGGAAATATTCTGGCGCTCAGACCAGATATCACCCCGTCCATTGCACGTGCGGCTGCCACATTATTTGAGAATGAAGATTTCCCGATCCGTCTCTGTTACGCGGGAAATACATTCATCAACCATTCCAGCTATCAGGGCAGATTAAAAGAAAATACCCAGCTGGGAGCCGAATTGATCGGACTCGATTCCATTGAGGCAGATGCTGAAATGATCGCTATGGTTGTTGACGGGCTGAAAAAAACCGGCCTGAATGAATTTCAGGTGAGCATCGGCCATGTTGATTTCATACAGGGACTTATGAATGCGGCAGATCTTCAGGAAGATGAGAGCAGAGAAGTGCGTACACTGATCACGAACCGTAATTTTTTCGGTGTGGAAGAGCTTCTGGACAGCAAAAATGTAAAAGAGAGCGTAAAGGAAGCTTTCTCGATCCTGCCGGAACTTGCAGGCGGACCAGAGGTTCTCGAAGAAGCTCTCAAAGCCGCACCGGATCTGAATGCACGTCTTGGCGTAACAAGGCTTCAGCAGATTTATCGTCTGTTAACACTCTACGGTGCAGAAGATCACGTTACTTTTGACCTGAGTATGAGCGGCAGTTACGGCTACTATACCGGCGTTATCTTCCGTGCGTACACATACGGCACCGGAGATGCCGTAGTCAGGGGCGGACGCTATGACCATCTGCTCGCCAAATTCGGAAAGGATACACCGTCTATTGGTTTCGCCATTATTCTGGATGAACTGATGAGTGCCCTGAACAGACAGAAAATCACGGTAGAAACTGTCCATCAGAATCTGATCGTATACACAGAGGCAACTGAGAAACGTGCGGTCTCTCTCGCATGCAGTTTCCGTGCGAAAGGAAGGAATATCGAACTGATCAAACGGGAAAGGGAAGAAGAGAGAGAAGTATTTGAAAATTATGCCCGACGTACCGGCGCATCAGCCCTGTTGTATCTGAGGGATGGCGAAAAGATTGAGATGGTCAATCTGAAGACAGGCGAGGAAAAACTCGTAGATCTGGAAAAGCAGGATTAAAGGAGCGTAACCAATGAGATATCTGACATTTGCCCTTACAAAAGGACGTCTTGCAAGTAAAACACTTGATATGCTTGAAAAACTGGGCATCACCTGTGACGAGATGAAAGACAAAGAGTCCAGAAAGCTGATTTTTACAAATGAAGAGCTGAAACTGAAATTCTTCCTTGCAAAAGGACCGGATGTACCGACCTATGTGGAGTACGGTGCAGCCGATATCGGAGTAGTCGGAAAGGACACGATCGTAGAAGAGGGAAGAAAGGTGCATGAAGTGCTTGACCTCGGATTCGGAAAGTGCCGAATGTGCGTCTGCGGGTATGAAAATGCGGCTGAACTGCTTCAGCATCATGAACTGATCCGTGTCGCCACAAAATATCCAAAGATCGCAAAAGACTATTTTTATAATAAGAAGCACCAGACTGTGGAGATTATCAAGATGAACGGATCCATCGAGCTGGCGCCGATCGTCGGGCTCTCAGAAGTAATTGTAGACATCGTGGAGACTGGATCCACTCTGAAGGAAAATGGGCTTGTTGTACTCGAGGAAGTCTGCCCTCTGTCGGCACGCATGATCGTGAATCCGGTCAGTATGCGGATGGAAAATGACAGAATCAAGAAACTGATCACAGATCTCAGAGCACTGCTCCGTGAAGATCAGTAATATTTATTCCGGGCGTGTCCCGGTACGCGGGAGGTTAATATGCGAATCGAAAAACTGGATGAAAATACAAAAAAAGATCTGCTCGAGACTCTGATCAAGCGCAGTCCGAACAGTTACGGAAAATATGAGGAGAGCGTGCGAGAGATCCTCGATACAGTAAAGGAGAAGAGAGATCAGGCTCTCTTTGAATATACTGAAAAAT
>ERZ1643246.4002-NODE-4002-length-12072-cov-4.815761_pt1 | contig 12072 bp, 12 predicted proteins | sample MGYA00579265_ERZ1643246 | MGnify/ENA primary metagenome ERZ1643246 (study PRJEB29033, sample SAMEA4952261) | chicken gut metagenome | biome: Broiler Chicken; feature: Gastrointestinal Tract; material: Caecum | place: Ireland | collected 2018 | study: Broiler...
TACGCCCCTAGGGACTTTCACCCTAGATATGTGACATGCCCGTCACACAAAGAAATGTCGAGGCGGGATGCCTCGACTTAATCCTGTCTCTGTTTTTCCTCTTTTTCCTGTGCGGTGATGATCCGCGCCGGGATACCGACCGCTGTCGCATACGGCGGGACATCCTGCAGCACGACCGCATTGGCACCGACCTTGGCTCCTTTGCCGATGGTGATGTTTCCCAGGCATTTTGCACCGGCGCCGATCATGACGCCGTCTTCCAGCGTCGGATGCCGTTTGGTGTGCGCCGTTCCCCGGCCGCCCAGCGTGACCCCATGATAGATCTGGCAGTCATCACCGATCTCTGCGGTTTCGCCGATGACGACCCCCATGCCATGATCGATCAGAAAGCCTCTGCCGATCTTTGCACCCGGATGGATCTCGATCCCCGTCCAGAACCGCGCGATATTCGATATCAGGCGGGCCAGAAAGAACAGGTGCATCCGATAGCACGCATGCGCGATCCGGTGGATGCCGATCGCCTTGATGTGCGGATACAGCAACAATACTTCGATGCGCGAATGCGCAGCCGGATCATTTTCCATCGTCCGGCGGATGTTATGGGATGCATTGCGAAAGAACGCCATCAGTCAAACTCCACCAGAGACAGATACTTATCCGCGCCGTCCGGAGCGATCGTCACGATGGTCCGATCCGGATAATACCGGGCATACCGTCTGGCGACCGCAATGTTTGCGCCGGAACTGATCCCGACCAGGATGCCGGTCTCCCTGCCAAACGCGATCATCTCGCGAATCGCTTCTTCATCGCTGACCGTCGCAATATCATCGCAGAGCTCCGGATCGAAATTTTTCGGTATGAAGTTGGCGCCGATCCCCTGGATCTTATGTGCACCGGCTTCCCGACCGCTCAGCAGAGCGCTGTTTGCCGGCTCTACCGCCACGCAGAGGATGTCCGCATTTGTCTCCTTCAGCCGCCGGCTCACACCGCTGAAGGTTCCCCCGGTACCGACACCGGCCACGAACACGCCGACGGAAGGCTGCTGCTGCAGGATCTCCTCACCGGTCGTCTCATAATGTGCCCGCGCATTGTCCGGGTTTTCAAACTGCCCCAGGCTTACATACTGCGGATTCTCTGCCATGAGCGCCGCCATCTGGTCCATGGCCCCCTGCATGCCTTTGGCACCGTCACTGAGCACCAGCTGTGCTCCATATGCCTGCACCAGACGGCGTCGTTCCACGCTCATCGTTTCCGGCATGACGATGATGACCTTCAGCTTCAGGATCGCTCCCAGCATCGCCAGCGCGATCCCGGTATTGCCGCTGGTCGCTTCGATCAGCGTATGTTCCTTCGTGATCTCGCCGCGTTCCATCGCCCCCTTGAGCATCGCATAGACGGCCCGATCCTTTACGCTGCCGCCGGGATTGTATTTCTCCAGCTTGACATATACATTGCTTTCACCGATCTGGATCATCGGTGTATTTCCTATCAGTTCGATCGTTTTCATCTTCTTCCTCCTTTATCCTTTGCCCGATCACCTCCGATGGCAACATCGCGCACAGAACAGGAACGTACCCGATTCATGAGACTGAATCCATCGATATTGACATACCATCTGCCATTCCTCCTCGTCGTTTTCTACATTATGCCACAAAACATCTGAAAATGACATCGGTTTGCCCCAAAAAATGAAAATAATTACAAAACTTTTGCAAATTTTATGAAAATCTCTTGCATTTCTCTGGTTTTACATAATTTTCACATCTTCTGCCATTCTTTATCGTTTCCTCACACAATTTAACACGAATCTGTGATAATTCAACGTGTGCTTTCGCCTATACTATAAGTGAGCTTGAAAGAGAGCTCGATTCTTCATAATCAATTTTCCCTTTCTTTTTAACTAAGTATAATGTTGGACAAAAGCAGCGCTCCCCTCGCTGCTTTTGTTCGTTTATGAAGGTTCGTGAAAAAAACGGAACGAGGCAGAAACTGTCTGGTTCCGTTTTTTCTCTCTGTTGCAAGATGTTCCTCACACCAGAAACTGCAGAAAATAGACGATCTGGCGCCGCCACCACGGCCAGTCATGATTGACATCATAGCCCCAGAAATCGATCCAGGCCTCAATGCCCTTGCGCGCAAACACATCCTGCATGCGATGCATATGATCGATCATCTGTTCCTCCCAGGCCCCCTGGCCGCAGCACAGGATGATCTCGCTCTCATTGTACATGCGGATGTATGGATGATCCAGCGGCATGTTCTGCAGGAAATTCAGCGGTGAATTCGCATACGTCAGATCATCGTGATAATCATGGAAGAAATAGTCGCTCTGAAACAGGCCGCTCAATGAAAGCACCTTGTCGAAGAGATCCGGCCGGCGCATCATACAGTTGACCGCGTGATAGCCGCCCATGCTCGCTCCGGTGGTCATCAGCTTTCCGGCCCGTAAACCGCAGTCCGCTTCGTTGATGTCCAGGATCCAATCGACCAGTTCCTCGCAGATATAGTTAAAATAGGCCTCCTGCCGTTCGATGCGTTGCCGCGGATCTCCGTACTGGTTCGACCAGGTCTCCTCATCGATGGAATCACAGCAGAATACCTGGATCCGCCCATCGTTGATATAATCCGCCATCGCATCGATCATGCCGAATGCTTTCCAGTCCCCGTGCTTACCATCCTGCGGCGGAAAAACGAGGCAGGGCTTTCCGGCATGGCCGTATATGCTCATCTCCATCTCCCGCTGCAGATGACGGCTGTAATGTCTGTTATGCTGTTCCTTCATGGTCTTCCCCTTTCCTTTCATGAACGAATGCCGCGAAGGCAAACGCATCCGCCTCCTGCGTAAAGTTTGCCGTATACATCTGATTGCCCATCGCATCGGAAAGCGCCTGCGGCATGCGTTCTTCCATGACGATGTGCGCCCCGTAGCGCTCCAGGATCTCTTCGTGCGTATGCACATAGTTTCGCTGATCGCGACGGGAAGCGAAGATGCACACATATGGCCGCTGAGCAGGCAGTGTGAAATCCGTCGCATCCGTTGTGATCATATCGGCCCAGATCGAATAGATATCGGCGTTGTTGGCAAAATTCATCATATCTGTCGTATAGCCCCCTGGCGGACGCATGTTGACCTCCAGCCCGACATAATCCCCTTTTTTGCCGATTCCTTCCTTGTCCTCCAGCAGTTGGAAAAACTCAAAATGAAAGAACCGGCTGCCGCCCGGAAACGCCTCTACCGCCCGCTGGCCCAGTTCCTTCAGCTTTGGGTCGATCTGCTTGGCGCTGTAATACACGAGATGGTCCTGGGTATTGACGATATCCATGATCGGTGTTGGGAAGATGTGCGAGGTGTCAAAGAGGATCTCTTTTCTGGCGTTCATGATCCCGTCATAGGAAATGATGACGCCCGGGATGAACTCTTCCATGATGTATGGAATGGAAGGTTGGTGTGCATAGAATGCGGAAAGCTCCTGCGCATCCGAGATCCGATAGGTCCGGGCAGCCCCGACCCCGGTATCCGGTTTGACGATCACCGGATAGCCGACTTTCTCGATAAAGGCTTCCCCCTCTGCTTGCGTCGTCACCATATGCCAGCGCGCCGTGGGGATCCCCGCCTGGGCATAGTATTTCTTCATCCGTGATTTGCTGCGGATCTCCCAGACCTCCTCGCTCTGATACCCGGTCGTGATATGAAAATCGCTGCGCAGCCGGGCGTCCTGTGCGAGCCAATATTCATTGTTGGATTCGATCCAATCGATCTTTCCATAGCGAAAGGAGAAGTAGGCGACCGCACGAAACATCTCTTCATAGTTTTCCATGTTGTCCACACGGTAATACTCCACAAGCGATGCCTTTACGTGATCGTCCAGTTCGTCGTATGGCGTATCACCGATGCCGAGCACACATACGCCTCTTTGTTTCAGCCGGTCGCAGAAATTCCAGTACGTCTTTGGAAACTGCGGCGACACAAAGATAAAATTCATAAGCAACTCCCTCTTTTCCACATATAGAACGTTCCTATATAGTTTGATTATAGCATATCTGCCGCTCTCTTGCAGGTACATTTGTCACCATCTGCCATTTTCCATCCTGTGACACACATGGAAACGATCGTGCCCTCTTTGGACAGTTTACGATGAAATTTCATTGTATTTATCAACTTTTAGGTATATGATATATACTGTTTGTAATCGAGGTGAAACAGTAATGAGCGAAAAAGAAAAGATTATCAATATAGCCGTCATCGCCCATGTCGATGCCGGAAAATCCACCCTGGTGGATGCCTTCCTTCGTCAGAGCGATATCTTCCGCTCCAATGAGGAGGTCGTGGACTGTGTCATGGACAGCAATGATCTGGAGCGGGAGCGCGGGATCACGATCTATTCCAAGAACTGTTCCGTCATCCACAAAGGCGTCAAGATCAACATCGTCGATACACCCGGCCATGCCGATTTTTCCAGTGAGGTCGAGCGCATCATCAAGACGGTGGATACGGTCATCCTGCTGGTCGATTCCAGCGAAGGGCCGATGCCGCAGACGCGCTTCGTCTTAAGCAAGGCGCTGGAATACGGACTGCGTCCGATCCTGCTGATCAACAAGATCGACAAGAAAGACCAGCGGGCACAGGAAGTCGTCGATGAGGTCTATGAGCTGTTCCTGGATCTGAATGCCAGCGATGAACAGCTGGATTTCCCGATCCTCTATGGCATCGCCAGAGAAGGCATCGTCCAGTATGACATGGATACGCCAAGCGACAGCATCGAGCCTCTGTTTGAGACGATCCTGCGTCACTGTGAACCATATCCGGATCTGGACGAGGAACCATTGCAGATGCAGGTCTCTGCCCTGGCCTATGACGAATACATCGGACGCCTGGGCATCGGACGTGTCTTCCAGGGAACGCTGAAGGCACAGGAGCCGATCGTCGTCTGCGATGACAAAGGCAATGTGCGAAACAAACAGACCTCGCAGATCTTCGTCTACAAGGGGCTGACCCGTGTGAGCGTGGAAGAGGCACACAGCGGTGATATCGTCGTGGTCGCCGGTATCGCGGACATCTCCATCGGTGAGACGCTCTGTATCCGAGACCATGTGCTGCCGATGCCGAGCATCGCCATCGAAGAGCCGACCCTGAGCATGAACTTCCATGTCAACAAGAGCCCGTTTGCGGGACAGAGCGGCAAATACGTCACTTCCCGCAACCTGAAGGAACGCCTGGAGCGCGAACTGGAGGTCAACGTCGGACTGAAGGTGGAACCGACCGAATCTGCCGACTGCTTCAAGGTGAGCGGACGCGGGGAACTGCATATCTCGGTCCTGATCGAAAACATGCGCAGAGAGGGATATGAGCTGGCGGTCTCCAAGCCGGAGGTCATCCTGCACAAAGATGAAAACGGCGTCAAGGTCGAGCCGGTCGAAGAAGTCGTCGCCATCGTTCCGATCGACTATGAAGGAACCGTCATCAACAAGCTCAACCTGCGAAAGGGGCGCATGGTGGACATGGAAGAAGAGAACGGTTATGCCCGCATCACCTATCAGGCACCGACCCGCGGACTGCTGGGCTATCGCAACGAATTCATCAACGATACCCGCGGTGAAGGAACGCTGGTCCGACGCATCGTCGGCTATGAGCCATACAAAGGTGAGATTCCGCAGCGGACCAACGGAGCCATGATCTCTACCGAGACCGGAACAGCCATGACCTATGCCCTGTGGAATCTGCAGGAGCGCGGTACCCTGTTCATCACACCGCAGACCGAGGTCTACGAAGGAATGATCATCGGTGTCAGCGCCAAAAACATCGATCTGGATGTCAATCCGCTCAAAAACAAGAAGCTGACCGCCATCCGTTCCAGCGGAAGAGATGAGGCGATGCTGCTGACGCCGCCGAAGATCTTCTCCCTAGAGGAAGCGCTGGAATTCATCAATGACGATGAACTGGTCGAAGTTACACCGGATGCCATCCGTCTGCGCAAGAAAGGGCTGACCGCAAACGACCGGCGTCAGCTTTACCGCGAGAAGATGAGCGCACGGGAAGATTAGAACAGCCATTGCAGCGAGCAGATGCAAAAACGCATCGGCACGCTGCTTTTTTTATTGCCCGCTGAAGACTTGTCCTTGCCCGCCGTGGTTTCGTTTCGACAGAGAGATCCATGTTTCTCCCGCCGGACGATATGCGATAATAAAACACAGGAAACACACCGCTCTTTCCTTGCGATGCCGCCCTGTGCTCCGATCACAGGACATAGGCTGTATCGTTCAAAAAGATGCGGGCACAGATGGAAAGAAAGGAAAGTGACGATGCACCTGAATGTATGGATGAACAGAGAAGCACACCGATACGCACTGCTTTGGGCAAAAGAGCATCTTCCCCGGGAAACGTATCAGACGATCCAACGATCGTATGACGCGACACGGAAGCGAACCTTGCTGTTTGCTCTCCTCTGTCTGATCCCGCTCATGCTGGCGTTCTTTTCCCTGATCTTCTTCGCTCCGCTTTCACAGTCCGAAGATGCACTGCCGGCCGGTGCGAGCGAAGTCATTGAGGCGCGCGTAGACTATGACGGAAACTTTTACTGGACCCATGATTCACAGGTATATGAGCATCCGCTGGAAGCGTATGGACTATCCGCTCAAGAGCTGGAGGTCAATGACCGCGTTCAGGTCTATGTCGATGAAGCGCAGAATGTGGTCCGGGCAGAGCCGCTGGAAGAAGGCCCATCCATGCGTGAGATCGAGATCGGCGCAGGCGTGACCGGCGGTATCCTCGCACCGGTCCTCATCACCCTGTGCATTTATCTTCCGATCGCCAATCGCACCTTCGCAAAGCCGTGGCGGACCTTCTATCAGACATACTGCCATTCCGATTCCATTTCTGACTGAATCACAGCGTACAGGGGGGGAACACTCCCCCTTTTTTGTCGTCTTCCCTTTCACAGCCGTTTCGTGTATAAAAAAAACTGCAGAAGCTGCAGGAAACAATGCTCAGGATCTTGCGTCAAAGCGTGTGGCACACTTTGGACATTTGATGGTGATGCTGCCTTTCCCTTTTGGCACACGCAGGCGCTGATGGCAGTTTGGGCAGTTGAAATAACGATAGCTCTTTCCGTCACGGATGCGCAGATACAGCGTAGAAAAGCTGCGCCGGATCGGCCGGCTCACCTTGAGATACCACCCGTTCTCTCTCCGTCTGGCATCATAGTTCTTTGAGAGGACACGAAAATACATCCATATGAGCAATGCCAGCGCAACCGCAGTAACGATCATGTTCCGCCAGAAGATCGAGATGACCAGCAGGATCGTGATCATGATCGAAAGAAAGCGGCCCAGCTGATCGACACCATAGCGCCCATAGAGAAAGCGTGTCAGGCTGTATCGCATTTTATCCATAAATCTCATGATTTCATCTTCCCTTCCACTTGTTCATCATTATAACATCCCAAAAAGGAAGAATCCAGAAAACCCACTATTTCACACAGGATTCCTTCATTTACGATTCATTGGGACACATTTGCAGATGCCGTCCAAACTTCAGCTTTGCACAGCCCAGCCATGCGCGGTAGGCGATGCGCAAGATCAGCGGCAGCCCCGCCAGCTGCAGCCTTGGCAACGGATAGCGGTATGCATCCCTGCGCTTCACGAAGACGAGCATTGTATAAATGATGAGCATATCCGTATTGAAATAATTGCGCTGATTGGAAAAATGTCCCTGCGGCAGTGCCGCATTGAGCATCTGTTCCTGGTATTCAAAGGCACTTCTCATTTCCAGCACGATATCCATATCCAGCGCCAGCAGACCGTTCTTGTTCATGATCGATCCCTTGCGCTGCACATAATGATAAAAACGATCCGGCATGCTGACGATACGTTTCGCCTTTAAAAACGTACGATACGTCGTATAAATATCCTCAAAGCGACATTTCGGATACTCGACTCCTTCAAACAAGGCAGCGTGGTACAGCTTTCCCCATGCAAAGTTGCTGATAGCTTTGTTTTTCAGCAGTTCCCGCAACACCTCGTTTTGCGCCCATACCCGGTAAGGCGGAGCTTTGCGGCACAAAGACCCAAAACGATAATCCATCTGGTATGATCCGATGACCAGCTGTGCCTTCTCTTTGTGCATCACATCCATCATACGGGCAATCATATCCGTTTCGATGAAGTCATCACTGTCCACGAACATATAATATTCGCCTCGTGCATGACGCATACCAAAATTACGAGTAGCGCTCAATCCTTCGTTTTCCTTGCGAAAATAGCGGATCTGATCATAAATGTCCGCAAAACGCTGACAGATCCCATCACTGCCATCCATCGATCCATCGCTGATCAGCAAGATCTCTATGTCTGGATATGTCTGCCTGACCAGCGAACGCAGGCAGCGCTCCACATACTTCTCCACATTGTATACCGGCACGATAATGCTTACCAGATCTTTTTTCATTCCTCATATCCCCCTGCAAATCATTCGCAGCAAACGCTTCAGCAACTGATCGAACACGAACAGCAACAAGATGATCCATCCGGTCCACGCCAGTACGCTGACCAGATCAAAATTCAGACGGGCCAGCTGCATCTGGCGCCCGACCCCTACGGATACCTGCCCCAGGATTTCCGCCATGACTCCCACTTTAAACGCCATGGCGATCCCGTTGCAGACGCTGGCGCTGATCGCCGGACGCAGCAAGGGCAGATAGACCTGCTTCAGGGCTTCCCAGAACCGCTTGGGATAAATGTGCAACAGTTTCTGATACGATCCGCTGAGCTCTTTGAGCGCTTCCAGCAAGGTCTGATAGATCATCGGAAACAGGATCAGAAAGCTGATGATGACCGAGCTGATGTTACGGGAAAACCAGTACAGGATCAGCACGATATAAGAGATGTTGGGCACGCTGCGCATCAGCAGTAGCAGCGGCGCAAACAGATCGGCAAATCGCTGATGCTTCCAGGAGAGCGAAGCGAACGCTCCCCCCAGTCCCATGGCCAGCAGCAGGCCGAGCAGTGCGCGCAACGTCGTTGCGCCGATCGCCGTATAAAAGCTCTGTTCCAGCGGCAGATGCACCATCCGGCCGAGGACCGTCAGCGGTGAAGGGAGAATGAAAGAATAGCCGATCAGCAGGCTGGCAGCCTGCCAGATGCCAAACAGGACCACGGTCGAACAAATGATGGTTCGCTTTTTCCCCTTCATACCGACACCTCCTCAACAGCAGTATTATATAGCAGGATCCGCCGGCCGTGCAACCAGCCGTGCATTCAGCGTCCGCACGCCCTGCTCACCGCGCAGATAGGCGCGCATTCCACTTTCATCCAGTACGATCGGCATCCGGTCATGGATCGATGCGAGATGTCCCTGTGCCGCCATCGTGAGCACGCAGACCTCCATCTGCTCATTGTAGATGGCGGCCAGATACAGCCGATCCGTTTGTGGATGGGCGATCCGCATGCGCTGTTTGCCACTGTCGCCATTCTTCCATTCATAGTAACAGTTGCACGGCAGCACACAGCGATGATGTGCGTACGGACGAAACAGCGGGCGCTCCTGCAGCGTTTCCAGACGGGCATTGATGACCCTGCGCTCCTTCATCCGAAAGCCCCAGCGGCCGCAGACCGCCTGCAGACGACCGTCTTTCTGATAAAACACAAGGATCGGATCAGAGGGAAAGACCTCCCCGCTGGCACGCGCAGAAATGGCCGAACGAAGCGCTGGAGACAGCGGCGGATCCGTGGTGAGCGGCTCATACAGCAGCTGATAACGGCCACACATGTCAATGCTCCTCAACGAGCTGTCTGTTTGCACAGTCGTTGCGCACCTGATCGACCCACGAGTCACGAAGGCCCATCTCCTGTGATGTCCGCAGATGGGTCTCTGCCTCCGCATACGCCTCCAGATGATACAGACACCAGCCCAGCATCGCTTCACAATAGCCATCCGGCTCGATCGCCAGCGCAGAGCGAAACAGTTCTGCCGCCTGATCAAAATGATCGAGAGCAGAGAGGTTCCACCCATACTCACACAGCACCCATGTATCCTCCGGATACTGCCGGCGCAGCTTTTCCAGAACGGCGATCGCCTCGCTGCGACGGTCGGTCCTTCCCAGATCATGAGCCAGCAGGTAATCAAATTCCGAAGAATACAGCGCAGCAGGGGTATCCTGTATGAGCGCGATCGAGCGCTCATACCGTTCATCGTCACTGTAGGCATGTGCCGCCTGATAGCGCATCCACGCCTCATCTCCATATTCCTTCAGCCCCTGTTCCAGCAGATCATACAGCGGCTGATGATCGTGCATGTAGCGTGCAAGAGCGATCATCTCCTGATACAGCCAGCGCCGATCCTCGTTGATCTCCAGCGCCCGTTCATAATAATGCAGTGCCCGCAGAAAGTACGCATCGGCAGTCTCTTCCTTTCCCAGGCGCAGCCAGACACGTCCCAGATACTGATACAGCAGCGTATCATCGCGCCCCAACTGTCTGGAGCGTTCCAGCTGTTCCAGTGCTTCCGCATCCTTTTCCATGCCGAACAGACAGATTCCACTGTGCAAGGCCACATCGCGCTGCAGCGCTTCATCCTTGACCTGTGCGTATAGAGACAGTGCCGCTTCATAACGCCCGTCCTTCTCCATGCACTCGGCCATCATCATCTGATCATACGGCTCCCCGCTGATCGAAAACGCCTGTTCAAAAACTTCTGCCGCCTGTGCATGCCGCTCCATCGCGATCAGCAAGTCGCCGCACTCCTCCAGATACCCGCAATGTTCCGGCACTTCCAGCAACGCATTCTGTATTTCTTCATACGCATTTTGCGGCTGATCGAGCTCGCGATAAGCCACACACATCTCATAGTGCAGCCACGGCTCATCAAAATCCAGCGCCAGCGCCTGTTCAAAGCAATTCAGCGCCAGCTCATATTCCATGCAGCGGTTGTAGGTACAGCCAAGCTGCGCACACATCCAACCATCCTGTGCAAACAGTCGAAGACCGGTCAGCAGACAGCTTTTTGCCTGTTCATATTCATGAAACTGGTTGTAGAGCCAGCCCATATTCGCAAAGTAAAACGGATCCTCATAAGCATATCCGCTGAATTTTTTCAGATATGCAAACGCTTCTTCAAAATTCCCTTCATCGATCAGGGAATGAAAGTGTTCCTTATAATCCATGGACTCCCTCCTTTAAAACCAGATCGTCGCCCCAAGCGATGCCACCAGCACCACACCGGCGATACATGCCATGGCTTTCCACGCACGAGCGCGCAGAAGGATCATAAACCCCAGACCGGCGTTGCAGCAAAGGCCGCAGAACAGCGAACCCGCACTGATGAAACCATGCAGAAACAGCTCACATAACAAGACACTCGAAGCACAGTTGGGGATGAAACCGATCAATGCACAGAGCAACGGCTGACCGATTCCCAGATTGCTCATAAAAGCAGATATATGCTCCGCAGAGACATGTTCCATCACCAAAGCGAGCAGAAGTGAAAACAAGAAAATGTAGAGTGTGACCGAACCGGTACGCTGTAAGGTCTCCTTCCAGATTCCATCACATTGCATATGTGCATCATGCTCATGAGATGGGGATGCATGAAAATGAACATGCGTCAGCACATCGACCACATACCCCAGTGCCATTCCCAGCACCACCTTGGCGAGGATCAGCTTCCAGAGAACATCAAAACTCTCCGGCTGTGCCAGCAGCATCGGGATCGCCTCATCGCTCGTCGACAGAAATACCGCCGTCAGCGTACCGATCGATATGGAAGAATCCAGATAGAGACAGGCAGCCATGACGCTGAAGCCGCACTGCGGAACGATCCCCAGGACAGCACCCAGCGCAGGTCCCAGATATTGATAACGACGGATCAGCCGATGAAAGCCGACCTCATCTTTATGCTCAGCGTAGGTCAGTAACAGATAAGTAACAAACAAAAACGGTATCAGACGAACCGTATCATATACGACATCGAGCAAAAGGTCCATATAACACTTCCTTCCCAAACGAGGACATTATACATGAAAAGCAGAAAAAAAAGCGAGCAAAAGATGACCGCTGTAAATGAAAGGGACCGGCAACGTG
>ERZ1643246.4003-NODE-4003-length-12072-cov-3.788300_pt1 | contig 12072 bp, 13 predicted proteins | sample MGYA00579265_ERZ1643246 | MGnify/ENA primary metagenome ERZ1643246 (study PRJEB29033, sample SAMEA4952261) | chicken gut metagenome | biome: Broiler Chicken; feature: Gastrointestinal Tract; material: Caecum | place: Ireland | collected 2018 | study: Broiler...
GGGCGCCGCCCTCCAAACTCATGAAAATACCATACTTCTGGTTTGCCTCCTGGCAATTTTCATCTCCCGGGCAGGTATAATCTAATCCGTTCTGATGGCCGGCGTAAAACCAATAGGTAAAATCATGGTTGGCATTATCAAACTTCAGATCTGTCTGGAGACGATATTTTTTATTTGTCCTCTGGTCAGACGAATTATTGGTATTGGCACAGAAGAAAGTATATTTCGCATCACCATTCATGTGCTTATTGATGTGTTTCTTATAGGCATCATCGTTGTTGGCAACTTTCAGGTTTTCACCAACTTTACCTCCCATGATCATCGGCGTAGAGCCGGAATCGATCTGGATGGCCTGTGCCTGGTCGATATCCATAAAGGAAAAGCTGCCCACAACTGGACTGGATAATGCCCCGTCATTGCCGACATCATGGATCGATACCTGACATTTTACCTTTGACCATCCGGTCCATCGGCAGGAACCTGGCTTGTTACCAAAGAAAACGATATATGGACCATCATCATCGTGTGGAGCAGATCCGGATGTATCCACGTTCCAGGACGGCTTTAAAGAACAGTTTGTGATTTTAAATTCAACAGTCACTTTCTGTCCGTTCCTGAGTTGGACTCCCTTGTACTTGACAGAGTAGGTTTTGTCCTTCTCTAAAACAGCCCCGTAAACACCATTTTTTGACAAATCATCCCACTCTTTACCGCTATCTTTATAGATGTCTGTCAACCAATCCCAGATTTTTTTCTTATTTCCGCTTCCATGATCGTTATCAATCCGGTTTAATCCAGTGAAATCAATAGTCACTAAACCTTGTTCCAATTGATCATAAATCAAATCATAAATATCTTCATACGGATAGATTGGCTGGTCGGCATTTCCTGTCTGAACTCCGCTGTCATTGGATAAATTCCACCCCAGATCCTGATTTTTTACGACATTCATCAGATCACGGTCCCCATCTGCCGCATAGACAGTGATCCCAGTCATAAATCCCGTGGAAAACAGACTGGATAAGACCATCACGAATGTCATAATAACGGACATGATTCGACGCAATAAAATTCGTTTATTCACGCTTCACTCACCTCTTTTATTTTAAATTGTCAAGGTTCATTTGCTTCCTTTGAAAAAGAGATATTCTCTCCAAAAGATTAAACTGGTGGGTCTCTCATACGCAGCCCTCCTTTCGCTCCCCAAAATGGGGGCCGGGAGTAGGTGATTGATTTATCTCGGCGTAATTAATATGAAAATAGGCAGGTGTTGAATTTCAAAAGATGTGGCAAGAATATGATAAAGAAATGAAATTTTGATGTGCATAAAAAGAAAGCGGAACCAAGTTCCGCTTTCCAAATGGTTTGTATTGTAGATTCCAAGTTTACTGATTAATAACCAAAGAACCATTCTTAATATAGTAGTTGAATACGCCTGCATCTGAAGAAAGATAGAGATAGGTATCATTTAATAACCCATAAATACAACAATAATCATCAGCACATACATTGAATGTATAAGTCTTTGATGAGTGTGCAGGAATAACTACGCTGGTATAACCTGAATTAATCGATGAATTTTCCGTTAACCGAGTTACATCAAATAAAGATCTGTACCATTGACCTTTATTACAATTCCATGCATTGGTAAATTGATTGAAGTTCCAAAAGTATCCATTATATAAATCAATCCGGCTGAACGTCACTTTCTTATCTGTATTATTGGTAATCGTAATAGCCAGCGTATCGAATGGATTTGTCGCCATCGACATATCACACTCTGTTTTTACTTTTTCCAGAGATGCGGTATTCTTCACAGAAGGTGTCACACTGAATGTTACTGCGTTTTTATCAATTACCCAAATGTTTGTGGTATCTGTCACCCAGCCAGCAGATGTTTTCCCTTTTACTGTGATTGTTGTTTTACCTGCTTTTTTACCTGTAACAATACCATATTTATCTACAGTAGCAATGGATTTGTCTGAAGAAGAAAACTTGAATAAGGAAGCTTTCTCTGCATTTGTCAGTTTATACTGCAAATTTCCTTTGATATTGATGGTTGAATCATAAGCATCTGTACCAAACAGATTGATAGTTTCTCCCACGAATAAACTCGGAGCAATACCTACAGAAAAACTGTTCTTTCCGCCAACCGTTGTCCTCTTTGCCGCATTGTTCTTCTTCGCTGCGCTACCTTTGGCCTTCTTCACCGTCACCTTACATTTGAGCGTTTTCTTCCCGACCTTCGCTGTGATGGTAGCTTTGCCGGCCTTTTTCGCTTTCACGACGCCTTTCTTGTTGACCTTCGCCACCTTCTTATTGTTAGTCTTCCACTTCATTTTTTTCTTCCCGGCGTTCTTGACTTTAAGCTTCACTTTCTTACCGACAGTCAGTGTCACTTTCTTCTTACTCAGTTTCGGCTTTGCTTTTGCTTCCACATTGCTTGCCGGAACGGCTGTTGCCAGCAGGCAGAATGCCAGGGCCGTTGCAGATGCTCTCATAATGTTTTTCTTCGTCATATTTCATTTCCCCTTTCCTTGTGCATTTGTTTTTGAGATATGGAATTTCGTTCCTTCACTATTAATATGATGGAAATGGAAATTTTCGTTCCGATACAGAATAGAATTCTTTTGCTATCAGGACATTCCTCTTCTCGCCCTATATAATAGGAAGAAATCCTTTCCTTTCCCTCTACCAAAAGAATCATTTTCTTTATCCAGTTCCGGTATTAATATGATGAAATTCAAAATTTCCATACCGGAAGGATTAGAAAATATTTCTTTACCATGCTTAGTCCCATTATACAAACGGGATTACAGAAATGCAAGGGGATGTGAAATTATTTCTCCGAGATAATAAAAGTAAGTCTTTTGGGCGCATATCAAACGACAATACAATAAGAGAGCCAATTAGAAATCCGACTCTCTAATGTATATATCACACACCTCTCATGTGTTCTTTATTGAAAGATGATAAAAGCTGATTATGGGTTTCAATAAACCCCTTCAAAAATTTTTGGGAAGATGTCCAATAATCTGAATAAATCTTTTTTTGACGCTTTGATATCTGCTGCTGCAGCTCATTGCTTGGAACCGGGATATACACATACTGTAACAAATCATCTTCATATACCCTTGCCCGTGAAGAGGAAGATCCTGTCGCCAGTCTCACGACTTGCCGACAAACATGCTCGGATTGTAACAAAGCACAGAGCACATATTCATCGTTGATATAACGATTTTTTTTAATTTTTTGTATGTACGCTTCTTTTGACACGAGGCCCTTTTGAATTTCTTCCGGAATTACAGTCACTCTGTTTTTTCGTGGATTGATTCTGGAAAAAACAATATCACCACCATGAAAAACATGCATCGACGATTTTATTTCTGACCCAAATACTTGCCGGATATTTGAAATCGTCCCTGTATTTGAAGAAATATCTGGGATTTCCAAATAAAAATATTTTTCTTCAGCTGATGGAGTCATAGAAACATTTTGTATATCACACACTTCGTTCAACGGGACTACCGTTGAGAATTGATTTTTTATAACCTGCCTATCTTGTGCATTTAACAAAAAACTGGCGTCAATCCGATACGCAGAAATTTCATCTTGATCAATCCAGCCACATTCACCTTCATTCTCTGTTTGGTAAACCCCATCAAAATATGATTTTGATTTTTCTAAAAATATTTTTAAATCGGATTTCTCGCAAGGTCTATAATCCTTTTTCCCAGTTTCGTAACCAACTTCACGTGCAGTTCCCAAAAAGACTTTATGAGGTTTATACTTTTCTTTTTTTTCATCATTCTTTTTTCTCAACCCTAAAATAGTAGTTTTTGAAACAGATTTCCCAAACGGAATAAAAGCTCCTTCCGGAAGACTTATTACAGTTGTCACATAGCATTTAGACAGCAGCCATTCCCTAAAAAAGTAATATGATTTCACATTTAACAACCCCTCCGGTAAAACGATGTATAATTCTCCCCCTTTCTTTGCATCTAAAGCTTTTATGCATTTCTCAGTGAATAAGATATCCAACTCCTGGCTGTCTCTTCCAATCCCCATGTTATATTTTGATAAAACATCCTTGAATGTATATGGGATAGTAAAAGGAGGATTTGTCAAAATAATATCAAAAAAGTCATCCTTGATTTTATTGGAACGTAAGGTGTCTCCTTGGTATATATTATTATATCCATCGCCATGCATGATAAGGTTAATTTTAGCAAGAACGTGTAAATCTTCATCTGCTTCGTGGCCCCACAGGCATTTGTCAATTAAATTTTTAAATTTTTTCTTGCTTTCCACTTCTGAAAATGGACTGTCTATGATTTTTTGATTTATGTACCGAAAGGCTTGAATTAAGAAACCACCGGATCCACAGGCCGGGTCAAGGATCTTATCATCTATGCAGGGGTCAGCATATTGGACCATGTAATCTACAATTTCCCTCGGTGTAAAATACTGATCAAAATCGCCTCGCAATGTTGATTTCAAAAAAATCTCATAAACAGCTCCTTTAATATCATCGCCAGTACCCAAAAACGACCATGGCTCAAGTAACTCTATAATCTTTACGATACTTGCATTATCATTAATTTTTAATGATTCTTGTGGGTCACTGTACACAGAATACTCTTCTTGTGCTTCCGAAAAAAGCTTTTTAAATATTTCTAACTCATCCGATTTTTCAATTTTTGCCAACTTACTGATATATTCGCTTATGAATCGATTTTCTTTATTATCTTTGGCGCGGCGTTCTTCGTTCATTTTTACCAAAAGAATTTTTGTCATTTCTTTGAATGACTGATCTGAACGAATAAGAGCTCTTTTTTCAATGATATCTTTACATTTATCAATGATTTTATATAACTCTTTTTCACTATGTAGCGTAAGCAAGATGCTTTGCACTTCTCTCAATTGAATAGTGGACAATTCCTTTTTACGGGTCTTGTTTACATCAATTATCAATTGATTTTTAGTGGGGATAATAGATGCTCTTTTTCCTGTATAAACATTTGTTACAACACAATCCAAACCATTTACTGTAACAGCATATACAGCTGGCGGAGTAGAAATCAGCTTTGCATAACTTATACATTGCAGAACCTCTTTTTCTGAAAGTGTTACTTTAGGTCCTTTTGTATCAATGATAAGTTGTGCGTTGCCTTCTATGTTGATAACAATGTCTGCACGAATGTTTGATATTTTTTTTGTCCCGATTTGAACAGAAATGGATACTTCATATTCCATCTCATCATCAGCATATCCCAATTCTTTTAGGAAGGGTATAACAATCTTGTTTTTTACATCTTCTTCTGTTTTTATCATATTGTTATAGTCAACAATATTATCAAAGATCCATTCTTTTAAATCCATATCTATTCTCCGTTTTTTTTGTAATTATACCACACTTTTCAATCCACGGAAAAGAAATTATTTCTCCGAGATAATAGGAAACCCCGTCTCCTAATGGACGGGACAAAGAGTATGAGATATGACACTCACGTTCAAATTTCGTCACTTTCTCTTTCTTCATTCTCACCTTCATCGGAATCCAATAAGGAAGAGATAAGATAAAATACGACTATACAAACAATGCATGCCAACAATGCTTTCGCGTATCCACCATCCTGAACAGTACCCGAGATCAGTTCAGCCAACACAACGATAACCGCAGACAGTAAAATTATTTTATCTGATAATATCACGATTATTATTCCTATATCACATAAGGACTTGAGGACAGTTGAAACTATTTTACGTAATGTAATAAAAAATATTGAAATTATTTCACAAAACTTATGAAGTAATGACATATATATACACCTTCATTCTTATGGATATTCTTAAACATTTTTCAAAATTCCTTTTTGTTTCCTTGCAATGGTCATAGTCGATTACTGGTTTGTAGATATAGCCCCGGATGAAATACGGGTCAACCAGGGCATAACTTAATACCTGCGGATAGGCTAGATTCACCCAGTAGTCATCTTTAAGAATAAGAGCGGGAATTCCCGGTTACTTGTATCCGGGATGAAAGCGACCGGATCCCAGTTCCTATATGCGATGTCTGATATATTCTTGATCTCCCCTTATCCGTTGACTGCAGTATATGTATATGAATTTCTCAAAAAATCATACTGCACAATTCTGCGACAACTACTGTATCTAATGATGTGATAGCTGCTAAGGCAACTGCTGCCGCCAGCACAAATGCAGCGGAAGAAAATAATTCTTTTCCTCCAGGATAAGATAATTTATTTAAGACCGATTTGTTTTTTCTTTTTGCTAACATGACATTCACCTCTTTCCTTTCTTCATCGGTTTCTTACCAAATAATGTAAGCTGGGATGCCTGGCTCTCTGAACGGAATTTATCGCGGGTCTCTAAGATCACACCGACTGTGATCAGGATGGATGTTCCGGCAAATGATAATCTGGAAAGCCCGAAAACGCCGGATAAAACGCACGGGACTAAGGCGATCAGGCAGCAGGCTAAAGCACCTAAACCTACCGTTGCATTGATCTGTGTTTTCATATATTCTACGGTCGGCTGCCCCGGACGGACACCCGGGATCGTAGCACCTGTTTTCTTAAAGTTATTGGCAATCTCAACCGGATTCAGAATCATGCTGGTATAAAAATAGGAAAATCCGATAATAAGTAAAAGATAAATCGGAACTCCGATGGAATATAACGGATGCGCTCCGTCAAACCAATGGGAGGAATCCAGCATATCGGTGACCCAGAACGATTTCCCAAACATCGCCACGATCAGCGCTGGCATGGACATGATAGATGATGCGAAGATGATCGGGACGACACTACCCGGGCAGAGTTTGATAGGAAACGTACTCTTCTGGGCAGAGATCTTCCCTTGTAATTTATTGGAATATACCACCGGGACCTTCCGTTCTGTCTTTTGCACGAAGACGGTGAAAATAAATAAAGCGAGGATGACCACAGCAATGAGGATGCCTGCAATGATCGCAACATTGAGCTTCTTTCCGCTGATGAACCTCTGGTAAACGGTATACATATCAGATGGATATGAGGAAACAATATTACATAACAAGATCAAGGAAATCCCATTTCCAAATCCTTTCTTCTCGATCAGTTCTCCGGCGCCGACGCAGAGAAGAGCACCTGCTGTCCACAGGATCACAGTGAGCAGGATCCACGGCCATGTAAAGGAAACCAAAAGCCCCTGCCGGCCAAACCCAACCGCAAATCCGACTGCCTCTACCACTGCCAGCACAGCACCAGTAATGAGGGTGATACGGTGAAAAATCTTCTTTCCATAATCTCCCTCTTTCTGGAGATCAGCCAAGTAAGGGATCACATTTGCCATCAGCTGTACGATGATGGAACCAGTGATGTATGGTGTTACAGATAACATCGTGATCGAGATGTTCTGCAGTCCATTACCGGCAAGCAGGTTGAACAACCCGATTGCTGAATTTCCGGAGATCAACTCCTTGAAATAATCCGGATTCACACCGGGAGTGGGAATTCCGGCAAATGCCTGTACGACAAGTAAAGTGATGATGGTCAGGAAAATCTTCTGTTTCCTGTCCCATGTTTTTTTCTGATACGTTTTCATTCTAAACCTCCGTTTCTCATATTAATACTCATATTTATTAACAATGATAAAATTTCCTTCTCTGTTTTTCCTTGACACGACGCAACCTCTTTCACAGCCATTTGCATCGCATTCCTATAATCTCCCAGTGTTCTATCCAATGGGATAGTAACTTGGTATAACTGATCTTTCTTTTCTATCTGAAAGACTTTGATGTCCTGCCGTTTTCTCGGAAATGATTTCCACCCAGTATTCTGCAGATATTGTACGAATATTTCTGGGTTGATCTCGTCAAATAAATTTACCCGAAATCCTCCGCCTTTTCCTGGCGTCCCAAGAATGACCGCATTCTTATCTGGTCTTCCTGGAGACCGAAAGTTTGACAAAGCAGAAAAAATTTTTTGTCCTTTCATAGTTCACCTCCATAAAAAAACAATTGCTGCCTTACTCACGACTATTCACATCCACACACCCCGGCAAGAAGGGGTGCGACTTAAAAATACTGACTACAAAGCTCATAAAAGAGTTCCTGTAAGACCCTTTGTTTCTTTCTTAATATGCCGATTTCGTGAAAAAACGGCTCCATTTCCGTATAAAACTGCTGTTTCAGTTCTTTCGGATAATCCGGCAATTCCAATGAATCAAGGATCTTTGGATGGATCCCCGGTGCATTGGAATCAGAATTTAACAACATTAAGTTGCAGCTCCTTAATAAACAATACAGGAAGTACATATCATATTTTTCTTTCGGAAGGAGCCTTGCCATAGTACCGCTGGCCCAAAACGGGCGGCTGGCGTAAATGACATTGTTCAGGCTGCCCTTTTTGGGGATAAGGATTGCTTCTTTTTCCGGCATAGATTCAAAAGTCCCGCCGGTGATGCCGCCGGAATTATAGATCGGCACCGGCCCTCCGGTATCTTTCTTCCCTTTTCCAGCCTTACGGACAGTCAACTCCGATAACAGAACCGTCCCGATCTGTGCAGATGGTGGAAACAGACAGGCAAAACGGTCTCTGGCATACTGATCTAAGATTCTTTCTTTTTTATATGCGACCGCATAGCTTTCATAAATGGGGGCCAGTTTTTCTACGACAGCATCCTGAGCGGACCGTTCTGTATGCGGCAGCGAGATCGCCTGCAACTCCCTTGCTCCGACTACATTCCGTGTACTGCCGGCGCAGCTTGCCTGGAGTAAGGACTGGAACCGTGGCGACAAGGCATAATACTGGATATATTTGGGGTTATCCTTTTCAATATGAAACCGGATCAAGAAACTGGCAAAAGACACTCTCCCATCCGCCGGGTCGTACAGATAGCTTTTAAACATATGATTCCCGACTCTGGCAAACAAGATATCCCCTTCTTCCAGTAGAGGGGCATCATCATGACAGGATAGAGTAACTTTTTTAAGCTGCCCCATTTCGGTGATATCCGAGATCCGGATACACGGCTGCCCATCACCGGGATGCAGTTTTTCGCTGGTTCCACATCCTACATAGCCTTCCATCATCTCACCTCCTCATTGTTTTTAGGAAAAGAATTCAAAATATTTTTTAACTTCGTATCCCAGTACATCTCCTGTTCCATCAAAGACGTTAAGGACACAGCGTATCGTTTCCGTTTTTCTTTCCATTCTTTTTCGTCAATGGATGCCCGGTCTGCGAACAGATCCATATACCGTCCCGGAAGGAAAGAGCAGTCTGTCTCGCTGACCTTTTCTATCGGTACCGCACAATCCGTCTTCATCAGAAATCGTTTCACGATATCATCGGCAACATCCTCCCCTAATACCGTCCGTTTGACATTCCCCCGCTTTTCCAGATGTCCTTTTTCAGACACATCCATGAATGTTACGGTATCACAGCCAGATCGGTCTAAAAACATAATGGCTACTTTCGTGCCAGTATTCGCAAACGTATTTTTGGGCATGACCAAGATACCCTGAAGCATCCGGTTCTCCGTGATATATCGCCGGATCGCCGCCTCAATGTTCCCCATGGTGGAAAGGAAGTTCAACGGTACGACAATGGCAGCTTTTCCATTTGGAGAGAGTGTTTGAATGACATGCTGGATAAAACACAGATAGATGCTCATGGACTCTTTCTTTTTTTCTGGTACGACAGGAACGCCCCAAGGAAACCTCCCACTTTTATCAAGGTCATCACGGATAAAAGAGAAATCGGTTTTAAAAGGCGGGTTTGACACGATATAGTCGTACGGGCCGGAAAATGCCGGGTTTGACAACGTATTTGCCCGCTCCGTGAACCCATTTGCCTGATTTAAGATCAAATTCAGCTGTAAGAGTGCCATGGATTTATGAGAGATATCCTGGGCATGCAGCATTGGCTGTTTCAGCCGCCGCTGTAAAGATAACAACAACGTTCCTGTGCCAGCGGATGGGTCGTAGATCCGCAGATTATCACGGATATCCTGTCCATCATCCGTCAAAATACGGGATATGATACGAGATATCTCCATCGGTGTATAATATTCCGCATACCGGCCACTGGCGACATTATAATCTTGGATCAGATATTCAAATACCTGCCCAAAGAAATCGCCGCCTTCCATGGGGATCGGTCCAGCTTCTAAGAAGATCATTTTTATGTTTTTAAAAAAAGCAGCCATATCGGATGCATCCACATAATCTATGATCGGTGTAAATAAACCTTCCTTGCAGAGAGCTTTGTTTTCCGGATACGTATTGATCCTCTGGAAAACTTCATCCAGCCAGTTAGGATAATGCTTTGCGTTGTCGATCAGATCCTTCTCTTCCATATAGATCCCGCCGGCTGACCGCTGCTTCTCCGGAGAAAACCTGTCGTTCAACAGTTTATAAAGGAAGAGATTGCGTACAATCTCTTCCTCGGATGCCTGGTTTGATAAGCCATATACATGGCACAATCCTTTGATCCTGTCAATAAATCCATAAATATCCATGAAAACCTCCTTTTTATGATGTCGCTACAGCGCACTTTTTCGTTTTTGGTTCTTTTCTCACAGGCATTTTGTCTGTCTCCCGGGCTTTTGCCAGAAACATAGAAAGCGGGATGGATAACAGCATCAGCTGGAGGACCAGCATTCCATCTGCTACCAGTTCCCCAGAAGAGAGCATCCGTTCTTCATCAGAATACTTTTCTGCCTTTTTTCCTTTCCACATCTGCGGATAGATCAATGGAGTGGAGTCCTGGGCAAATGTCCGAAAAGCGGCGAGGACAACTCTTGAGAAAGGGATAAAATCTGTTTCCGGATGGATGCTTTCTTTCTGTGACGGCTCCTTTAACACAAAGAGATAATCCGTAGGGTAGAACCCATACTCTTTTGCCAGAAGTTCGATCCGTTCCATCTCATCCACGCTCTCAATCTCCCGTACAGAGAATGTCTGGGAATGGATGGAATGGATGTTTTCTGGGAAAAATAACTGCTTCCGTAAAATATCAAAAAAACTACTGGATACTAAAAATGTGTTGACTAAGTTAAATACTTTATTTAAATCATGCATAATAAAAACTCCTTTACTGTTTTTTCTTGACGAATGTGCTTCCTTTTGCCCATTGCCGGTTTCTTTCAACGTTTTCTTTTCGGAACCGCATATAATCTGCTTTTTTTTCGCAAATTTCTTTACAAGTATCTCTTTCCGGGCATTGAAAACATGGATATAACATTAGGCTGCTCCTTCCTACTACTTTAATATGACAACAATTTAGGCTGTCCGATCGCTTTCAGTAATACGTTTTGTTCTAAGGGGCTTGCTTCCCGTGCAGCCTGTCCCGCATGGTAGATTTCCATGAAATTATCATACTGCGGGTTGATCTCTTTCCTTACCAGGTAATCCGCAAACCCATGGTAAGCACTTTCCAGAGTTTTGTCTGGATAAACGACCAAAACACAATATACATACAGATCGGCTAAGTCTCCTAAACTGACATCACGCATATTTTTTCACATCCTTACGCTAATAGGATAAAACTTCCGGGATCCAAAATTTTGTTTCCCTGCGTAGTTAATATGAAAAAACGAAATTCTTTCATCAAAAAAAAGAACCTCCAGAGAGATTCTTTTCCTGTCAGTGTCAGATAGCGATCTACCTGCTATTTTTTCTACGATCATTCTGGTGGATATATTTCCAAACCTGGCGCCGCCGTTTGCCAAATGGCTGATCTGCTTTTCCTATGCTTTGTGTATGCTGGTCATCATGTTCATCAACAGAATGGAATTCTGCGTCACATGGAACAGAAATTAATTCACCATCTTCTTTCTCAACGATAAGAGCATCCTCTTCACAACCGATGATCTGACCAATGAATTTCTTTCCGTCATGCTCGAAATATGCTTTAGGCTGCCATATAGCAACCATCTTCATGATCTGTTCAATTTTATCAGATTTTTCGCCCATGGTATCACCTCACCCGTTTTGCTTAATGTGAAAAAATCGAAAAAATTCCCTCCCAAATGGGAGGGGATGTATCCTACTGTACAAAGAAA
>ERZ1643246.4004-NODE-4004-length-12071-cov-1122.950566_pt1 | contig 12071 bp, 16 predicted proteins | sample MGYA00579265_ERZ1643246 | MGnify/ENA primary metagenome ERZ1643246 (study PRJEB29033, sample SAMEA4952261) | chicken gut metagenome | biome: Broiler Chicken; feature: Gastrointestinal Tract; material: Caecum | place: Ireland | collected 2018 | study: Broiler...
ACTACACCGTCAAATTGCACAAAAAACCAGCCTTCCCCATTGAAAACTTTGTGCATATTGACGAAAATGCACAAGAGGGCGGTCTGTAACTAATTTGCAACCCTTTGTTCATATCCAGTTCATAATTCCCGTGTATACTATAAACAATGAAAGGAGCGATGTCAATGTTTAACAACTATTCTAACAACTATTTTATCAACTATTTTAAAAACTATTTTAACAACTATTCTAACAAAACCGTGACACACCAGATACAGAAAGGGGATTGCCTGATGGAAATGCGTAAATTTATCGTGGAGCTGCACACCGACGGCAGCATGACATGGAACGAGTACGAGGAACCTAAATCTATTAATCATGATGCCCTGACTTTTACACATGAGGAATGGAAGCATCTTCTCGATGAAGGTTTTCGTTCGATTTGTGACGAAGTTGATAAGACATATCCTGGGTGTTCTTGGAGTGAGGATGATCGGATGATGTATAAGATCGGAGCGTCCGCACTTGTCGATCTGGTTAAGGATGTTTTTTAAGTCGAAACGGCCCATCGGGCCGTCTGCCGGGAACGGCCGCCCGGCACTGATGAGACAGGCCAACGGCAACATATAGAAATGGAGAGTGATTTTAATGCCGTATGCAAAGAAGACCGACAAGAATGCAAAGAAGACCGACAAGAATGCAAAGAAGACCGACAAGAATACCACAGGCAAACAGCGCGAATACATCAAGTTCAAGGATTTGGATCATGTCGTCGAGGTGGAAGAGGGCGACATGTGGCTGCAGAACGGAAAGTACGCGCAGCCAGGTGTCAGCATCGCGATCGACGATGAGCACACCCTTAGCGACTGGACCCGCAAAATCAAGTTGGAGAGTGTATGTCTGGACGTGGTGGAGAACGACAAAGGCTATCCGGAACTGATTATCAGTGGCGTGGCCGCAGACGCCCCGTTCTGACAGACAGACACCGGCCGGCGTTGCCGGCCGGCTTATTTTTACAAGGTGGTGAAACCATGGAAAATCCAGGTTGGCGCAAGCTGGCGGCCGCCATAATCAAGCAAGCGTACCGTGACCATGCGTGGGATTTTTTCCGCACCGCCTGGTGCGACGAGCTGCTTGATTATGTCGGTATCAGGATGAACGGGCGCGATGTATTACGGATGGTAGAGGGAGGTGATGACGACGGCGAGAGGTAACGCAATAGCAAGGGCAAGTTTGACACATCCGGAAAATTGGTACACACCAGTCGCTCTGCACGACTGGCCGGAGCGGGAGTTGAGGCGGGAATATACAAGGCTGCGCGACATTATGCACAAGCGCCTGGTGCGCATGGGCCAAGATCAGGAGCTGCGCGCAACAGAGGAATACCGCTACTTAAGTTCCCACCTTCCCCGGCTGCGTGACATACCAGACCGGCAAGGTGTTGAGCGCGCGCTTGCCGACGTTGCGTGGTTTCTGCGCAATCCAGAGATCAGCACCGCATCAGGCGTGCGGCAGCGTATGGCGCGCGTACGGTCTATGGCGCGGGAAACCATGGGCGAGATAGACGAGCAGTACTTCGGACAGCTAGGCGACTGGTTCGCTTATTGCCATTCCCAGGGTCTTGACGAGATCTATAACTCAGACGAAATCGTGGAGTACTTTTACACGGTCCCCGACCGTCGGTATATGAACAAACAGGATTTTATCGCGTGGACAGAGGGTCGAAACGCCTGGGAGCGGGAAGCCGCCAGAGGCCCGGAACCGGGCAGCAGTTCGGAGGATTTTTGACAATGGTTTGCGCGAACGAGATTGTAGATGTGCAAAGTGCCGACGTGTCGGAGTGGCTGCAAAGCCTGTCCGTGCTGCCGAAAAAGACAGGCGGAAAGCGACAGAAATACCGCGCTTCCTATATAGATTGCATCTGCGCGTTTGATATTGAGACAAGCGTACTTCCCCATGTGCGCGACTGCGCCGGGAATGTTGGCCCGCAGGCAATCATGTATATCTGGATGTTCCAGGCCGGCCCGCATTTTACGATCATCGGCCGGACATGGGAAGAGTACGCCGAGCTGTGCGCCATGATCGACGCCAGGGCGGATGAACTTGACGCCATGCTGGTGGTGTGGGACCACAATTTATCTTACGAGTTTCAGTTCCTGTCCGGGGTACAGAGCCCCGGCCGGGTATTTGCCACCAAAGCGCGCAAGGTCTTGCGCGCGGAGTTCGGGCGGATGGAATATCGGTGCAGTTATTTGCAGACCAATATGAGTTTGGACGCTTTTACCCACAAAATGAGCGTTTCCCACGGCAAATTGTCCGGCCAGTTGGACTACTCCAAAATCCGCTATCCCTGGACAGCACTTACAGATCAAGAACTTGCCTACTGTGTCAACGATGTGCGCGGACTGGCCGAGGCAATCAGTGCAGAGATGGAGGGCGATGGCGACACGCTGTATACCATCCCCATGACTTCGACCGGATATGTGCGCCGCGATTGCAAGCGCGCCATGTATCCGCTCAAAAAGTGGACAGACACGCTGCAGCCCGACGCCGAACTATACAAGCTGCTGCGCGATGCATTCTGGGGCGGCGACACCCACGCCAACCGATACTATGCCGGCATGGTATTGGAGGATGTTCACAGCGTAGACATGGCAAGCGCGTATCCGGCTGTACAGCTAACTGAGCATTTTCCCACAACCAAATTTTTCCATGAGCGCGCTAGCCTGGACAGGCTTAGGCTCAACTTGCGTATGTGCCGTGCGGTTGTCTGCCGGATTGTGCTGTACGACCTGGAACTTGTAGATCAGCGCTGGGGATTCCCGTACCTGCCGCGCAGCAAGTGCGCCTATATAACTGGCGGGGTCTATGACAACGGCCGTGTATTGCAATGCGGAGAATGTGTAGTAGCAATGACCGACATAGACCTTAATATCATGCGCCGGGAATACAAATGGACAGGCATGCGAGTGCTTGACCTATGGAGCGCGCACTATGGGAAGCTGCCAAAAAAGCTGACCGACGTAGTCTACAAATACTATGAGGCAAAAACGTCCCTAAAGGGCGTTGCCGGGCAAGAGCTGTATTATATGAAATCCAAAAACAAGCTGAACAGCGTGTACGGCATGACGGCCCAAAAGCCCGTGCGGGACGAAGTGGCATACACGGAGACCGGCGAGTGGCTGACAACGCCCGTGTCTGATGAGGGGTTGCAGCAGGCACTTGACGAGAACCGGAGATCGCTTTTCCTGCCCTATCAATGGGCGGTTTGGACAACGGCGCATACCCGGAAACGCCTGCGTTACGCACTTCATGCCGCCGGCGAACATGCTGTGTACTGCGACACCGACAGCGTAAAGTATGTGGGAGCCATCGACCTGGAAACACTTAACGGCGAGCTGATGCAGCTTGCCAAAGCTGCCGGCGCCTATGCGACAGACCCAAAAGGCCGCGACCATTATATGGGTGTGCTCGAGCAGGAAAAAGACTACGCCGAGTTTGAAACGTGGGGCGCGAAAAAGTATGCCATCACGTACAGAAAAGGCGGCAAGATCACCACGACAATTGCGGGCGTCAGCAAGCAAAAAGGCGGTCTGGAGCTTATGTTGTGGGGCGGTTTCAAGGCATTCCGGCCAGGTTTCCGGTTTTGCCTGGCGGGCGGCAGCGACCTTGTATACAATGATAATCCAGATTGCCCGCCGCTGGTGATAGACGGGCACGCGCTTGAGATCACCAAAAACGTTGCCATTTCGGACGGCGACTACACACTGGGCCTTACTGCCGAGTATGCGCGGCTGCTGGGATATGAGATGGAGGTTGCAGACTATGAGACTTTTTGACAACGACGGATGGCCGAACTTTTCCGAGACCGACGGAATTTTGTCCAGCCCCGCTACTATCATTATGATATGGGGCGGGCGCGGGACCGGGAAAACCTACACCTGCCTAAAGGACACGCTTGACGCCGGAAAGGATTTTTTGTTTCTGCGCCGCACCCCCGGGCAGGTAGACACGATTGCTGCGGACCCGAGCATGTGGCCTTTTTCCCCTATCAATCGTGACACCGGGCGGCTGATTATGCCGGAGCGGGTCAAGGGCCTGCGCGGAATGTATCGTATCATGGACGAGCAGGACCCCGACAACCCGCGGCAGGTCGGCATGGTTTCCAGCGTCGTGACGCTGGGCCGGACCCGTGGCTTTTCTAGCGACACCACGGACAGAATCATTTTGGACGAATATCAAAAGGATGAGCTAGACTATTACCGCAAGGGCGAGGGGTTGGGCCTCGCGAATATTTACGAGACCGTCAACCGCAACCGGGAATTAAAGGGCAAGGAACCTTGCAAGCTTATCCTTATGAGCAACGCAGTTGGCATGGCCAACCCGTACTATATGCAATGGGACGTGGTGGATATTATCGACAAGATGATCGGCACGCGAAGGCGTTGGATGTATCTGCCGGACCGCGGTATCATGCTGGTCGACCTGGCCGACAGTCCGGTAGCAGAGCGAAAAAAAGACACCGCGTTATATCGCAGTCTTGCCGGCACTGACTTTTACCGGTCTGCGCTGGAAAACCAGTATGCGGGTGAGGAAAAAAGCCGCACCGAAAGCCGGGACCTTATCCAATACAGGCCCGTGGTGTGCGTGGGCCGCCTGTGCATATATCGCCACAAATCCAATGGCAGCTACTATGTGTGTGAGCACATGTCTGGAGCAGCGCCGGTGTACGGAACCGGACACTATGACCTGTTGCGATTCCGCCTGCGATACGCCAGACTGTATGACAGCTACATGGCCCGAAAAATTATTTTTGAGCTGTACAGCGACGAAATCTATTTTCGTCAGTTGTGGGACGCTTGACACGGAAAATGTATATGATAGAATGAGATCAGCAGGTAGAAGCCCAAGAGCAACGCCGGGAGGCGCGGGCGCGCGGCCGCTCACCGCAAGAATCTACCTGCTGATTTTTGTATAAAGAGGTGCTGCTTATGAGCTATGTGTCGATCGTGATCGTATTGGTATTTATCCTGCTGGACGTGGTTAGCGGACTGGTTAAGGCCTTCGCCACTACCGGATTCGACAGCAGCGTGATGCGGCAGGGATTTTTCCACAAGCTGGGCGAACTGCTGAGCGTCGCCTTGTGCGTCGTGGTGGATGAGAGCCTGCCGCGGCTGGGTGTCCCCGTGGAAGTGGATTTTTCCGCGGTGTGCTGTGTCTATCTCGTTATTATGGAGATCGGCAGCATCCTGGAAAATATCGGCGCGATTAATCCGGAATTGCGCGACCCACTGTCTAAGATTTTTGCAAAACTGAAAGGAAGTGAAACTGATGACACTAAGTAACGGAGAGGTGCTATTTGCCTGGCCGCTGACCGCGCATACCATCACCGCCGGCTGGTATTACAGCGACGGGAAGCAGCACCGGGCCATCGACCTGCGGGCGGCCGTGGGCACGCCGGTCTATGCGGCCGAGGACGGCACGGTGGATTGGGTGCAGGCATGGGACGGCAAAAGCACTGCCGGCAATCAGAGTTACGGCAACCTGGTGCGCATCCGCCACGCCGACTATAACGGCTGCGTATTGCAGACGCTGTATGCCCACCTGAAGGAGAGCAAGGTCAAGTACGGCCAGGCGGTCAAGGAGGGCGAGCTTATCGGCTACAGCGGCAATACCGGCAACTCCACCGGCCCGCACCTGCACTTTGAGGTTCGGCTGGACGGCATCCGCTGCAACCCCTTGAACTGGCTGGACAACGACTTTGCTTGTGCATACAGCACAGTACGGCTGGGCGAATACACCAGCGTCGAGCGTCCTACGGATGCAGACACTGAAAAAATCGGCAGCCAGTTTGTGATCGGTCCCGTTTCCAGCGGAGACGCGGAGACGATCCGCGCCCTGTGCCGGAAACTTGACCTGTATACGCAAAATCTTGTGATGGAGGTGTGACGCATGAATTTTGAGGATGTCATGGCCCTGGTGCGGGCCGGCTATACCAAAGACGAGATTGCCGCAATGTCCGCGCAGGTATCGACACCCGAACCGGCCCAGGCACCAGAACCGGCCCAGGCACCAGAACCGGCCCAGGCACCAGAACCTGCGGCGCAGCCGGAACCTGCCCCGGCTGCGCCGCAGGTCTCGCAGACTGAGGCGCTGCTGCGGGAAATCCTGGGCGCGGTGCAGCTGGGCAATATTAACAAGGCCTCCATGGAGCCTCCCGTTGAAAAGGGCGCGGACGTGGTGACCGCCAGACTGATCAATCCCAATTACGGAAAGGAGAAATAAGGATGCCTATTGGTATGACGTTTCAGGACATTTCCAGCGTCCTGACCGAGATCAACAAGCTGGCGACCGGCCAGGAGCCCACCAGCGAGATCATCGACACCAGCAGTTTTGTCAGCGTCGCAGAAGCGACGCTGCGGACCGGCTACGACCCCGTCATGAATGCCATCTCGCAGCTGGCCACTCGCACCATCTTCGCGGTGCGTCCCTACAATGCCCTGTTTTCCGGCCTGGAAAAGGACGGCACCGCCTGGGGAAACCACGTCCGGAAGATCAACTTTTTCGATGAGGACCCCATCAAGGATACCAGTTGGTCCCTGCCGGACGACGGCACGACCGGCACCGCCAGCGGCGGCGATGACGTCGACCCGTTTATCGTCCAGCGCCCCAAAACATTGCAGACCAATTTCTACGGCCAGGTCAACTACACCCGGCTGTATTCGCAGTTTACCACCCAGCTGATGAACGCGTTCCGCGGCCCCGATGAGCTGGCGGCGTTCTGGACGGCTTTTGTCCAGCATCTGTCCAACCAGATCGAGAGCGACCGGGAGCACCTGACTCAGAATCTGCTGGCCAACTATATGGGCGGTCTTACCGTGACCAATCCTGACAGCGTTATCTACCTGTTGGATGAGTACAATGCCGAGACCGGCCTGAGCCTGACGGCAACGTCGGTGTACGCGCCCGACAACTTCCCGGATTTTGCGCGCTACGCCTATGCCCGTATCAAGGACGTTTCCGATATGATGAGAGCGCGCACCATCAACTGGCATCAGAACTGGCAGATCGGCGGGACGGACTACAACTTCATGCGTCACACGCCGTATGACAGACAGCACCTGTACCTGTTCAGCCGTACCCAGCGGCAGATCGACTCCCGCGTCCTGTCCGATACGTTCCATGACGAACTGGCCCGCTACCAGGACTATGTCATGGTGCCGTATTGGCAGAGTCCGGACAATCGTTCGGCAATCCAGGTCAAGCCCATCTATACCAGCACCGCAGGCGCGGCCACCGTCGGTACCGCCAACGTCGGCCTGAACAACGTTTTCGCATTCCTGCACGATGACGACGCGATCGGCTACACCCCGATTGACAACGACGTGGAGCCTATCCGCAACCCGCGCAGCCGGTATACCAATTTCTGGTACCATTACGGATTCCGGTTCTACAATGACTTCACCGAGAATGCGGCACTGTTCCTGCTTACGTCGGCAGACAAGACCGCCCCGGCAGCGGCCAAGGCCGTGCTGAGCCGCCGCAGGACCGTCAAGGACCCCGAACCGAAAGAATGACAACCCGAAGGGCTGGGCACACGCCCAGCCCATTATTTATAAGGTGGTGATAACATGGCAATCACGGTCCGGCTGTTTCAGATGGTCAAGGACCAGAACAGCACCCGGCGACCGAGCGGCGCGGGCAATCCGTATGCCTGCAACATCAAGGACGCAACCAGCATTGTTAACCCTACATTGATTTTTGATTTCGGCAAGACCGACTATCCGTCCGGTTTTAATTATGTTCAGATCGAAACTTTTGAAAACCGGTGCTATTGGATTGACGACTGGGAGTACAACCGCGGTTTGTGGTATGCGCATTGCCACGTGGACGCGCTGGCGAGCTGGCGTGGGGATATTGGCGGCAGCACGCAATATATCCTGCGCGCGGCAGCGGACTATAACGGATACGTCATGGACCGGATGTACCCGACGCTAGCTAGTCAGACGTTTCTGTCCACCGTATACAACCACCCGTTTTTCAGCGCCGACACATTTGCGGACGGGATTTTCGTGGTTGGCATCATTTCGGACGATACCAGAGGCCCGGGCGGTGGTGTGACATACTACCAGATGGACAACGCTGCTATGCAGCAGTTTCGGGAAAACATGCTGTCCTCTATCGACTGGGCGGGCATTGACGCGGACGAGATCAGCTCCCAGCTGTCCAAGGCGCTGCTTAACCCGTACCAGTACGTGGTATCGTGCAAGTGGTTTCCGTTCACGCCGCCGGACGGCGGTCTGACGTCAACCGTCAAATTTGGTTGGTGGGAGATGTCGCTAACCACGGCGTATATTGCAAAGCAGGCGTATTGGGAGAGCGAGCCGGTATATTTGCGCGGCATTCCGCAACACCCGCAAGCCGAGAGCCGCGGGCGGTATCTCAATCTGGCTCCATACACCAAGCGTACCCTGTATATTTATCCGTGGGGCGCTATTCCGCTGGACACGTCCATGGTTGGCTACTCCGACACGCTTAAGGCCGAGTGTGCCGTTGACCTGGTAACCGGCGAGGGCATCCTATCCCTGTACGCCGTCAAGGAGAGTGCAGATGTTTTGCTCTGCACGCAAAGCACAAATATCGGCGTGGATGTGTCTATCTCGCAAATAGGAATTTCCGCAAGCGCCGTACAAAACGCGATATCAAACCCCCTGCAAGCGGCGCTGTCTGCTGGCGGCGCTGCACTGACAAGCGTGTTGGGCGGTGGAGATATCGGAGCAATTGCGGACAGTGCGGCAGCAACGCTGACTAATGTGTCCACCAAAGGCGCGCAGGGCGGCATCATGGACTACACCCGAGACATGCGCGTAGTATCCCAATTTTTTGACGTGGCTAGCGAGGATGACGAGCGTTTGGGCCGTCCGCTCATGGAGCGCCGACAGATCAGCACATTGCCCGGCTATATTGTATGTAACCGCCCGCACCTGGAATGTCACGCCACTGCAAACGAGATCAGTATGATAGAGCAGGCCATGGCGGCCGGTTTTTACTGGGAGTGATAGCAATGCCTGTTTATCCGCAGAGTATTACAGACCAGTCGACGATTTTTGAAAGCGCCGGATATCCGGCATACTCAGACGGCAGCTATCATGGCGGCATCGACACGGTACACAACAACCGCCTTGCATATGCGCCAGCGTCCGGCACTGTTGTAACGGCCCATGTATGGCAAGGCGGCACCGAGGGTAACGACAGCTGGGGCAACTACATTGTAGTTGATATGGGCAACGGCAGCTATTGGCTGGCAGCCCATTTCACGTCCCAGACACACACTGTCGGCGAACAGATCACCAAGGGCGACTTGATCGGCACGCAAGGCGAGACCGGCAACGTCACGGGCATACACACCCACTGGGAATACTGGGTTGGCGGTCAGTCTACGGCATACCGGCAGGACCCGTCCCCGCTGCTGGGGATCCCAAACGGACGCGGAACTTATCAAGTGTCATGGGACGCAACAGAGCCGCCGGGACCTGGCCCGGGACCGGATCCCGGGCCAGGTCCCGGGAATGTCCCAGTCTGGCTGCTGTTCAGAATTGCAAATAATGGGAGGTGATATAATGGCAGTACCGTATTCCACAAAGCAACTCAACCGCGCGTATTCCGCCTACACGCCAAGCACTGTGCATGTGACCAACACCGAGATGGCCTATTTCTACCGGCGATACCTGTTTCAAAAGGCTATTGCACAGGTTACGGCGACTGTTCCCAAGACATGGGAGCGCGCCAAGAACTGGCTGATGTACCTGATTTTTGGGACCGGCTATGTTGGTGTTTTCAACACCAACGAGTACGGCATTATGTTTGACCGCGTCGGCCTGGGCGGCCTGAACGTATTCTACCAACCGTCCTATTTTATCGTGGCTAACCCGCTGATTACACCGAGCAGGCAGGTACAGATCGGCACGGAGGGCGAGCTGATTATGCTGCAGCCGACCTACTCCGGCATCGCTGACTTGTGCATCTACTACGGCGACCTGCTGGCGCTGGCGGCAGAGACCGCAGCCGTCAACCTGCAAAACAGCAAGATCAGCACGATTTTTGCGGCAGATAGCAAGAGCGCGGCAGAAAGTTTCAAAAAACTGTACGATTCCATCTTTTCCGGCGAGCCGGCAACTACGGTAGACAAGTCGCTGTTTAAGGTGGATGAGCGCGGACAGCTAGTTCCCGGCTGGCTGATGTTCAGCCAAAACGTCAAAAACACCTACGTGGTATCTGACATCCTGTCCGATATGCGCAAGATTGAGGCCATGTTTGACAGCGAGGTAGGTATCCCGAACGCCAACACCGATAAAAAGGAAAGGCTGGTAACCAACGAGGTGGACGCCAACAACGTCTCCACCTACTCGCTGCTGTCCCTGTGGCTGGAAAATTTGCAGGAATCCTGCGAGCGCGTGCACAGGATGTTCGGCCTTACTAAATCCGATCTGTGGTTTGACTGGCGGTTTCCGCCTGATATGACAGGAGGTGACGACGATGCAAGCGACCGTATCGATGCAGGCGCTGCTGGCGTACGACCCGACCTTGCTTGATGGAATGACGTTCCCGGATGGTATGGACGCGGACGCGGTCAAGGCAACGATTGTCCAGGTATGTGCGCCGTTTGAAATCATGATTCCGCAACCGGATCTCTGCAAGCAGCTGCTGACATTGTTTTCCGTCCGGCGGAAGTATAGCTGGAACACTATATGGGAGACAACGCAGCAGGACTACGACCTTCTGGATGAGATGGGCATGGAGATCACCACGGACGGTAACGACACAGACACCCGCACGCCCGACCTGCTGCATACCCGCACGCCGGACCTGACCACCAGCGGGCAGAACGGAGGCAGTGACAGCACCGAGCAGCAGGTATCTGCATTTAACAGCAGCGGATACGAGCCGCGGGAACGGCAGACCACTACGCTGGGGAGCACCAATACGGTGCATTCGACTGGCAGCGAGGAAACCCGGGAGACGGGTACGGACAGCACGGCACGGACTATCAAGAGGTCTGTCAAGACAACCGGCAGGCGACGGCCCGCCGGTGAGCTGCTGGAAGCAGCCCGGAAAGCTGCTGAATTTGACGCCTACACATATATTGCAGAGGATGTTAAAAACAACTTCTGCATCCGAGTATATTAAGGAGGTGTACATTATGCCTAACTTTTGGCCGTGGACGAACCTGCATGAGCTGAACCTGGATTGGATTATCCAGAGTATCAAGGACCAGGAGACAAGACTTACAAATTTTGTAAGTCTCAACTCCATCAAGTATGCAGACCCTTTCCAGTGGAACATCACGTCGCAGTACGCGCAAAATACCCTGGTTATTGACCCGGAGACCGGGACGGCATACCTGTCTTTGCAGCCTGTGCCGCAGGGTGTGCAGATCGACAACACCGATTACTGGACCCCGGTTTTTACGCTGCAAAACTTCACCGACGCACTCAAAAAGGCCATCTCTGATTTTCCGCAGCAGGAGGACGGGCAGGCGGCAACGCAGGCTATCCCGGCAGGCACGGTATTTTGGGTTGGCGATAGACTAGTCCGCAACGACGCGGCGATCCCCGTCACGTCCCTCGTCATCGTCGGCAGCAACTGCACGCAGCTGGACATGGTTTCACTGATCGAGGAGGTGTACCGCACCCCCATTGCCATCTACGACCCGTCGGACACGTCTATTACAATCGGTTTCCAGTCTGTGCCTGTTACGTCCAACATCTCGGCAGGTGGGCATGAATATATCCCGCGCGCCGAGACCATCCGCATTACTGGGAGGTGACAATAATGCCTGATGTATCTATCTTTAACATCAAAGGCACCGCTATCAACGTCAAGGACACGTCCGCGCGTTCGTCTGCGGAAAGTGCTGTGCAGAAAGCATCCACGGCGCTGGAGAAAGTGACCGAGCTGGAAAATGCTAGCCGAGTTAATGTGTCCTATGAATCTGGCACAGAAACCATCACGATCACCACAGGGGAGGGAACTTAAATGGCAGATTTTGATAAAATCAAGATCAATGGCGTGCCGTACAACGTCAAGGATAC
>ERZ1643246.4005-NODE-4005-length-12065-cov-4.893339_pt1 | contig 12065 bp, 9 predicted proteins | sample MGYA00579265_ERZ1643246 | MGnify/ENA primary metagenome ERZ1643246 (study PRJEB29033, sample SAMEA4952261) | chicken gut metagenome | biome: Broiler Chicken; feature: Gastrointestinal Tract; material: Caecum | place: Ireland | collected 2018 | study: Broiler...
CGGAATACAGCACGCGGCGGGCGGTGTTCACCACTTCCGCCACAGGGACCTTCGCCACCACAACCTCCACGCGGATCTTCGCGCGCAGCTGGATTTCCACCGGCACGCCGCGGTACCGCTCATTGTAGCCCTTCTGCACGCCGCAGCCGGCCACGGGGAACACCGTCATGCCGGTGATGCCGATGTCGTTGAGCGCGCGCTTGAGGCTTTCCAGCTTCTCCTTGCGCGCCACAATCTCGATCTTCGTGAGCGGGCGGCTGTCGGCCGTCTCCACCGGCGGGTAGGAGTAGGGCGCATGCAGCTCCGTCTCCTCCTCCTCGGCCTCGCCGTTCCCGAAGGGACCGGACCAGTCGGTGGTGTCCAGGTTCAGGGCAAAGTCGTGATACACGCCGGCCATGCCGTGCTCGCTCAGGTCGCAGCCCTCGATCTCCTCGGCGGGCGTGAGGCGCAGGAGCTTGAGCCAGCGCAGGATCATCGTGAAGAACCAGGCGAGCAGGCCGGAGGCAATGCCCACGGCCAGGATAGCCACCACGGCCGCGCCGAGCGCCTGGAAGCCGCCGCCCGCGAAGAGGCCGGCGCCCTCCCGGAACAGGCCGGCGCCCAGGAGGCCCAGCACACTGCCCACGAGCGTGATGCCGCACAGGCCGGCGGGATCGTCCACATTCATGTGCACATCCATGTTTTCAATCACGAGAACGGTGAGGAAACCGGCCAAAAAGCCCAGCAGGCAGGCGAACGCCGGCGAAAGGCCCATGCAGCCCGGGAAGGCCGCAATCATGCCGGTGAGGAAGCCGCTGATCGTCATGGTGATCTCGGGCTTGCGGTAGCGCACCCACGTGAAGACCATGGCGGTGAGGCAGGCGACGCCGCCGCAGAGGATCATGCTCTCCATGGCGCGCAGCAGGGTGGATTCCTCGCCGCCCCCGGCCGCCGCCCAGCTGCCGGCCAGCACCGTGAGGCTCAGCGAGAGCAGCAGGATGCCGCACATGGCAAGCGGAATGTTGTGGCCCGGCATGGCGTGCGGCACGCCGCCCTTCGTGTATTTGCCAAGGCGCGCGCCCAGCGCCCTGGCTCCCATGAGGCCGGCGGAACCGGCTGCCAGGCCCAGCAGGCCGAAGCCCATCGGGTCAAGCAGGCCGAACGTTGCGGCAAACAGCGTGCCGGCACGCACGGTGAGCGGGAACAGCAGGCCGGAAAGCAGCACGCTCATCACACAGAAGGCGGCAAAACGCATCCGGCCCATCACGGCGGCGGCGAATACGCAGGTCATGAGCGACACCAGCAGCGCCGTGAAGAGCAGCGAGCGGGCGGAGGGCTCCCCCTCAAACGCCAGATACCGGCCCGCAAAGAGGAAACAGGGGACGCCGATGCAGAAGCCGGTGAGCGCCTTGATCATCACGCTGCCCGTGTTTTTGGCCCTGGCGAAGCCCGCTTCCGTCGCCATGTAGCCCAGCAGGGCCAGAAGCGCCGTCGCCATGCCCATTGTCAATGCAAAAATGTTTTCCATGGTAGCCCCCAGATTCGTTTGGTTTTAGCGTGTTACGGCTGTGCGGGCGGCACGTTGCCTTCCGCAACCGTCGCCTTGATGATGTCGATCATCTCGCGGTTCTGTTCCATGGTGCCCACGGTGATGCGGGAATACCGGAAGTTGCCGCGGATGATGAGGCCCTTCTTTTCGAGCTCGGCTGCCAGCGCCTTCGTGTTGAGGTGGGAATCGGCATAGAGGAAGTTTGTGTGGGACTCCCACACCTTCCAGCCCATGGCGGTGAGCTCGCGGGTGAGGTATTCGCGCCCTTCGCAGATGCCCTCGCGCGTGGAGGCGATGAAGGAATCATCGTCGAGCGCGGCCATGGCGCCCGCCAGGGCGGTGCGGCCCACGACGAACACGGAGGTGGCCTTCTGCAGCACGCCGTGCAGCTTCTTGTTCATGAGGGAGTAGCCGATTCTCTCGCCGGCCAGGCCGTAAATCTTCGAGAAGGTGCGCACCACAATCAGGTTCGTGTCCTCGTCGATCTCGGAAATCATGCTCTCCACGGCCGGGTCGGTCGCAAACTCAATGTATGCCTCATCGACGACGGTGATCACGTGCTTCGGCATGCTGTGGATGAACGCGCGCAGCTCATTGCTGTCCACGGCCGTGCCGGTGGGGTTGTTCGGGTTGCAGATGAAGACGAGCTTCGTTTTGTCCGTCACGGCGGCCTTCATAGCCTTGAGATCGAATTTCTGGTCCGGGGTGAGCGGGCAGGCAACGGCCTTGCCGTTGTTGCGGGTGGCGGCGCTGGCGTAGGCGCCGAAGGTCGGGTCGCAGAACACAACCTCATCGCCGTCGCACACGAACACCTCGCCGAGCAGGAGCAGGATGCCGCTCGCGCCCGCGGAGATGATCACGTTGTCGCCGGAATCGTCAAAGCCGTACTTCTTGCCGAGCTTCCTGCGCAGCCCCATGCAGAACGGGTCCGGATAAATGTTGGCCTCGGCCACCGCCTTCCCCATGGCTTCAAGCGCCTTGGGGGAACAGCCGTACTGGTTTTCGTTCGACGCGAGCTTGAGCACGTGATCCAGGTGGTATTTCTCCTTCACACTCTCGGACGTATTGCCCGGGATATAGGGAGGAATGTTGCGAATGCCTTCCTTCGTCAGCAGTTCAATTGTTTCCATTATCAGCATCTCCCTCTTCAATCAATATGGTGAATGGCGCGCGGCGGCCCTGTCAGCCGCGGTCGGCGTAGCGGTACAGCGTGAGGCCGGTGCCGTCGTACGTCACGCCCGTGATGTCAGGCTTGCGCAGGCCGATGTAGTGCATCGTGGTGACAGGAATGATGTAGAAGTTATCGTCCACGAGGATCTTTTCGGCATCGTGCAGGTAGGTGTTGCGCTCTTCCTGATCCAGTGTGGTGTTGGAGGAAGCGACGGCGGCGTCATACTCGGCATCGTTCACATGGTTGAAGTTCAGGGAAGAGGTGGACACGAACATGGAGAGGTAGTTGATCGGGTCGTCGAAGTCGGCGGTCCAGCTGTAGCGCAGCAGATCAAAGGTGCCTTCGGACTTCGTCGTGTTGAAGACTTCGCTCTCCTGAGCCTGCAGCTCGATGTTGATGTTCAGCACGGCCTTGAGCTGAGCCTGCAGAGCCTGCGCCATGAGGGCGTCCTTGTCGTTGTTCGGGTACGTGTAAGTCAGGGTCGGGAATCCGGCGCCGTCCGGGTAACCGGCTTCCGCCAGCAGGGACTTGGCCTGCCCGGCATTCTCGGTGAAGCTTTCGGCTTCCTCGCTGAAGTAGCCTTCGCCGGTGTTGGAGAGCATGTACTTCGGCACCCAGGTGGTGCTGCCCTCGTAGTTCGCGCCCATGGAGGCGGCGATGGTGTCGCGGCTCAGGGCCAGGGCGATGGCCTGGCGCACGCGGACGTCATCGAGCGGTTCGACTTCCAGGTTCGGCATGATGCCGACGGTGTTGAGCATGTTCCAGATGGTGAGCTCGTCGGAGCCCTCATACTGCGTCTCGATGTAGTCCGGCAGGCCGGTGGCCACATCGATCTCGCCGGATTCATACGCCGCGATCTTCGCCTGCGTGTCGTTGATGATCTTCGTGGTGATGGTTTCGAGCTTCACTTCATCGGCGTTGTAGAAATAGGGGTTCTTCTCCACCGTGTAGTACTGGCCCTCAACGTAATCGGTCAGCATGAACGGGCCGTTGCACAGGGAGGTTTCCGGGTTGGTGGCCCAGGAGGCATCGTCGTTCGTGGCAACGCCCTCCTTGGAAGGATAATAGACAGGCAGCGAGAGCAGCTTCAGGAAGTAGCCGCAGGGCTGCGAGAGGTGGAATTCCAGCGTCTTGTCGTTGGGAGCGGCCACCTGCACGTCCTCCCAGGCGCCCTCGCCGCTGTGATAGGCTTCGGCGCCGGCGATGACATAGAGCTGGTCGGCATAGATGGACTGGCTCGTCTCCGGGTCAAGCGCACGGCGGATGGTATTGATGAAATCGGCCGCCGTCACATCGGAGCCGTCGCTCCACTTCGCGTTGCCGCGGAGCTTGAACGTCCACACAAGCTGGTCGTCGCTCACGGAGTAGGATTCGGCCGTCTCGTTGATCTCGTTGCCCTCGTTGTCAAAGGAGATCAGCGGCGCGGAGCACAGGCGGGCGAAGGAAACCCAGCCGCCCAGCGCGAAGCCTGCCGGGTCAAAGCCGCCTTCGAGCTCTCCGTCGGAAAGCGTGAGGACCTTTCCGCCGGTCGTCGTCGTGCCGGACGTGGAATCACCTGCTGCGGAATTCTGTGCAGAAGCGGTCTGGGAAGCGGTGCCGGTGCCGCTGCTGCACGCGGCGAGCGAAACGGTGAGAACCGCCGCCATCAGCAGCGAAATCCATCTCTTGGCTTTTTTCATGTTGCACACTCCTTTTTGTGGGCCGGAACACCGGCCGGAAGAAACTGTGATATTTGAAAACATGCGCGCCTCTCCCGTGGGAGACTCACACATATTTATAGCAGGCAACCTTGTGGCCGTTCTGGTTGGCCATCACGGGCGGGGCCAACAGACATTCGGGCCGGCACTCCGGGCAGCGGGTGCAGAAGGGGCAGCCCGCCGGGGCGTGAATGGGGCTCGGCACCTCGCCTGTGAGCTTGATGCGGCGGCGCGTGCGGGCCTGCTCCGGGTCCGGCACGGGAGCCGCGGAGATGAGCGCCCTCGTGTAGGGATGCAGCGGGTTCTCATACACCTCGTCGGCGTCGCCGAATTCCAGCAGGTGGCCCAGATACATCACGCCGATCTTGTGGCTGATGTGGCGCACCATCGTGAGGTCATGGGCGATGAACAGATAGGAAAGGCCGTTCTCGTCCTGGATCTTCTCGAGCAGGTTGATGATCTGCGCCTGGATGGAAACGTCCAGGGCGGAGATGGGCTCGTCGCAGATGATGAAGTCCGGGTCGAGGGCAAGCGTTCTGGCAATGCCGATGCGCTGGCGCTGGCCGCCGGAAAACTCATGCGGATAGCGGGAAATGTGGTCCGGCTTGAGGCCCACCTGCTGCAGCAGCTTCTGCACGCGGCCCTCGCGCTCATCCTTGCCGCCCATGTGGGCGATCTGCATCGGCTCGCCGATGATCTCGCCCACGGTGTAGCGGGGGTTCAGGCTGGCGTAGGGATCCTGGAAGATCATCTGCATCTTGCTGCGGAAGGGGCGGAGCCTTGCGTTCGAAAGATGGGAAATGTCGGCGCCGTGGTAGAAGATCCCGCCGGCGCTCGGCTCGTAAATGCGGATCACCGTGCGCGCCAGCGTGCTCTTGCCGCAGCCGCTCTCGCCCACCAGGCCCACCGTTTCGCCGGGCATGATGTCGAAGCTCACGTCGTCCACAGCCTTCACGTAATCGGACGGCTTGAACAGATGGCGGCCGGCGAGGAAATACTTTTTCGCGTGCCGGATGCTCACCACCGGTTTCGTCTCTTTCGTCTTTTTCTCCATGCTTTACCCCTCGCTTTCCTGCGCCGCGGCTGCCGCCACCACCTGGTCGGCGGCCTCCCGGCAATCGTTCCAGCACACATCGCAGTGGCTGGTGCTGAACTCGTGCGGCACGGGCATGTAATCCTTGCAGATCTTCATGGCCTGCGCACAGCGCGGCATGAACGCGCAGCCCGTGTTCAGCTTGAGCAGATCCGGCGGCGTGCCGGGAATGGAGGAAAGTCCCTGGCGCCCGGCCGCGCCGTGCGTGCACACGCTCTGCAGCAGGCCGCGTGTGTAGGGGTGGTGCGGCTCGTAGAAAATCTCATCCAGCGTGCCGCGCTCCACAATCTGTCCGGCGTACATGATGTTCACGCGCTCGCACAGCTGGGCCACCACGCCCAGGTCGTGCGTGATCATGATGATGGCGGTGTTCTGCTCGTGGGCGATGTCCCGCAGCAGATCCAGAATCTGCGCCTGCACCGTCACGTCCAGCGCCGTGGTCGGCTCGTCGGCAATGATGAGCCGCGGCCGGCACGCCAGCGCGCTGGCGATGACGATCCTCTGGCGCATGCCGCCGGAAAACTCGAACGGATACTGTCGGAAGCGTTCCTCCGCGCTCGGGATGCCCACCTGCTTCATGAGGGAAATGGCTCTGTTCTTCGCTTCCTCTCGGCTGCACTTTTCGTGGCACAGGATGCCCTCGGTGAGCTGTGTGCCGACGCGCAGCACCGGGTTCAGGAACGTCATCGGGTCCTGGAAAATCATGCCGATGCGGTTGCCGCGGATACTCTTCATTTTTTCCTCATACGCTTTGGGGTTTCCGGCAAAGGCCGGGGCCAGGGGGCTGATGTCCTCGCCGTCAAAGAGGATCCGGCCGGAGGCAACACGGCCGTTGGAGGCAAGCAGGCCCATGATGGCCAGCATGCCGACGCTCTTGCCGGAACCGGATTCGCCCACCACGCCGAGCAGCTCGCCGTCTTCCACGGAATAGCTGACGTCGCGCACTGCCTTGACGATTCCGCCGCGCGTTTTGAATTCCACGCTCAGGTTCCTGATCTCCAATAATGGCATAACCGTCATCCTCCCTTATCGACTGTTGGTCGGGTCCAGCGCTTCGCTCAAGCCCTCGCTGATGAAGTTCAGCGCGAAAATGATGATGCAGATCATCGCGATGGGGCAAATCATCTGGTGCGGGTAGATGGCCATGTACATGCGCGCGTCCTGTGCGAGCGTGCCCAGGCTGGCCTGCGGAGCGGAAATGCCCATGCCGATGAAGCTCAGGAACGCCTCCTGGAAAATGGCCTGTGGGATGGCCAGCGTGGCCTGCACCAGGATGGGGCTCATGGCGTTCGAGAACATGTGCTTGAACAGGATGCGCGCCGGGCCTGCGCCCTCGGTGTAGGCGGCGAGCACATATTCGCGGCCCTTGAGGGAGATAACCTGCGTGCGCATCAGACGCGCAATGCCGACCCAGCCGGAGATGCACATGCCCACGTTCGCGCCGAACATCATCATGAGCAGGATGATGTAGAGCAGCGACGGAACGGCATAGAGCACATCAACGAAGCGCATCATCACGGCGTCCACGCGGCCGCCCACGTAGCCGGCCACGCCGCCGTAGAGAACGCCGATGGCGCAGTTGATGAGCGTGGAGACGAAGCCGACGAACAGGCTGATGCGGATGCCGTACAGCACACGGGTGAAGAGGTCGCGGCCGAGGGCGTCGGTGCCGAACCAGTGCGCGGCGCTCGGCCCGCAGTTGACCTCGGTGCCCATGCCGTCATACGGATACGGCGAAAAGAACGGGCCAATCACGGCAAGGAGCACGATGAACAGCAGCACGATGAGGCCGATGAGCGCCCGGCGGTTCGAACGGAAGCGATCCCACACGTCGTGCCAGAAGCTGCGCGGTTCCATCGCGATGAACTCGCTGTCCTGCTCCGATTTATCGATTGGTTTGAAAAACTCGGATTTCTGCAGCATGTTTTTTCCTCCTTCCGTCAGCTCGCCTTGTCAAGCTTGATGCGCGGATCGACAAGGGCACAGGCCAGGTCGCTGATCAAGTTCGCAATGATGATGACGCCCCCGAGGAAAATCGTGAGGCCCATGATCACGGTGTAATCGCGGCTGTTCACGGAGTTGACGAATTCTTCGCCGATTCCCGGGATGGTAAAGATGCTTTCCACCACGAAGCTGCCGGTGATCTGGAAGGCAATCATCGGGCCGCACACCGTGATGAGCGGCAGCATGGCGTTCTTCAGGATGTGCAGGAACTGGATGCGCCGCTTGCCCAGGCCCTTGGCCCGCGCCATCACGACGTAATCCTGGTTCATGGCCTCCGTGTAGCTCGCGTGCACGAGCCGGGAAATCTGGGCGATGGGGTAAACGGCGAGCGCCAGAACGGGCATGATGTAGCTCAAAAAGCTGCCGTCAAACAGAACGGGGAGCACTTTGAGGCCCTGGCCGAACACCATGAGCAGCACAATGGCCAGCACAAAGCCCGGGATGCTGATGAACAGCGTGGAACCGGTGATCAGCCAGCCCTTGACGGCGCTCGACTTTGTGGTGGACATCCAGATGCCGATCACCGTGCCGATCACAAGCGCGATGGCAAAGGAGATGAGGCCGAGCTTGAGCGTCACCGGGAAGCCCTGCGCGATGAGGTCATTCACCGTCACGCCCGTCCGCGTGTAGGAAACGCCGAGGTTTCCCTGCAGAAGGGATTGCAGGTAGATGACGAACTGCTGGTCGATCGGCTTGTCGAAGCCATAGTTCGCTTCCAGGGTGGCCAGGACCGACGGCGAGATATTGTCCGTGGCGAACGGACTGCCCGGCATCAGCCTGGTGAGCCAGAAGGTGATGGTGATGAGGAAAAACATCGTGACAACACCCATGGCCAACCGCTTCACAATGTACTTGATCATAGCTTGGATTCCTCCTTCGGACCCTTTCTGGTGGTTGCATCAAAAAACGGCAAAGATGCTTCCAACTGAGCACCTTTGCCGTTCTTTCTTTCACAATGATTCACTTTTGCGGCAGCGGGGGCGCGCCGGGGGCCGAAGCCCCGCGGCCGCTTTGCCGGGACAGCTCCCGCAGCCCTGCGGCGTAAAGACACGCCACGAGCACGAGCGAGCAGCCGTCTGAGACGCTGGTCGCGCAAAGCACGCCGTCAAGCCCGAAAAACCGGGGCAGCAGCAGCAGGCTGGGGATGAGGAACAGCCCGTTCCGGCTGATGGAAATCAGCACGGCGCGCTTCGGCTTTCCAATTGCCGAATAGTACATGGATGCAAGCGTTTGGAACCCCAAACCGAAGATGAAAAGCTTCCCCCGGCGCATGGCCAGAGCGCCGTAGGCGGCGAGCTCCGGGCTGTCCGGGCTGAAAAGCGAGAAAAGCGCGTTCGGTGTGAACAGCATGGCCGCCCACAGCAAAATGGAAACAATGGCGGCAACCACCTGGCCGGTGAGCGTTGCCTTGCGGACGCGATCATACTGGCCGGAGCCGTAATTGTAGCTGATCACTGTGGAAACGGCGTTGTTCATGCCCATGATGAACATGATCGCCAGGTTTTCCACCGTCTGCATCACGGAAACGGCCGAAAGGGCCATGTCTCCGCCGCCGGCGCCCAGCTCCAAATCCGCATAATAGCGGAGCGACTGGTTCACCAGGATGTTGTTCACAAAGCTCAGTGCCTGGAACACGGAGGGCGCCAGACCAAGGGAAGCGACGCGCACCGCCGTGGACGGGCGGAACGATCGCACACCCAGGAAACGGGACACGCCCAGGCCCCGCACATAATATTGCAGGCTCATCAGGCAGCTCACAATCTGGCCAATCACCGTGCCGAGGGCCGCGCCCTCCACGCCCATGTGGAAGGCCATCATGAAAATGGCGTCCAGCCCGCAGTTGAGCAGCGCGCCGCTCATGGTGACAACCATGGCATATCGGGTGTTCCCCTCCGCCCGGATGACCGCAGCCAGCGCCAGGTTCATGATGGAGAAGAACTGCCCGAAGGCGGTGATCTTTAAATAGGAAACGGCGATGGGATAGAGCGCTGAGCTTTCCCCCGCGCCGCAGAGCTGCACGAGCGGCCCGGCGAAGAAGAAGAACCCGCCGGAAATCAGCAGCGCCACCACAAATGCCACGACACAGATGCTGGTGAAAATCTCGTTCGTGCGTTCCGTCTTGTGCTGGCCCAGGGAGAGCGAGAGCATCGCCCCGCCGCCGATGGAAAGCATGATGGTGAGCGCGCCGGTGATGTTGCTCAGCGGGAAGGTCAGACCCACGGCGCCGAGCGCATCCGATCCGACGAGCCGCCCCACGAACAGCCGGTCGCCTACATTATATAAGGCGTTCACGACGTTCGCCAGAATGGCGGGCACCGCCATCGAGAAGAGGAGCGGCAGCAGCTTCTGCGTTCCCATGTTTGCCACACGTTCCTGCGCTGTCATACCGGCGCCCCCCTTTCCCTTCACAGTTCGTTTACATTTGTTGGTTTTAATTATATGCTTGTAAAATGATTTGTCAATGAAATTTCGAAATTTTCTTTTGTTTTGGATAAATACCAATATTATTTCCCCCAATTTTAAGCCATTATTGGGCAGATTTTGGCGCTGCAAAGCAGCAAAGCAAAATTTGAAAAATCGGTTGACTTTTATATGCGTATAATTTATACTATGGGCAAGCTTGTCCCGATTCCGGACGAAAGGAGACGATTCAAATGCTCAAGGCAAACGTATTGTTAGGAAAACCGACCAGCACTGATATCTCTATCGAGGAAATGCTGCACGAATGGGAAGGGCTGAACGCGCTTCCCGGCGTCACCTACACGGTGAAGCGGTATGAAACCTTCCCCACACCGGAGGAATTCAACGCGCTCATCGACGAGGACGCGGATGCGGCGCTCGGCGTCTGGATCACAAAGGAATTCATCAATGAACATTTCTTCCAGACGCACCCGAAATGCAAATACATCGCCGGCCTGGCCCACGGCTATGAGGACATGGATTTCAGCATCAGCCGGAAGTACGGCGTGACGATCACGAACACGGCGTACGGCGCCTCCACGATCGCGGAGTTTGCCTTCTCGCTTCTGCTCGACATCTGCCACAAGATTGAGCTGCACAGCCAGTATGTGAAGGATACGAAGTGGTGGGAGCCGAACGCCCCGAAATATACGTATGCCCTCACAAAGCAGATAGAACTCAGCGGCCTCACGTTCGGCGTGGTGGGCCTGGGCAAGATCGGCTGGCACGCAGCGCGGATCGCGCAGGGCTTCGGCATGAAGGTGATCTCCTACAACCGCCACGTGAAAACGGGGCCGGAATACGACTTCATCGAGCAGGTTTCGCTCGACGAGCTGTTCGCGCGCGCGGACGTCATCTCGCTGCACACGCCGCTCAACGCCTCCACGCGGTACATGATCAACCGCGATTCCATCGCGAAGATGAAGGACGGCGTGATCCTGATCAACACGGCGCGCGGCTCCCTTGTGGACGAGGAAGCGCTTGTGGAAGCGCTGCAGAGCGGCAAGATCTATGCCGCAGGCCTGGACGTCATCAGTGAAGAGCCGCCCACCCGTCCGCTGCCGATCCTGCAGCAGGCGAACGCCACCGTCACGGGGCACATTGCATGGCTGCCGAAGACATCCCGGATGCGCCAGGTTTCCCTCGCCATTGACAACTACCGCCAATACCTTGAAGGCCACCCGGTGAGCGTGATCAACAACAGGTAACGCGCCGGCCGGAAAAGCCATGGACTTTTGCGGGAAAAAGGTCTACAATGGAGAGGTGAAGAAAAAATCGGAGGATGACCGGAAACTCTATGGCAACCAACACGAAGAACAAAGGACAGGAAACGAAGAACAAAATTCTGCGCACGGCGCGGAGGCTGTTCTTCGAAAAGGGCTACCAGGCCACGAGCTGCAGCGCCATTTCCGAGGCGGCGGGCACCAATCTGGGGCTCATCAACTACTATTTCGAGGGCAAGGGCGAGATCGGCATGCTGATCTACACAGACATCCGCGCCGCGTTCGACAAAATGACGGAAGGCTTTGAGCCGGAGCTCACGGGCGTGAGCCAGTTCCTGTTTTCCTGTGCGGTGGAGCTCTATCTCTGCCTTTACTGCGAGCCGTTCGGCCGGTTCTACTATGAGCTGACCTCGGAACCCGCGTTCCGCGACAAGGTGGAGATGATCATCATCACCGCGCTCATGAAGTACACGCAGCGCACCGTGAGCCAGGAGCAGGCGCTGCTCTCCTGCCTGAGCATCATGGCGAGCAACCCTGCTCTCGTTAACTATGCGCGGCAGAACCCGGGGCAGATCGAGCCGGACGTCATGCTGCGCTACTATGTGGAGCAGCAGATCAGCGTGCTGGGCCTGCCGCCGCAGTATGGCAGCAGCACGATCGACACGCTCAAAAAATACTACCTGAACCTGGCGGACTGCTTCACCCCCGTGATGACGCCGCTGCTGCAGTTCTGAAACCCGTTTGCCCGCGCCCGCAGAAAGGCGCGGGCTTTTTTTCTGCCCGGGCGCGCGGGGGGCGGCCCGTTGACGGCGCGGCCGGCGCGCGGTATACTTCCCCTCTTCCGCGCTGCTGGCCGGCTTAGCGGCCCTTCGGCCGCAAACCGCCGGCT
>ERZ1643246.4006-NODE-4006-length-12064-cov-3.692064_pt1 | contig 12064 bp, 13 predicted proteins | sample MGYA00579265_ERZ1643246 | MGnify/ENA primary metagenome ERZ1643246 (study PRJEB29033, sample SAMEA4952261) | chicken gut metagenome | biome: Broiler Chicken; feature: Gastrointestinal Tract; material: Caecum | place: Ireland | collected 2018 | study: Broiler...
ACACCTTATTTGCAAAGTTCCGGCTTGCCTCCACTCTCTCATTGTAGAAGCGCATGTCGTTTCCGGGGGCATTTCCTGTCACAAGAGTCATTCTCAGGGCGTCGGCTCCGTACTGGTCAATGATCTCCAGCGGGTCAATACCGTTTCCTAAGGACTTGCTCATCTTGCGTCCCTGGGAGTCCCGCACAAGACCGTGGATAAACACAGTGTGGAAGGGGCACTTTCCAGTATGGGCATACCCGGAAAATACCATACGGATCACCCAGAAGAAAATAATATCGTAGCCTGTGACAAGCACGTCTGTCGGATAGAAGTAGTCCAGATCCTCGGTCTTCTCGGGCCATCCCAGAGTGGAGAAGGGCCACAGGGCGGAGCTGAACCAGGTGTCCAGCGTGTCCTCATCCTGTGTGAAATGGGTGCAGCCGCACTTCGGGCATTTTTCAGGCATGCCTCTTGACACCACTACCTCGCCGCACTCGTCGCAGTAGTAGGCCGGAATCCGGTGTCCCCACCAGATCTGACGGGAAATGCACCAGTCGCGGATATTTTCCAGCCAGTGCAGATAGATCTTGTCAAACCGCTCCGGCACAAACTTCAGGTCGCCGTTCTTGACCGCCTCGATGGCCGGCTTTGCCAGCTCGTCCATCTTCACAAACCACTGCTGCTTGATGAGAGGCTCCACTGTGGTGTGGCAGCGGTCATGGGTTCCCACGTTGTGGGAATGGGGCTCTACCTTCACAAGGTATCCCTGCTCCTCCAGATCCTTCACCATGGCCTTTCTGGCCTCGTAGCGGTCCATGCCTGCGTATTTTCCACCATACTGCTCATTGATGGTGGCGTCGTCGTTCATGATATTGATCTCAGGCAGATTGTGGCGCTTTCCGACCTCAAAGTCGTTGGGGTCGTGGGCCGGCGTGATCTTCACCGCTCCGGTTCCGAACTCCTTATCCACATAGTAGTCCGCCACAATGGGGATCTCCCTGTCAGTCAGAGGGAGCAGACATTTTTTGCCCACAAGGTCTTTGTAGCGCTCGTCATCCGGATGTACCGCGATGGCTGTGTCTCCCAGCATGGTCTCCGGACGTGTGGTCGCAATCTCCAGGTAATCGTCAGTTCCCACGATGGGATACTTGATGTGCCAGAAATGTCCCTCCTGCTCCTCATGCTCTACCTCCGCGTCGGAGAGGGATGTCTTGCACACCGGGCACCAGTTGATGATCCTGGAGCCTTTATAGATATAGCCTTTCTCATACAGGCTGATGAAAACCTCCTCCACTGCCTTGGAACAGCCCTCGTCCATGGTGAACCGCTCTCTGTCCCAGTCGCAGGAGACGCCCAGCTTCTTCAGCTGCGCCTCGATGGTTCCCGCATATTCTTCCTTCCACTGCCAGGTGCGCTCCAGGAACTTCTCCCGTCCCAGCTCCTTCTTGTCAATGCCTTCCTCTTTCAGCTGGTTGGTCACCTTCACCTCCGTGGAGATAGCAGCGTGATCTGTTCCCGGGATCCAGAGGGCGTTGTAGCCCTGCATCCTCTTATAGCGGATCAGGATATCCTGCAGGGTGTTGTCAAGAGCGTGGCCCATGTGCAGCTTTCCGGTAATGTTCGGTGGCGGCATCACCGTTGTAAAGGGCTTTCTGCTCCTGTCCACTTCCGCGTGGAAATATTTTTTCTCGCACCACTTGTCGTATAGCTTTGGTTCGATCTCTTTTGGATTGTAGGTCTTCTCCAGATTCTGACTCATGTTCTTCCTCCTCATAATCATTCTTCCGGCTGCTGCGCAGCTCATGTAACTGATGCGGTGAAGGGTTATTATTGAATAAAAAATCACCCCTCACTGAAACGTAAAGGGCGAATTCTATCTGTCCGCGGTACCACCTTTATTTAATATGGAAGAAACTCCTCCATACATCTTCTCTTATTCTGTAACGTGAACGACTCCGGGATGACTTACCTGCTGCCTGTATCTGCCCGCCATTCGGCCATCCGGCTCCAAAGCTACCTTCCGCAGTCCCTTCTCCAGGCCGCCTCTCAGCCCACGAGCAGCCCTCTCTTTCATGGAGCGGTAACACCTGCGTACTCCTCTTCTTCTCCGCCTTTTTCATAAACTATTCATAATCATAGCCAGACAGTGTAGTTTTGTCAAGGAATTCACTGAATTTTCATAAACTCTTAAGAACTGGGATGACCCACTTATCCACCACAGATGTGGATAACTTATTTCAATCCGGGGGATAAGTAACCTGTTTTTTCACACAATTACCGGAAAATCTTCTGATAAATATGCAGATCCTCCTCCTTAAACACATCAATTATCACTCGCTCAAGCCTGGAGCCGGACAAATATCGGTCGATCGCCTCCACAGCGATCCGGGCTGCCAGCTTACCTGGAAAATGGAACTCCCCTGTGGAGATGCAGCAGAAGGCCACCGATTTGAGGCCGCTCTTCTCCGCCAGCTTCAGGCAGCTCCTGTAGCAGGATGCCAGCTCCGCCTTCTGCTTCTCCGTCACCTCCACGCCCACCACAGGCCCCACCGTGTGGATCACATACCTGGCAGGCAGATTGTAGCCTCCTGTGATTTTTGCCCTTCCCACAGGCTCTTCATGGCCCTGGGCCTCCATCAGCTCCGCGCACTCGTTCCGGAGCTGGACGCCCGCCGCCGAGTGGATGGCATTGTCGATACAGCCGTGGCATGGCACAAAGCATCCCAGCATCTGAGAGTTGGCCGCGTTGACTACAGCGTCCACAGCCAGAGTGGTAATGTCTCCTCTCCAGAGCACGATGCGGTCGTCGTTCTTTACAGCCGTGCATGGATACTGCTCCCGGATCACCGGCAGCGCCCCTCCATCTGTGATCCCTTTCTCCTCCAGCTCCTCCTGAAGCAGCTCATCCTGCACCCGCAGGAACTCAGGGCTCACTCCACCGGGCCACCGCACGTTCATAAGGCTTCGCAGAAGCCTTCTCTTCTCTGTCTCGTTCACCGGCTCCCGGATGACCTCATAGCCTGGATTTTCTTTTTTCAGCTCCCGGATCAGCCAGGATACTTTCTCAGAACGGTTCATGGTCTTCCTCCAAAAAATCATTTTCACATAAAATCAAACAGCGACAGCTGAATGTCCCTGCTGGACTCCACTTCCCTGTCTGTGATCGTCTCATCCCCCTGCAGATGCCCGATCAGAATGGGGGACTTTGGATCGTGCTCATCCCTCCTGCTCTTTGCGCTGGCAAGGCTGGCCGTGGCGTAGCAGTAGTGACATCCGTGGACACAGGTGTCGTACATGCCGATATCTATGCTCTCGCAGCAGCCGCACTCCTTCCTCTGTCCCCTGTCCTTCTTCAAATCCAGCTTGTATCCGATGATCTCCCTTATCTTTTCTTTGTCAATACAGGCAGCATGGCGGATGCCGTACTTCTCCAGATCGATCTTCTCCGCACAGGTGTACAGGGGCAGGCCGTATCGGTCGGCAATCTTTGCAAGCCCCTCCGCCAGCGTGATCTTCTCTTCATCCTCCAGCTCACGGAAAGGGCTTCCTCTGTAGGAGTCCACAAAGCTGAAAATACAACGGGTCGTATAGGGATGCAGCCACTCGCACATCATGTCGAATTTCTCCAGGTGGTAGTCAATGGTATATTTCTCCGTCAGGAGGATGGGATCAAAGCGGAAATCCACCCTGTTTTTCCCCAGCCGCTGGCTCAGAAGGATAAAGGTGGCAATGGACTCCTCCGTGGACGGCAGATGGGGCTCAATGTCCTTCTCATAGTCCGTGATCGTCATCTGAAAATAATACCGGTAATCCAGCCTGTCGATCATCCTCAGATAGGGCAGCATTGGCTCCGGATTTTTCGTCCAGAACACAAAGCAGTCCACCACCTCAGGCGTAAGGCGGATACGGCTCACCTTTTTTCTGTTGTAGGGATTGGGGACCAGGACTTCCTCTGCCAGCAGCCGGTTCATGAACCACTCCGGATACAGGGCAGGAATGTCGGTCCTCCTGCTTGCGCTGATGATCATAAGTCCTCCCTGGCACTGCGGGGTCCGCACGTAGCCGCATCGTCACATGCCGTCTGCATACCACCAAAAATGCATGGATTTTTGCCCCGCATCATACATCATCAATTATAGCACATCCCGTTTTTGAATGACAGAAAAATCAGAGTACTCTCTGTAGCCTGGACTACAGACAATCCTTCTGATCTCGTGTATGATAATCATGTGCAATAATAATGTAATATCCGGAACAGCGGGAGCCGGACGGCTGTGTTCCGCTGTCACAGCGTCTCGCTGGAGCAGTGGGCTGCCAGCAGGTCCGGCCGGAGGATGCGGATCTGCTTCCGTCCTGTGGCAATAATGCCCTCCTGCCGGAGACGAGAGAGATTTCTGGAAAGATTGACCCGGTTGGCAGCAAGGATATCCGCCAGTTCCTCCTGGCTCAGATAAATCACTGGGCCCGCCTCCATCTCCTCTCTCTGCCAGGAGATAGAGCAGGTTGCACAGCTTTATGAAGGCGCTGTTGTATTCCTGGTGCGCCGTCTCATAGAGGAGCAGATTGACGTAGGATGCATACCAGTCAATGACCGTCTCTGTGAGAGGAAAGCTTTCTTCCATCATGCGGCGGAACTGGGACGGGGAAAATTCCAGCGCTTCCACATCCTCCAGGGCCTGGGTGCCAATGGATTTTTCTTTTTTAAACCGATTGCTGTGATAGACCGGGAAAACGGTTCCTTTTCCGTGAAAGGAGAGGATCTTCCTGTGCCCCTCCTCGTGGTGGATGCAGGTCAGGGCCAGCCCGGACAGGATGTAATAGACCGGCGAGAAGGGCTGTCCCGGTGCCCACAGACTGTCTCCCTTTTTAAAGGAACACCGTCTCCCCGGAACAGACTTAAAAAAGGTTTCAATGCAGAAAAATCATCTGCAAAAATATATCTGGGCGTCTGCATGGCAGCTCCCCCTTTCTGGACTGCGTTTTAAGATAATTTCATAATAATACATTCCGGCGTCCGCCTGCAAGGTCTGATCCTGTCCGCTCCTAGCGCCGCGGCAGAGGCCATCAAAAAAGCATAAAAACGGAGGTAATATTTGATGATGAAACGCGTAAAGATCACTGTTCTGAAAACCACTCTTGACAAGGAGCTGGCCGATGAGTACGGCATTGAGGGACTGACCCCCTGTCCCATGCTGAAGGCAGGCCAGGTCTTCTATGCGGACTACGCAAAGCCTGATGGCATGTGCGATGAGGCCTGGAAGGCCATCTACCAGTATGTATTCGCCCTGGCCCACGGTGCCGGGAAGGATCTCTTCTACTACGGAGACTGGATCAGAAAACCGGGCGTCGCCATTGTCTCCTGCAATGACGGACTGCGTCCTGTCATCTTCAAGCTGGAGGCCACTGAGGAAGAGTCAGAGATTGACTACACGCCCGTCAGGTAGATAGGTAGAACGGGAGGTACCCCTATGACCGGCCAGGAAACGCAGGCAGGGCGGCAGGCTGGTCTGTGAGTGTGACAGATAGGAAAAGGGAAGACTTTCCCAGTACTACAGGATCGACCTGTAGTGAATTCCCTTCAGTGATTTCCTGAAAAATGTGGACATTCCCAGGGGGCAGTGATACACTGTCCCCTGTAAGATAACAGCAGCCGCAAATAAACCCCATTATTTCAGGAGGAACCTATGATCATAGAAAACAATCCAAAAGAGCTGGAAGCAATGAGAGAGTTTCACAGGGGAAACCGGGCCGAAGGCCTGAAGCTCCAGGAAGAATTTGCCGCTCAGTTCAGAGAGGAATACAAAGATAAGGACCACTGCCCCTGCAAAAAGGCGTGCCGCTATCACGGCAACTGCAAGGAATGCGTGGCCATACACAGGGCACACCAGGAGCATGTCCCCAACTGCATGAGACCTATGCTGAACAAAAAGCTCCGTCTCCTGTCTGAGCTCACCGAGCACACACTGGCCAATGAGATCGAGCCGCCAAAGGAGGTTCTGAGAAAAGACCTATGATTTACAGAGCATATACCTCTAACGACCTTGCCGCCGTCATCCGCCTGTTCCATGATACAATCCACGCGGTCTGCGCCCGGGATTACACCCCCAAGCAGCTGGATGCGTGGGCTCCACAGGAGCTGGATATGGAAAGGTGGCAGGCCACGCTCCTGGCCCACCACACTATTATTGCGGAGGAAGCCGGTATCATCACCGGATTTGGCGATATGGACAACGCCGGCTACCTGGACCGCCTCTATGTGCATAAGGATTTTCAGCGCCAGGGCATAGCCACTGCCATCTGCGACCGCCTGGAGTCCTACCTCTCCCCGGAGCTTCTCTGTGCCCGGTTTACAACCCACGCTTCCATCACCGCAAAGCCTTTTTTTGAAAAAAGAGGATACCGCGTTATAAAAGAACAGACCGTGGAGCGCTGCGGTATCCAGCTAACGAACTACGCTATGGAGAAGCCTTGTCGGAAAGCTGAGTGATCAGCTCTTCCACCGTCTCAAGGCTCTCCTCTAAATCCTCCGCGATTTCCTGTGCTGTCTTTCCCCTGGACAGCTTTTTCTTTACCTGTTCCTTCAGCACAGACTCTTTCCCGGCCTGGTAGCCCTCATCCATTCCGGCCTGGTAGCCGTCCTCGTAGGCCTCGCTCTTTACAGCCTTTTCATAGCTTTCCTTGTCAAATGTCTCCAGGATCATCTGCATCACCTCCGCCTTCTGCTGGATCAGGATGTCCCTCAGAATTCCGTCCTGGATGCAGTCGTCAATAGTCTGCATGAGCGCCTCCTCCAGAGGCCCTGCTGTCTCCAGGTTCCTCCGCACCCTATCCACAAAGATGGCGTACTCCTCCAGCCGCCGGCACTTCTCCATAAGAGCCCGGTTGTGGCCGTAGTTGATGTTCAGCATCACTGTAGTACATTCCAGCGCCGGGGTCTTTCCCTCCCCACACCTCTCAAAAAGGTCGGAGAGCCGCAGGACTGTCCGGTCCGGCTGGTCTCTCGTCCCATTGTAAAACACGATGTGCTGGGGAAGGGGGAACTTCTTGGGGCTGGAGCTGTAGATATTGATGTTGTCCCGGGCAATGATCTTCCCGTACAGCCTTGCAAAGTACAGCACGCCCCGCATGGGCATATTGGGATTGTAGGTGCTCTGATGCTCGTACAGGTTCAGGGTGCCGCTGACAAGGAAGGAAATGTCATTTTTCATGGAAAGATAGAGCACATTTCTTGTACTCCCGGTCAGCAGTGGGATATTCTGAGTCATCCACATTTACCATGTTTACTTTTTTCGTCGTGCACATAAAGATGTCACACCTCCATTATAGACATAAAAACAACGGACTGCAACCTTTTCACCTGTCTGCAGACTTCAGAAAAAGGAATTTCATGTGGCGGAAACCGCCCCGGACAAACGCCGGATGATCATAAATAAGAATGGCTGCCAGGCAGCCTCAGAGAAAAGATTTTCTCTGTAGATGGTTTTCATTATATAAAAAACAGGCGCGGATGGCAATAGGACACATTGCACAAATTTATGAAAACAATTTTATGGAAATAATAGACACTGGGGGGCAGAGATGATACACTATGGATAATACTACAGGCAATAAAAGGGACGCAAAGGAGGACGCAGATTATGGTTGACATTTTGTTTGGCGAGAGCGAGGCTGCCTGCATGAAATATGCCAAAACCATCTGCGCACTCCCGGCAGAGGAGGGCGAACCGGACACGGTCATATGCCTTGCCTTCATGCTGGACATCGGCGATATCCAGGAAGCGATGGACAGCTCCTACCGGCAGGAGCTGATCTTCTCCATGTACAGCCAGGACCAGGATGGGCATGACGAGGCGGCCTGCCGGGAGCTAAAGAAAGCCGGCGCCTCTTACATCCGCCAGCTGGCTCGGCTGGAAGAATATCTAAGGCAGGGCCGGGCTGTTAGGATCTGGTACAGTCACAGCCCCTACTCCCTCTGTGGTCTCTGCTTCCTCTGCGCTTGGATGAAGTCTTACAAAAATCCCGTCTCCGCAGTAGAGCTTCCAAGATGCAGGGCAAACGGCAGCCGCATTGTATCCTGCCGGAGCTGGGCCGAGGTCTCCCACGATGAATTCCGGCACTTTCTGCCTCTGGAAAGACCGCTTTCCTCTTCAGAACGGGAAATGTACGCGCTGCTGTGGGAAGAACTGCGAGGGGAAAACGCCCCTCTTCGCGCTGTCATCAACGGGAACCTGCTCAGCGTCCCTAAAGAGTTCTATGATTTTCTTATATGGAGGGAGCTCACCGACAAGCCCCTAAAGCAGGCCTTTCTCATCGGGAATATCCTGGGGAAATACCCGGTGGGGACCTACGACTGGTGGTATGCCCAAAGGATTGACACATTCATAGAACAGGGAAAGATAAGGGTAACCCAAGACTCCGAAAAAAAGTACGCAAGGACAATCTGCAGAGCCTGACCCGGAGGCCAAGGACACAGAAATTTTGCGCGCAACCGCAAAGTTGCGCCCGGGTTGATAGAGGCAACTGCACATACATGCTATGCTGTTTCTATCAAAAGGAGGGAGCATATATGGAAATTTTATCCTCATTATCTGTTGTCATTGCATTTTTTAATCTCATCTTTGTCCTTGGAAGCTTTGTGGGCGGCGTCTATCTCTTCATTTTGGTCGTGAAGGCCCTAAGGAAATACATCCGGTCCGGCAATGTGAACCCGGAAACGGCCAGGACAAGAAAATCTCTTGGCGAAGTGCTGAAGAAGCACCGCACGGACAGGGGAATGACCCAGGAATTCGTGGCCCAGGCGCTGGGCATCAGCAGGCAGGCTGTGTCCAAATGGGAAAATGGAACCTCAGAGCCCACCACCACCAACCTCATTGCCCTGGCAAAGCTGTTTGGAGTGGAGCCAGAGGATCTGCTGCGGGAGGTGCAGAAATGAACCGGAACACGGAAAAATATCTCGCCATCAAAAAGATATTTGAGGGACAGGAGGACAGACGGATCCTGAGTGGGTGAGAGACTTTATCCGCACCTATGAGGCGAAGATGGACAGTCTGAGCATCCGGGAGGGATCAAAATACCTCTGATATGCCTCTGATATATAAGATGCAACCCCAGGTTGCGCTTCTGCAAGCCAGGGTTGGTGGCCTGCTCAGGGCATTTCCGCTATAATCCAGGCATACCACGAATGCCAGCCGCACATGGAAGCGGCCGGCTCTGACAGCATATCATACATATAAGGAGGCACCCCTATGAGCTTTGGTGAAAATCTTCGCACAGTAAGAAAAGAAAGAAAGATTTCCCAGGAGGAGCTGGCCGAGCAGCTACACGTCAGCAGGCAGGCTATTTCCCGCTGGGAGCAGGGAAACGGATACCCGGAGATGGAGAAAATGATATCCCTCTCCCGGATACTGAAGGTCTCCCTGGACTATCTTGTTTCAGACCAGTCTGACAGCCCGGAGCATCCAGGCACCGCTCCTGATGGTCAGTCACAGCCCGCCCCCACACCAGTGTCCACGGGCAAGATCATGATCCGCAGCCATGACGGCAAACAGCTGGTCAACTGCTATAAGGTAATGTCCATGCGTGTGTCCACCCGCCCGGACGTACCTCATTTTGCCCTTTTCGGAGTGGACAGCTCCTCCTTCTGGGGCGAGAACAGAACCATGCTCGGCTGGTATGCCCACGGGGCGGATGTCCAGAGGGAGACAGAAGCTATCTCACAGGCCATGCTGGAGGGAAAGACGTTCTATGAGCTGCAGTATGCCGCCAAAGTAAAAGAAAGCTTTCTGCGGGTCAGTCTCGTCAGAGAGGAAAACACCGCTCCTGAAAAAGAAAGGGATACAGACATAGGATCATAAGGCTTCGCATGGACACCTTCCCTGCGCAAGCTGAGGGATTCCTTTCATTTCAGAATAAAATTTCAGACTAAAGGAGGAACCACTATGTTAGAAATCGGAACAAAGGCGCCGGCATTTTCTCTGCCGGACCAGAACGGAGACATGCACACGCTGGAGGAATACAGGGGAAAGAAGGTCATCCTCTATTTTTATCCCAAGGACAACACTCCCGGCTGTACCAAGCAGGCCTGCGGCTTCGGGGATCTCTATCCCCAGTTTGCCGAAAAGGGCGCTGTCGTCCTTGGCGTCAGCAAGGACAGCGTGGCCTCCCACAAGAAATTTGAGGAAAAATACGGCCTTCCCTTCACACTGCTCTCTGACCCGGAGCTCACCTGCATCCAGGCCTACGATGTGTGGAAGGAGAAAAATATGTACGGGAGGAAGACCATGGGCGTGGTGCGCACTACCTACCTGATCGATGAGGAGGGCACCATCGTCAAAGCCTTCGGAAAGGTGAAGGCAGCCGACAATCCGGCCCAGATGCTGGCAGAGCTGTAGTCTCCCCCGTCCCGGAAAGGAGGGCAGGACAATGAAAAAGTACAGGAAAGAGCTTGTGATCACTGCGATACAGGCTGTCATGTTTTATCTGTTTCCCCTGACCGCCGGCCCCACTGATATGATGGGACTGGTGGTTGTCCTGCTGTTCTCCTCCTTTCTTCTGTCTCTTCTTCTGGGTGCTCTGTCCCGGACGCCTTTCAAGTATGCCTATCCGCTTCTCGTGTGCGCCCTGTTTCTGCCCACAGTTCCCATCCACTACAATGCCACTGCCCTTTCCCACGCCCTCTGGTACCTGGCGGACGGATATATGGGGCTTGGACTGGGGTGTGTTTTCAGGGCTGTCTATGAAAAGCGGCGGGATTAAGGAAGCCTGGAGCCAGCTCTGCCATTCACCCTTTTAGTATGAAAATCATTGACACCTTGCGTTTTGCTCGTTATACTATATACATACCAAACGAATGTATGTAGGAGGATACCATGGCCAGAAACAAATATCCGGAGGTCACTGTGGAGAAGATACTGGATGTGTCACAGCGGCTTTTTCTGGAAAAGGGATACGACAAGACAACGATCCAGGACATTGTGGACGAGCTGGGGGGCCTGAGCAAGGGCGCCATCTACCACCACTTCAAGTCAAAGGAGGACATCCTGAACGCCCTGGGGGACAGGCTCTTTGCCAGGAACAATCCCTTTGAGGAGGTAAAAAAGCGGACGGATCTGAGTGGCCTGGAAAAGATGAAGCTGGCCATCCTGCTGAACCAGTCCAACGAAGAGCAGACAGCCTTTTCCGCTCAGGCTGTCCCCCTCCTTAAAAATCCCCGGATCCTGGCAGGGATGCTGGAGACAAACCGCCGCACTCTGTGCCCCCGCTGGCTGGAGCTCATCGAGGAGGGCAGGCGGGACGGCTCCATCCAGACAGACTATCCAAAGGAGCTGTCCGAGCTTTTGATCCTCCTGGATGTCTGGCTGATCCCATCTGTCTTTCCCGGCAGCTCTGAGGAGATTATTCGCAGGTACCAGTGCAGCTGCGAGGTGCTCGCCAGGATGGGGCTTCCCATCTATGATGAAAAGGCGGCTGACCTGATCAGAAACCACCCTGCCCTGCAGCAGGACTCATAAAATTGCCTTTCAGAGGCAATTTTATATTAAACATATACATACCTTCGTTCGGTATTAATAATCAAAAAAAAGAAAACATGCGCCACAGCTCACAAAAAGGAGGTAACCCATGGAAGGAAACAATGTATCGATTTGCGTTTCCTCGCTGAAGAAACGCTACAAAGACAGAGAGGTCCTAAGAAACGTCACCTTTTCAGTCCCCACAGGGACCATCTACGCTCTTCTTGGCTCCAACGGCGCCGGGAAGACCACCACAGTCCGCATACTGACCACTCAGCTTTGCCCTGACGGGGGAGCTGCCCGGATCCGGGGCTTTGATGTGATCAGGGAGCCGGAGAAGGTCCACCAGGTCATCAGCGTGACTGGACAGTTCTCCGCCCTGGATGAAAGTCTGACGGGAATGGAAAATCTTCTCCTCATGGGCCGGCTGCGGCACCTGGCAGCCCCGGAGAAATCGGCGGTCCGGCTCCTGGCTTCCTTTAGCCTCTCCCCCGATGCGCACAGAAGGGTCTCCGGCTGGTCGGGAGGGATGAAGAGGAAGCTGGACATCGCCATGAGCCTTGTGGGAAGTC
>ERZ1643246.4007-NODE-4007-length-12060-cov-8.520450_pt1 | contig 12060 bp, 10 predicted proteins | sample MGYA00579265_ERZ1643246 | MGnify/ENA primary metagenome ERZ1643246 (study PRJEB29033, sample SAMEA4952261) | chicken gut metagenome | biome: Broiler Chicken; feature: Gastrointestinal Tract; material: Caecum | place: Ireland | collected 2018 | study: Broiler...
GTATCTCACAAAAGTTGGAGTTTGACTATCCGGTTGGTTATAAAGCGCTTACAATGATTCTATCTGATAATGAATCAAAAGCAGACTTACTTAATAACGAAGCCATAGCGAAGACGGTAGTATCTCTTATTAAGGATAGCAAAGACCAACCAATTTCTATTGGTATTCATGGAGATTGGGGTGCTGGAAAGTCCAGTATTCTTGAAATGGTAGAAAATGAAGTTAAAAGGACGCCTTCTGAAGATGGAAAGAAATATTCATGTATCCGTTTTAACGGCTGGCGTCACCAGGGGTTTGAAGATTCCAAAGTTGCTTTGATGAGTTCTATTGTTTCTGAACTTCAGAAAAAGGAAACACTTGGTGCAAAAGCGGAAGAAACATTGAAAAAATTGTGGAAAAATATTAACTGGATGAGTGTTGCTAAAACTACAGGAAGGACAGCTTTAGGAATTGCAACAGGTACGGCACCTATTACATTATTATCTTCAGCGATGGATATTTTAAAGTCTACGGTAACAACTGAAGAAGGAATTACTGGCGCAATTGAGTCTATTGGGGGATATTTGAAAGACGCAAAAATTACAGAGGATACATCAAGTAATAAAGAATTTTCGGAGTTTCAAGAAAATTTTGCTAAATTGCTGGAAGATGCTGCAATAAAAAAACTTGTTGTTTTAATTGACGATCTTGACAGATGTTTGCCAGATGTGGCGATTGATACATTAGAGGCAGTACGATTGTTTATGTTTTCTGAAAAAACAGCTTTTGTAATTGCAGCAGATGAAAGTATGATTCGTTATGCGGTCAAAAAACATTTTCCAGACGCAATTAGTGAGAATAAAATTAATGCGGCCGATAATTTTGCAAATAAATATTTAGAAAAACTAATTCAAGTGCCATTTAGAATTCCAGCATTAGGTGAAGTAGAGGCCTGTATATACATAATGCTTCTTATGGTTGGGTCTGTTTTGTCAGACGAAAATGTAAATTATAAAAAGTTACGTGAAGAAGGTTTGACAAGGCTAAAAAAGCCTTGGAATGTTCAGATTTTCACTGTTAATGATGTAAAAGGGATTCTTGGAGATGATTATAAGAAATGTTCAAATGAAGTATTAATTGCAACACAGATATGTCATTTGTTGGCGCAGCATACAGAAGGAAATCCAAGAAAAATAAAACGTTTTATTAATATGCTGTTATTGCGTTATGAAATTGCTAAGAACCGTGGTTTCGGAGATGAGTTGGAACGAGACAAAAAGGCTGGCATATCTGAAAGCGGAGCAGGCCAAAGGCCAGGATACAAAGAGCGGAAGGCGTTCTCTGGCATTCAGGATCGTGAAACATGAGAACCGCATTGCAGCACTGAATGCAGGAATTACAGTCCGGAACAACAAGCCAACGGAAGAGGAGAGGAAGGAAGTAGAATCCCGGGAGATTGAGAAATATTTTAAAGCCACAGGGACAGATCGGACAGCTGAAGGTATGCTGTCCGCGCTGAAAGAGGGAAAATTTCAGAATGATCAGCTGAAGGAAACAGGAAAGAGGGAGTATGCGGCATATCTGAACCGGCAGAATGCCGGTCTGCAGTACCTATACGGCTCGAAAACCGATGCCGCGGCCTCCAGCGCGGAGTTGGTGAACTATTACTTCAAGTATTTCGGGGAAGATCAAGACAAAGAGGATTTGAACCGCTTTCTTGAACGTATGCGTCAAAACCAGGACGAAAAGCAGCAAAAGGAGAACCTGAGGCGTTACCAAGAGGTGCAGTTGACGGAACAGACCAGATCGGAAGGTATGGAGTATTCCCATTGGGAAATCCTGGAGAGACTGAAAAAAATGCCTAAAAATACGCTTGGTGAGATAAAAGCGGTCGTATCTGCCTATATTTCCATGGGTGGAGGAAAGGAATACGTTGAGTCGGAATTCTTTGAAGTTACGCCCAGAGCTCTTCTGGAATATGGAAAGACCAATGACCATGGGAAAGACTGGCTGAAGCATAATGAGCGGTTTTACAGGATCCGCAGTTTGGAATCTAAAGGGTGGGATGCGGTGATAAATGAGTATGAGAGCATAATAGACAATTCCAGCAAAACGATTTTGGGAGCGAACTTTTATAATAAAGACACGCTGAAGAAGCTGTTCATCGAACGCCTGACGCCGGCTTATATCAGTAAACGGGAAGGAGATTTCCTGAAACATACAGCGGCAAATATAGACAGCCGGCTGAATGCCATTGCCATAGGAACAGACAAGAAAACACCGGCTGAGGAGAGGGAGAAAGCTTTCCAGAAATATATAAAATCCGGAACCCGGTTCGGTAAAAAAAGTGGGACTGGATGGGAGTAAACTCTATGGTCGGAGACAAGGTTAAAGAGCTGTCGGAGGATGAGAATTATACGAATACGGATGCCTTGCTCAGATATGAGAATGAGAAAATAGAGGATTATCGACAAAGGGTAGAACAACTCGACAAGCCAGTTAAAATCCTGAATGAGGCCATCAATGAACTGACGGGGATGATCAAAGAGAGCCAGGAGGCCATTGAAGAGTTGGAAAAAATCCAGGAAGATCCCAAAAAGTTCTTTACAACCGGGGATTTGACAAACAATGTCTTGACAGATGTGGGAAAGCAGTACGACACAATGGAGGAGGCGGTCAATACCCAGAAGCCGCTGAAGAGAGACGTACAGGAGGAGGCTAAGAGGGTGATCGTAGAGACGAATATTATCCCGGATATCGATATAAGTGATCTGCTGGCGCTTTAGAGAAACGCGCTATTCCATACATCAATGAAAAAAGGGTTTGTCGGGTCCTATACAGGGGCCAGTGTGATTTATTCGAATCACACCGGCCCCTGAAGTTTTTTCGCCAAAAAGAAATTTTCAGGTCTTCCATAATCTATCAAATCAGGTGAGATATTTCAAGGAACTGGCAAAAACAGAGATATTTTGGCAAAAAAGTTTATACAGGAACCGCTCTGAGTGATTCGTCTTAATTAGCATGGATTCGGTACTGCTTTGGCGTAGTACCGGTCCATTTTTTAAACAGGACAAAAAAGTATTTGATATTGTTATAGCCTACTTTCTGAGCAATCATTTCCACAGAATCTTCTGTATCAGAAAGAAGGGCGCAGGCCTGACGGATACGAAACTGGTGGATGGCGTCACTTAAAGAGAGATGGGCCGATTTTTGGTATTGACGGCTCAAATAGGCTGTATTCATCTGAAAATGGGCGGCAATCTGCTGCTGGGAAAACTCCGGTTCTGCATAATGAAGCTGGATAAAAGTATTGATTTGACCAGCTAAGTCTGAAAGCTGAGCATTCTTTTTCTGCTGGGCAGCGTTGGCGATTTCCTCAAACAAAGCGTCCATTTTGTCATGGAGTTGCTGAATGTCTGTCATATGGCTGAGAAAACGGCTGGAGTTCCAGTGTTCTCCTAATTGAAATTCATCGATTAGATGATTCAGCTGGTTCCCGATATACTGAATGGAAAAGGAAAAGTCGGAATATCGGTCCCGTCTGATTATGGAAAAAATCTGACGCCACTGATTTTGGGCGGATTCAGCCTGCCCTGCCTGGAGAGAGGCGGTCAGAGCGGCAATTTCCCGGGTATTGAGGCTACTGACAGAATGGAGAGTGTTAAGAAACGATTCCTCCATTACCTTTTGGTAGGGATAAAGGAGATGAAGCTTTTCCAGTTCCAAAAGAGAGGCATGGCTTTTTCGGAGTTCCTCAGGGGTGCTGCATAGACTGCCAAGGTAAAACGGGCCGCCGGAAATACCGGACAGGGCAGACAGAATAGTATTCCTTTCCTCCTGTGAGCAGTGGGAAAAGGCTGCAGCTGTCCGCTCCCGAGTTGCAGCTGCTAGTACAGGAGTCCGGACAGTGTTTAGAACTGGTTTTAGCTGAGGTGATAATTCTGGGTTTCCGTACAAAAGCATGACAGGAAAAGAAAAACCCTGCGGAAGGATCCCTTCACAGAGACGATTCAGTTTCTGCGAGTCTCGAACGTTGTGCAGAGGCAGAGAGAGTTTTACCAAATACACAGTCAATATCAATAGGATGCTGCTCATCAGCAGGAATAGGAGGAACAGCAGATTGCGCACAAAAATGAGGCCGGGTATTGCAGTTGCCAGTTCCAAAGGGCGCAGATAGTACCAACTGGAGTTGTTTACCTGATGATACATCCAGCCGGGAGCAGCAGAAAACACAGAGGGCATCAGGAAGCCCTCTTTGGGATTTTTTGACAGGGCAGACTGAATGTCTGACCAGGATTTATCAAGAAACGGTCCCAAAGAATTATCTGCAGCAGCAATTACGGTGCCGTCCGCATCAATGACAATGTAGTTGCCGTTATCGGTAAGGCCCAGCAGATGCGCGTTATACCAGTCTGATTTTACGTTAACCAGAAGAGCGCTGGAAGACCGGTTGCGGGACTCAAAGAAGAGAAAGGAGTATACATCCCGTGTCTTCTTTTTTCTCCGAATCGGCATAAGGTAGGGATAAGATTCGGGATGAGTCAGGATCCGGACGGCTTCTTCATCACAAAAATCCGAGGAATTGGACGTGGTATAAAATCCATCAGAGGTAAAGACCATGTCCAAATTTCCGTTATATACCATGACGCTTTCCAGAAAGTCGGAGCTGCTGACAAAATTACCCATATCCCGGACTGCCAGGACCTGTTGGGAGTTGGTCAGCGTGTGACTGGTGCGAAGCGTTTTAATGGAAGAAGTGTAAAACATCTGCATAGCAGAATTTTTAATATTGTTGAGCAGGGAATCGGATAAGGTGTTGACGCTTTCCACGAAGTCATTATTATAGGAAGTTAATGTCTGCAGGGCTGCCCACTGAAACAGGTTGTACAAGAGCAGAAAAAGGGCAAGGAATATTGTTGCAGACAGCACAGTAAGAAAATAGCCTACTACAGATGAATGAGTCCCACGATGTTTTGCTTTCAGTTTCATAACTCTCCCCATGCTTTCTTGTAAATTTTGTTGTGTATAATTTAGGTATATTGCCTAGTTCTAATTACTATTATATAGTTCTTTTGTCTTCTCGTGTAGTTTAAAATTTGTATTTGGAGAGGTTCTACGATATTTAAACTGTACATTTTACCGGTTTTATTTTTATAATAATTGTGCAACATAACGTTGCCTGGAACGAAAACTATTTTGCGGCCGCAAAATAAGAACAAAATGCGGAGGGAGGCATTCAAAGAATGAAGAAGTCTTTAAAGAAGGTACTTAGTGTTGGGCTGGCAGGAGTTATGGTGTTAGGGCTTGCAGCCTGCAGCAGCAAATCAGGCGGGGACAGCCAGAATACAGAGGTATCAGATGCCGGGGAAACAGCAGCGGCGGGAACGGAAGTACAGACATCGGCAGAAGCGTCGGAACAGGGACCTTCGGGGACGGTTATGATGTATTCTTCGATGCAGGAGGATCAGCTGATTGCGATTAAAGAAGCATTCGAAGCGAAATATCCTAATGTAAAAATGGAGTACTATTTTGCAGGAACCAGTAAAGTTATTACTAAAATTGCCACAGAGCAGCAGTCCGGCCAGGTGGATGCAGATGTAATATGGGTAGGAGACCCGGCGGATTATGTTTCTTTTAAAGAGCAGAACATTCTTCAGCAATATACTTCACCGGAGGCAGAGGCGATTGATCCAGCCTACATTGATAAAGATGGGTACTATACCGGGGCGCGTCTGATGAATATGGGTATTGCCTATAATACCGCTCTGGTAACACCGGAGGAAGCGCCGCAGAGCTGGAACGATTTGCTGGACGAAAAGTGGAATGACCAGATTGTTATGACAGACCCTGGAAGCTCAGGAACCTCAAAGTACTGGAGAAATGCGATTATGTGTAATGAAAAGTATGGGCCGGATTATATTCAGAAGCTGAAGGATAATGGCTGCTATCTGGAAAGCGGTACCACTGCCACACATAATCAGCTGGCGGCCAGTGCTTACAAGGTTGGCGTATGCCTGGATTATGTAACAGCAAATCTGGCCAATGAGGGTTCCCCCATTGCTTTTGTATTTCCGGAGGATACGGTTTCCATTTTCAGCCCCATTGGTTTGGTGGCGAACTGTGCCAATGAGGATAATGGCAAGCTTTTGTATGATTTTATTCTGTCTAAAGAAGGACAGGAAGTATTGATTGCCAATAATCTGATTTCTGTCAGAAATGATATTGAGCAGAAAGGCGTAGATGTGGAGGAGATTGCCTCAAAGGCTATGGATGCCAATTTGGAGGAAATGGTGGCCAAAGAAGAGGAAAACAGTGAAATCTTTGACAGAATCTTCGGGCTGTAAGGAAACAAAGACAGAGGACGGCGGCGGAGGCAGACAACTTCCGCTGCCGCTGGTTATCAAGGAGGAATTTCATGGCGAAGGTAAGATTTGAAAACATTACGTTTCGTTATGGCAGTAATTATATACTGAAAAATTTCAGCCTGGAGGTGGAAAGCGGTCAGATTTTATGTCTGGTGGGACCGTCTGGATGCGGAAAGACCACATTGGTGCGCTGCCTTCTGGGACTGGGAAAACCAGAAACGGGAGAGATATACGTAGGAGAGCGCTGTCTTTTCAGCGCGAAACGGCGGGTAAATGTGCCGGCAGAGAGGAGAAACATTGGCATTGTATTTCAGGACTATGCAGTCTGGCCTCATATGACGGTAAAGGAAAATGTCCTCTATCCCATGAAAAAACGGAAAGTACCCAAGAGTGAGGCTGAGCAGCGGGCTATGCATGCGCTGGATCAGGTGAACATGCGGGAGTACGCAAATCATCTGCCAAGTCAGCTGTCCGGCGGGCAGCAGCAGAGAGTAGCGATTGCCCGGGCTCTGGTGGGAAGCGATGATTTGATTGTAATGGATGAACCAATTACGAATCTGGATGCCAAGCTGAGAGAGCAGATGCTGGCAGAAATCCGGGAGATTCAAAAAAATATAGGGACAACGATACTTTATATTACCCATGATCAGCAGTCAGCCCTGCAGTTGTGTGACAAGATGGCGATTATGCAGCAGGATGGAAGCCTGTGTCAGGTAGGAACAGATGAGGATATTATTCTGAGGCCGGCAAACCGGTTCGCATTTGAATTTATTGGGGTGTCCAATTTTATTCCTCTGACGAAAGAGGGGGAGCAGATTTACCTCCAGGCAGGAAATGCGCAGATACCCTGGGCAGGACCGGTGCCGGAACAGTTGGATTTTTCAAAAAAGGTGGAACTGGGAATCCGCCCTAATGACATTGTATTTGATCTGGATTCACCGATTCGGGGAATTGTACGGCGCTGTGTTTTTCTGGGAAGTGAATACGATTATTTCGTACTTCTGGGAGAAAAAGAGCTGCGTGTACAGCAGAGCACATTGGATGCAATGCAGTACGGAGTCGTAAAAGAAGGAAACGAAATCGGACTGAGGCTTTTAAATCCTCGTTATTATGAAAGCTGAAAGTTAAGAAATTCTCAGCTGGAAAGGGGAAAAGATGAGAAACTTTTCTGTAAAACGGAAAACACGGGACTTGGCGGCAGTTGACGGGCGCCATTTTGGCTTGGATCAGGCTATGACCGTGCTGAGCTTTATTCTGTTGGCGGTTATTGTAGTCATTCCCGTATTTATGATTATTTACCACGCATTTTTCTTTGAGGGAAAATTCAGCCCGGAGCTGTTCACGAGCCAGATGCTGGATCGGGATAATCTGATGTCCATGTGGAATACCATTAAGATTGCTTTCTGGGTAACCCTTCTGGGGACTATTGTAGGGGTGTTTTACGCCTGGCTTCTGGGAAGGAGTGATATTCCGGCAAAAGGCTTGATGCGGGCTTTATTTAATATTCCCTACATGTTCCCTCCATTTTTGGGGGCTATGGCTTGGGATTTGCTTCTGAATGGCCGCTCTGGGTATCTGAACCGATGGCTGATGGAAACATTCCATTTATCCAAAGCGCCTTTTAACATAAATTCTGTTGGGGGAATTGTGTTTGTGGAGCTGTCCTACTATTTCCCCTTTGTATTTATGCAGGTGGTCAGTGCTCTGGAACGTATGGACCCAACGCTGGAGGAATCGGCTCGGATTGCAGGAGCCAAGCAGATGACAGTAATTCGCAAAATTACCCTGCCTCTGGTACTCCCGGCGATTTCGGCAGGAGCATTGTTGATCTTGATTAGCTCCCTGGCTCATTTCGGCGTTCCGTCTATTTTGGGATTTTCTCAAGGCATTTATACGCTGCCTACCAGGATTTATGCGGTGATTTCACGTTCCGGCGGCAGTTTTGAGGGAATCCGGCAAGGGGCGGTATTGTCTATTATGCTGGTGATCGTGGTGGCACTGGCCCTGGTGCTTCAGAAGAAAATTCTAAGCAGTGGAAGCTATGACATCATTAAAGGAAAGAGTATGCGTCCCACATTAATTAAGCTGAGGGGAGCGAAGCTGCCGCTGTTTTTGCTGGCAGTGGTTACCCTGATTTTTATCGTGATTGTGCCATTGGCTATGATCTTCCTTGTGGGACTGGTGAAGGCCTACGGACTGCCGTTAGTTCCGGAAAATTTCTCCCTGAACAATTATGTAAAGGTTTTCTCCAGCTCTGGAACGCTGGATTCTATACGCAATTCCTTGTTTGTATCAGTAACGGCAGGTATTATCTGTATGTTTTTAGGTACCCTGATTGCTTATGTTGTGCAGAAGATCCGTCCCAAGGGAAAGGGGATCCTGGAGGTTCTGTCGGTTCTGCCCTATTCCATTCCCGGTACAGTGCTGGCTATTGGTGTAATACTGGCCTGGTCCGGTGACCTGGGTGTGAATCTGTATAATACCATCTGGATTATCCTGGTGGCATATCTGGCCCGCTATTTGTCGTTCTCCATGAAGACCTCATCTGCGGCTCTTCTGCAGGTTCATCCGTCTTTGGAAGAAGCAGCAAGAACCTGTGGAGCATCTCATACGGAAAGCCTGAAGGATATCACCCTCCCGTTAATACGGCCGGCTATGGTATCAGGATTCTTTCTGATATTCTTGCCGGCTATGCGGGAGGTTACGACATCAGTGCTGCTGTACGGACCATATACCCGGACTCTGGGCGTACAGATTTATTCACTGCGTGATGCAGGCATGATGCCGCAGGCAGCGGCTCTTGGCTCTGTAGCAATTGTTCTGATTATCATATGCAATACTGTGGTAACTCAGCTTACAAAGGATCGGAAGGGGGTGTAAAGAATTGGAGCAGATAGTACTGCGTCATGTGACGAAAACATTTACAACAAAAACTTTGGGAAGTATTGTAGCAGTAGATGATTTTAACCTGTCAGTGGAAGAAGGAGAGTGTTTTTCCTTTTTGGGACCATCCGGCTGTGGAAAATCCACTACTCTTCGGATGATTGCCGGCTTTGAGGACCTGACAGAAGGGGAAATTGAACTTTGTGGAAAACCGGTTTCTATAAAAAGTAAAAATCTGTATGTACCACCGGAAAACCGGGGATTGGGCATGGTGTTCCAGGCATTTGCAGTTTGGCCCCATATGAATGTATTTGAGAATGTAGCTTTTCCTCTGCGGCTTCAAAAAATGAACCGTACGGACATAGAGAAAAAGGTGAAGGAGGCACTTCATCATACCAGTTTGGATGGATTGGAAACAACCTATCCATCTGATTTGTCTGGAGGCCAGCAGCAGCGGATTGCGCTGGCCAGAGCGATTGTGACAAGGCCCAAGGTGATGCTTCTGGATGAGCCTCTGTCCAATCTGGACCCCAAGCTGCGGGAATCTATGCGTTTTGAGATTAAAGAGCTGCAGAAAAAGTTTGGGTTTACGATTATTTTTGTAACCCATGATCAGTCGGAGGCCATGGCTATTTCAGACCGGATGATGGTCTGTGATATGGGAAAAATTATGCAGATCGATACCCCGGAAAATCTCTATAACAAGCCGATAAACCGATTTGTCCACAGCTTTTTAGGAGAGAGTACGTTTTTGAATGTAGTGGTAAGGCAGGGGAAGGTTTATGCAGAAGGTGACAGGAAGCAGCCGCTGGATTTAAAAATTCCTGCGGACGCCGGAGAGCATATGGTTGTGGCGACCCGCCCCAATGCTATTTCACTGACTCAGGGAGAGGGATATGAAACGCATATAGAAAAGCGGATTTTCTTGACCGATCGGACAGAGTACCTGATTCCGGTAGGAAATCAAATGCTAAAAGTGCAGACTCCTCATCGCATTTCATTCCGGGAGGGGGAGCGCTGCTGTGTGAAAATGATGGAGCCAATGTGGTATCCGGCGGAGGATAAAGCTGCAGAGAAAGAGCGGCTGCGGCGTCAGTTGGTATAAACCAGAGACATAGATTTACCCACAGGTTTTGTCCGACAATCTGGTATGCAATGGAGCAGACGCTTTTTGTCATTGACAGTATTTCAATGGCATGCTGGCCTCTGAATTTAGGGGCCGGCATGCCATTGGTTATAGTGCTAGATATAAGCAGTGGAGTTAAAAATAGAAGAAAAGAGTTGTTCCCCTATGGCTTAGTAAGCATGTAAGATTAGGCAAGCTGTTGCTTCATCTGACCGAACTGAAAAATCTGGAATCGATTATCCGTTTTGGGTTAGTTCCAAGGAAGGTTCTTCTGGATACTTGAATATACTAAAAAGTATAGCTGCAAAAAAAGAACGGGTGTTCTGAATTGCGGCTATACTTTTTTATTTATCCATGATATAATTTGCCTGACTATAGGAAGCAGATTTTAAGGCAAGCTGTTTATAAATCTGGAACACAATGCGGTTTGAAAGAGCTGAAAGAAAATTGATCGTGCTGGGAGGGGAAATAATTGATATGTTTTCATAATCCGGAAGAACAAAACGGGTATTTGAGTAATTGGTATCGTTCCGCGTTTACGGTTGATGGAATCACTTTTTCATCAATGGAACAGTATATGATGTATGAAAAGGCAATTCTGTTTCAGGCTCAGCAGACGGCAGAGAAAATTCTGGGTACGGATGATGTGGCGGAAATAAAGGCGTTGGGCAGAATGGTGCAGAATTTTGATGAAGAAATCTGGAGGGAGAAGAGAGAAAAAATTGTCCATAAAGGTGTGCTCCAGAAATTTCTTCAAAATCCCGAACTGGCTGAAAAACTGGTGGAGACAGGAGAACAGATGATCGCAGAATGTGCGGTAAAGGATCGAATCTGGGGGATTGGCCTTTCTATGGAGGATGAGGAACGGTTTTGCGTGAATAAATGGAAGGGTCAGAACCTTTTGGGAAAGATTTTGATGCAGGTGAGGGCAGAGATATCTGTGCAGAGCCAGAATACGGAAAAATAGTATAACTGTGATTGAAGGAGAAACATATGGACCATTTCGAACTAGTATCCGAATACGCCCCCACCGGCGACCAGCCCCAGGCCATCGCCGAGTTAGTCAAGGGCTTTAAAGAAGGAAATCAATTTGAAACGCTGCTGGGCGTCACCGGTTCCGGCAAGACATTCACCATGGCAAACGTCATCCAGGCGCTGAACAAGCCTACGCTGATCATCGCCCACAATAAGACACTGGCCGCACAGCTCTACAGTGAATTCAAGGAATTTTTCCCAAATAACGCAGTAGAGTATTTCGTCTCCTACTAAGGTTCGGGTCTTTTTGGTTTAATATTTAATGGTATTTGGTGCTGTTTATACCAGATATTGTGGACTATATGGACTGTATGGACGGGATAAAACAGGGTGGATTAGGTAGCATTGGTGACCTTCATTCGTAAAGAAGCACATAAGGCAGGAAGGGATAAAGGACAATCAACAGGGAGGGATTTCTATGCCGACTTCAAGTATTACCCGGAATTTTGTTATCGCTGAGAAAGATAAGGTAGAGGCGTTTGTCAATGCGCTGGAGGAATCGGCAAAGGCCAATGTACCTTTACGGGAAGTATCAGCGAGACAGCTGAAAGATCCGAAAGAGATTAAGGCTTTGATGATGAAAGCAAAGAAGCGCAGTGAGGAGCGAAAAAAGTCAGAGGCTAACTTGAAATTTTAAATTCCAGTGCAGAGTTAAATTCCACAGGGGTTTAA
>ERZ1643246.4008-NODE-4008-length-12059-cov-6.380373_pt1 | contig 12059 bp, 14 predicted proteins | sample MGYA00579265_ERZ1643246 | MGnify/ENA primary metagenome ERZ1643246 (study PRJEB29033, sample SAMEA4952261) | chicken gut metagenome | biome: Broiler Chicken; feature: Gastrointestinal Tract; material: Caecum | place: Ireland | collected 2018 | study: Broiler...
ATGGCGCAACAACATTAAAACCACAGATTGTTATTGACAGTGTCTGCGATTATTTAACAAATTATTCTGGTAACGCCCATCGTGGTGATTATGATCTATCTCACGAGGTAGATGAGCACTATGAAAAAAGTCGAGAAATTGTTCAACAATTTATCAATGCAAAAAGAAAAGAAGAAATTGTTTTTACTTCTGGTTCAACAGATTCATTGAATATGGTTGCATATGGTTATGGATTGACTCATCTTCAACAAGAAGATGAAATTTTAATCACAGTTGCTGAACATGCTTCTAATACTTTACCATGGTTTGATGTAGCTCGTATAACGGGTGCTGTTGTGCATTATATTGATTTAGATGAAACAGGACGATTAACTTTAGAAAATGTGAAAAAGGCTGTGACTGATAAAACGAAAGTCATTGCAGTAGCTCAAGTCACAAATGTATTGGGATATCAGGCACCGATGCAGGAAATATGTGATTTTGCCCATGAACGCGGTATTGTTGTAGTCGTGGATGGAGCTCAAAGTGTTCCCCATCAGGTGACAGATGTACAAAAAACGGATATTGATTTTTTAGCATTTTCAGGACATAAAATGTGTGGACCCACAGGTATTGGGGTGCTATATGGTAAATATGAGCTTTTAAAAAATATGCAACCAACACGATTAGGTGGAGGATCAAATTCACGTTATAATAGTTGTGGTGTTGTGACATTAAAAAATCCTCCATATCGTTTTGAAGCAGGAACACCTCATATTGAAGGGGCTATTGGTTTAGGCGCAGCTATTCAATATTTGATGGGTATTGGCATGGATAATATTCATCGTTATGAATTGGAACTGAGAAAATATTGCATTGAAAAAATGCAACAATTAGATAATGTTGATATTTATAATCCAGATTCACAGGGTGCTATAGCTTTTAACATTAAGGGTGTCTTTTCACAAGATGCAGCCAGTTTATTTAACAGTTATGGAATTGCTATAAGGGCTGGACAGCATTGTGCTAAAATCTTAGATGAATTTTTAAAAGTTTCAACAACTTTACGCGCTTCATTTTATTTTTATAATACCAAAGAAGAGATAGATGCTTTTATTGAAGTATGTAAAAAAGGAGATGACTTTTTAGATGCATTCTTTAAATGATCCTCAATTATTGAGAGAAATTATTATGGATCATTATGAACACCCACGTAATCGTGGCCTTGTTGATGATGATTCTTACCATAAAATTAATATGAATTCAGAAACCTGTATTGATAATTTAGATATTCAGGTGAAGTTTGATGGTGATAAGATTGAAGATGTTCGTTATGATGGAGAAGCATGTGCCATCTGTACGTCTTCGACTTCTATTATGAGTGAGTTGGTTAAAGGAAAAACCAAAGATGAAGCACAAAAAATTATTGATAATTATATGAATATGATTTATGAAAAGGATTATGATCCTGATATTTTGGAAGAGGCTATTGCTTTTCAAAATACACATAAACAGGCAAATCGTATTAAATGTGCTACACTTGGATGGAGTGGTCTTATTGCATTAATGAAAGAAAGTGAGGAATAAATCATGGCAACAATAGATATTGATATTCCTACAACGAATACTGATTATGATTTTAAAGATGAAGATGTTTCTGTTTTTAAAACACCTAAAGGTTTAAATGAAGATATTGTCAGAGAAATTTCTGCTATAAAAAATGAACCAGAGTGGATGTTAGAATATCGTTTAAAATCTTTAAAATGTTTCTTGGAAAAACCAATGCCAACATGGGGTGTTGACTTGAGTCAGATGAATTTTGATGAATATACATATTATAATCGACCAAGTGATCATTTATCAGATAAGTGGGATGAGGTTCCAGAAACAATCAAAAATACATTTAATAAATTAGGAATTCCAGAAGCTGAACAAAAGTTTCTAGCTGGGGCTTCAGCACAATATGAATCAGAAGTTGTTTATCATAATATGTTAGAAGAAGTTAAAGAAAAAGGTGTTATTTTCTTAGATATTGATAGTGGATTAAGAGAATATCCTGAAATCTTTAAGAAATATTTTGATACTGTCATTCCTTATAATGATAACAAGTTTTCTGCTTTGAATGGAGCTGTATGGTCTGGAGGTTCATTTATATATGTTCCACCAGGAGTTAAACTTGATAAGCCTTTACAGTCATATTTTAGAATTAATAGTGAAAGAATGGCTCAGTTTGAAAGAACTTTGATTATAGTAGATAAAGGTTCAGATATCCATTATGTAGAAGGATGTACAGCACCATCTTATTCTAAAGATTCCTTACATGCAGGAGTTGTTGAGATTGTTGTTTTAGAAGGAGCAAAATGTCGTTATACAACGATTCAAAACTGGTCTAAAAATATTTATAATTTAGTCACACAACGAGCTAAAGTCGCTAAAAATGGCTCAATGGAATGGGTTGATGGAAATATTGGTTCAGCTGTGACTATGAAATATCCAACTTGTATACTCGCTGGTGAAGGGGCTAAAGGAACATGTATTACAATTGCTGTGGCTGATAGTCATCAGATTTTAGATTCAGGTGCTAAAATGATTCATTTGGCACCAAATACATCAAGTCAGATTATTTCTAAATCAATTTCACGCAATGGTGGAAAAGTTAATTATCGTGGATTAGTGAGACATCAAAAGAATGCGACAAATGCTAAAAGTAAGGTTGAATGTGATACTTTAATTTTAGATGACAAATCAACGAGTGATACTGTTCCAACAAATATGATGATGAATAACGAATCCATTATTGAACATGAAGCAACAGTATCAAAAGTTTCAGAAGATCAGCTTTTCTATTTAATGAGTCGTGGATTGACAAAAGAGCAGGCTACAGAAATGATTGTCATGGGATTTATTGAACCATTCTCTAGAGAATTACCAATGGAATATGCTGTAGAGTTAAATCAGCTCATTAAATTAGATATGGGAGAAAACAGCATTGGATAAACAAAAGTTGCGTTCTATCATGAAAGAAAAACGTCAGGCTTTATCGCCAAAGACGTTTTCTTTATATAATCAAAATATCTTGTCAAAAGTATTATCCCATCCTCTCATTCAAGAAGCCAAAATCATTGGTTGTTATGTATCTTTACCAGGTGAAGTTGATACCTTTAACATGATTGAAAAACTTTTGACTGAAAAACGAATTTGTGTTCCTAAAGTTATTGGAAATGAAATGGAATTTTATGAAATCCATTCTTTCAATGATTTACAGGAAGGATGTTTTCATGTCTTAGAACCATTCAATTGTGTTAAAATATGCCCACAAGAGATTGATTGCATGCTTGTTCCATTACTTGCTTACGATCAGGATAACTATCGTGTTGGATATGGAAAAGGTTATTATGATCGTTATTTTCAAAAAGATTTTCAAGGTTATAAGATAGGTTTGGCTTATTCTTTTCAATATGTTGATCATATTGATTATGATGAATTTGATCAGCCATTAAATGAAATTATTCATGAAGTGTCATAGTCATATGACATTTTTTATTTTTAGAAACATATAATATTTTGGTGAAATATGATGAAAAAATGGATAATCATTGCCACTTGTATATGTATCTTTTTAACAGTGACTTTAGGAATCATTTATATTCAGCTTATTCCTTTATTAAAAGATTATGGAAGGATGGAAATTGAACGTTTCAATCAACTTGTTATTTCGCATTGTTATATGACTGATCAAAAACAATATGATGATTTGGTTATTATTGAAAGAAATGAAAATAATGAAATTGAATTGATAGATTTTGATATGATTAAAGTTAATCAGTTAGCATCACAAATCGTTTTAGATATTGAAAAAACATATGCTCAAATTGAAGATGGAAGTTATCAGGCAAAGGATGAAAGTGCATATCAAAAAAGGGTGGAAGAAGTGAGTCAGACTGGAATTATAGCTTCTATATCATTGAATACATTATTTCATTTACCATCTTTTTTCTTACTGCCTAGCATACCTGTCAATTATAAACATCTTTCCAGTGTAGGAAGTTCAATAGTTAAAAACATTGAAAATTATGGTGTGAATCATGTCATGATAGAATTATCCATTGAAATTAGAATGAATATTGCGATGGTTTATCCGTTCTTTGAACAATATCATACACAAGTTATTTCTATTCCCATTTTATTAGAGATTTTTCAAGGACAAGTTCCTTTGGTTTATTCATCATAGAAAGAAGAATGTTTATGCAAGATTTTTTAAAGATGTATTATCATATGGATTGTCATCTTCATTCAACGGGCTACTTTTATATAGAGAAACAACTTTATTATTTATCCTATATTCCAGATTCTCATGAATTTTTAAATCGATATCATTATTATCGCTATTTAATGCATCAGTGTGGTGTACAAGGTTATGATATAGTTAAAAATATTTATCAGGAGCTTTTGACTCAAAACTATGTGTTGTTGCTTTATCATAAAGAACCATTATCAATAGAACGATATATTCAACAAACGATGATGGTTTATCCATTTCCTAAAATGAAGGTTCAACAAATTAAAGAACAATGGATCTGTAAAATAGACCAGGCCAGAGAAAAGGCAAAAGATTATGCTTATAGTTTTAAACATGACCAGGATATTTTATCGTTGATCTATTATTATTGTGGATTAGCTGAGAATAGTATTAATATTCTTAATTATTTATTACAGATTGATAATCAGGCGACTTTGCCAGTATCTTTATCATTATCACAACCAGGTTTTCAATATATTTATGAACTGATCAATCCATGTTCATATATTTTTTCAACCCGTATGCGACATCTTGCCTGTTTAATGAAAAGTCAGATGTTGACGTTTTCACAGCTCCAGCAACTGTTAGAATCGCATTATTTTGATGTTTATGAAATTATTTATTTTTATGCCAGAATGTTATATCCATCTCACTTTTTTCACTGTCTGCTTTGTGGAAACCTTGATGAAAAAATGACATCATTTTTTTATCAACAGATGAAACAGGAGCGAGAAATGTACTATCAAATTTTTCATATTTTATCTTTTTATGTGACTCTACCCAAAATAAGTTGGATAAATCGTTAAAATATGGTATAATATTGCACAGTTAATTGAGAGGGTTGTATGTATGGATTTGATAAATAGTATAAAAAAGAATGAACATATAAGAGAGTCATTGATTCGTTTGAAATCATTAGAACAATGTGATTCTTTACTTCAAAAAGATCAGCAATTCAAGCAGACATTAATTGAATTCTTATCTCATGAAGATCCTAAGATTCGAAAAAATAGCGCCATATTATTAGGAAAGTATGATGATACGGTTGATATATTATTAGATGCTTATGATAAAGAAAAAACAGAATATGTCAAAGAAGCTTATTTAGCAGGTATATCTTGTCATAATTGTCGTAGCTATATGAACAGACTCAAAGAGATTCAAAATAAGCTCATTCATGCTTCTGAAATGACAAAACATATTCAAGCCCAATTAAAGATATTAAATCCCCTGATTTTAAAAAATCAGGTACATAAACGTAAAATTATTAAATTAAAACATGAACCTGTTGATGTGGTATTAACATCATTGCCATACTATCAGTTTGTCTTATTTGAATCTGTGTTGCATTTAAAATACAAACCTGTTACACAAGGTGTATTGGTTCGTAGTGATTCATTATATGATTTATTGAATATTAGAACATATCGTGATATGTTGATTCCTTTGTCTGGTGCTACTGGATTAAATATTGATTTAGAAAGCATTATGGCTGGTTTTCAACGATGTCATTTGGAAGATATTTTAGATAAACTTTATGATGATCAGTCTATTTTTTATTTTAGAGTGGCTGATGAAACAAGAGAAAAACATCCAACTCTTATTAAAAAAGTTTCACAAGCTATATTTGAACTATATCCACAACGCTTGTTGAATACAACAGATGGTTATGATATTGAAATTGTTTTAAAAGAAATGAAAAAAGATAAGGTCAATGCTTATTTGCGTTTGACACATTTGAAAAGTTCTCGTTTTGAATATCGTCGAGAAATCATTTCTAATTCTATGCAGCCTTATATTGCTGCAACACTTGTTCAACTTGCAAAACCATATATGAAAAACCATGGAAAAGTTTTAGATCCATTTGTTGGATGTGGGACATTATTGATAGAAAGAAATTATGTCGTTCCTGCAAAGTTTGCGATGGGAATTGATGTTTTTGGTAAAGGTATTGAAGCTGCCAGAAAGAACAGCAAAGCTGCTGGACAGAATATCTATTTTGTGCATAAGGATGCATTACGTTTTGTGAATAATGAAATGTTTGACGAGATCATTACAGATATGCCAACATTACCACAAATGAATGATTATCAGCAACTGCAGGAACTTTATGATCGCTTCTTTGAGCGTATTCATCGTTTAGTTAAACCTAAAGGATATGTTTTTCTTTATACAAGTGAAATTTCTTTGGTTAGAAAGAATTTAAGACTTCAAGAGGGATATTTAACGCTTGTCGAACATTATGAAATTCCTCGAGGAAAAAATATGTTTTATTTCTTTATTATGCAGTTAAAATAACCTACAATGTAGGTTATTTTCCATTTTTCTAGTTTGGAGGTGTGTCGTTCATGTTTGCTTTACTTTCATTGCTTTTGATTCCTGTTGTTATTTATTTTGCTTTTTATTTTCAAAGAATTATTTCCTTTTTTTATCCACAAAAGAATATTTTCATATCTATCATTTGTTTCTTGATAGCTGTTCTTTTTGTTTATCCAGCACGTAACTTTTTTAGCTTTTGGGCAGTTATTGTTTTGCATTTATTTGCTTTTTCATTATTAACTGATATGATCATGTGGTTGATACATAAAAAGAAAAGTAATCATATACTTGATTCTATTTATCGTTTAGGACTCATTCCACTGTTATGTGTATGCATATTATTAGGATATGGATATATAAATATGAAAGATGTGCATGTTGTTCAATATACGATTGAAACACAAAAACAGCTTTCACAAAATTATAAGGTTGCTTTTATAAGTGATTTGCATTTTCCTAATACTATGAATAAAAATGAATTAATACAATATTGTAATGACATTTCAAAAGAAAATCCTGATTTTGTCTTATTAGGTGGAGATATTGTTGATGAACGAACAACTTTGCAGCAAATGCAGCAAACTTTCCAGGCTTTATCAACCATTCAAAATCAATACGGTATTTATTATGTTTATGGAAATCATGATCAGGCATTATATGCAAGTCAACCTGCTTTTACGCCTGAAATATTAAAACAGACAATTGAACAAAATAATATCCATATATTATGTGATGATAGTATCCGTATTCAGGATGAAATCACATTGATTGGACGAGATGATCGTAGTCATCAGCGTGTTTCAACTTCAGACTTATTGCAGAATGTTTCCTCGGATGATTTTTTGTTGTTGATGGATCATCAGCCTGTGGAACTAGATACAAACAATCAATTACAAATTGATTTACAAGTTTCAGGTCATACACATGGTGGACAAATGTTTCCTGTTGGCATCTTGAGTGAATGGCTTGGATTTGGTGAAATGAATTATGGCTATCGTCAATTATCACACATGCAAGTTGTTGTATCTTCAGGTATTGCAGGATGGGGATATCCGTTGCGTACAGGCTCTCAATCAGAGTATCTGATTATAAATATTCAAAGTCAACCATAAAAACCAGCTATCCTTGGATAACTGGTTTTTATGGTGCTGTTTTTTGTGTTGATGAATGATCTTCATTAGGTATATCTTGAGTGGTGTCATCAGTTTCTTCTTGTACAGGATCTGGAGATGGTGTGGTATCTTCTGGAACCTGATTGTCTTCTTGAGAATTCTCTTCCTGATCTTGATTTTGAATATCTTGTTGAGATTGTTGGTCTTGTGAAGGTTGTTGATTTTGTGAAGATTGTTCTTGAATCTGTTGTTGTAATTGTTCGATTTCATTTTGTTGTTTCATATAATATTGATAGCCAACATAACCAGCAAGACATAATGCTATTATAATAACGATAATAAATAGAAATAAAAAGAATTTTGAAAGAAACGAATGTTTCTTTTTTTCTTTAATGACTTTTGTATGATGTTTAGTTTTCTTTTTCGTTTTTTTCTTAACTTTGGTTCTTGGTTTTTGTTTTTTAGAAACAGGTTTATTTTGTGTTGACTGAGAGTTGATATATTCAGTTTCTTTTGGATCTTCATGAGAAGTGTCATGAAGATGTTCATCAAAATCATTATGAAGATCACTATTAAGATCATCATGATAATCATTGTTTTGCTCTTTTAAATCATTATCGTATGCAAAGTCCTCATCTTCATCATCAAATGTAAATTTTTTTACCATTTTTATCACCTGTGTATAGTATGAACATTTTCTATGACTTTTATATTAACTTTATATTGTATGATAGTTAATTATGTATTAAAACATATTTAGTAATACTAAATAGAAAAGAGCTGATTGAATGAATGAAAGATATGAAAGACAATTAAAAAAAGGAATTTTAGAAATTTTGGTTTTACAGCTTCTTTCACAAGAAAGGATGTATGGCTATCAGATGATTATGTGTATGAAAGAAAAAAGTCATGGTATGTTTGAAATGAAAGAAGGAACACTCTATCCTATTTTATATCGTTTAGAGGATGATGAATTGGTTGAGAGTCAATGGACGCCACCACAAAACAAAGAATTATCACGTAAATATTATTGCTTGACAGATAAAGGGAAAGAACAGCTCAAAGCATTGAAACAATTATGGAAGAATTTTTCAATGGTTGTTAATGAGATATTAGAGGAGAATGAATATGAATAAAGAAAAATATATAAAAAAAGTTATCAGATTATTAAATTGTTCTCAACAACAAAAGAAAAAAATTAAATTGGATTTAGAAAATGACATTGAAATGGCATTAAAAAATGGTGAATCATTTGAAGAAATCATTCAAAGAATGGGGACACCAAAAGAATTGGCTCATGAATTTAATGAAAACATGGGTGTGAAAACACGTCGTTCTTATAAAAAAATAATTGGCATTATTATGGGTGTTGTCGCTGTATTGATTTTAGGTGTCTATTTATTGGTACGTTCTCTTATTCCTGAGTATCAGACATTAGGAACATCTGGATTATTTGATCAAAAAACAGTTGAACAGCATATGGAAGAAACAATTTTAGATGTATCACATCTTGACATACAAGCCATACTTGAAAATTGTGATGAAAAAATGAAAGAATCCATGTCAGAAAGTCTTCTCAAGGAATCAATTTTATCGTTAGGAGATTTGGGAGATTATCAACGTATAACAAGTCAGAGATATACAGAAATTAAACAAAACAATGATATTTGTGTTGTGGGAGAAGTTGTTGCATTATATGAACAGCGTAGTGTAACATACACAATAACTTTTAATGAAAATTATGAATTAATGGGGTTATATATGAAATGATGGAGAATATAAGTTATCTGTTAATGTCAATCACATGCTTTGTTTTTGCATATGCACACTTTAAAGGTAATGTTTCGTTGGTTCATAGTTATCATAAAAGAAAAATAAAACAAGAGAATCTGATGTCATATTCAAAGACAATGGGAGTAGGTATGTTGATGTGTGGTTTGGGTTGTTTGATGAATCTTTTAGCTCGTTTATTACGTTTATTTGTGTTGGGTGAAATATTCATGGTTATTGGCATAATAGCGGGTGTTGGAATCATGCTTTATGCTCAATTGAAGTATAATCATGGTATCTTTTAGGAGGCGATAGAATGGGACTTGTGATATCTATCATATTTTTAATAATATCCATCTTATTATTAATGGGAAAAGGATCGTTTTTGATTGCTGGTTATAACACTGCTAGTGAAAAAGAAAAAGCAAAGTATAATGAAAAGAAATTATGTCGTATTGTAGGATTAGGTTTTCTTGTTATGACTTGTGGCTTGTTTTCTTTGTTTATGCTAAAAGATATAGGACTATATATAATGATAGGAACTTTTATTGTTGGAATGGCGATTATTTTTATTGGCAGTGAGTATGCTAGTGTAGAGCGTAATCAAAAGAAAACGAAAATGTCTATAGGAATAGGGGTATTGATTACTGTTATTTTGGGAGCTTTTATTATGGGTGTTATGTTTATAGGGGATATTGATATAGAATATAATGATGACTATGTTCAACTATCAGGAACTTTTGTATCATCTTCAAAAATTGATTATGATGATATTTTAAAAGTAGAATATTGTGATGATTTTGATATTGGTCGTAAGAAAAATGGTATCAATAATGCAGTTGTTGAAGCGGGTAGATATTATAATGATGAATTTGGGAATTATCATCTTTATGCATACACGCATAGCTCACACTATGTTATTATTTATACAGAAAATGAAATTTTTGTTGTGAGTGGAGAAAATGAAAAACAGACTCAAAATATTTATAATCAATTAAGTTCATATAAAAAAGCAACGTTATCTCACGTTGCTTTTTTTGGCTAGTTAAATAGATGAAATTTTGAAAAAGGGAATAATTTTGAAAAACTAGCACAGTTGAAGTAATGCTCACATTTTATCCAAGAAGGACAAATTTCATAATTGTGAGCTAATAAGAAATAATTATAAGAAACATTCATGAAAAGACCCTCCTTTGATAATAGATCATTTTTTACACTTTTATTATATGATTTTTTATGTAAAAGAAAAGGGGCTGAGAATCTAAATATGATGATTGATTTTTGTGCATATTGCACAAAAGAAGAGTATAATAAAAGAAAGTAGGTGAGATGATGGGATTTACAATAGAAGATGCATTGAATGAAACCAAAGAATTATATCAGCTTACACTATTATGTGGACAAAAAGGGTGTGCCAATGCTATGAGCTGGGTTCACCTTATTGAAGATACACCGACAATTCAACAATTGTGGGGAAAAGAATTGATTGTGACAAGTGGTTTAGGATTTCAAAAAGAAGGAGCACTTTTAAACCTTGTAGAATATTTGGTTAAGTATCATAGTGTCGGGCTTATTATTAATACTGGAAAGTATATTTTTGATGTTCCTCAAGATGTTCTTGATTATTGTGAAAACAATGATTTTCCACTGTTAATTTCACCATGGCATATTCATATGGTTGACCTGATTAAAGATTTTTGTATGCGTTGTTTGTTTTCGCAAAAAGAGGATTATTTGGTTACACAGTATTTTCAAAATATTTTTAGTGATCCACGCACTATTGAAGAAAATAGGAATGAACTGATGCGTAGTTTTGATGTGGATGGAGATTTTCAGGTTTTGTTGATAGATATTGAGGATGCCAGTCAGTATAGTGAAATTGAAAGAAGAAGATTATCTTTACAATTACAGCTCTATTTTGAAAAAATAGAGTGTCCCTATAGCTTTTTTTGGTATGATGGATATTATGTGCTGATTGTGAATAATTTATCTCAAAAGGTCTTTTATCAATTAGTGGAGTCCATGTATCATCGTGCTAAAAATAGAATGAGAGTATCTGCTTTGCATATTGGAATGGGTACACAATTAAAAGATATCAGAGAATTGAATTTAAGTTATCAACGCGCTTTATCAGCAGTAACATTTGCCAGAATGTTTCAAAAAAATATTATTTGTTTTGATGATATGGGTATTTATCAGATTTTATTTTCTATACAGGATCAAAAAATATTATCTGATATGTATCATCATTTATTAGATACATTGATTCAATATGATCAAAAACATAATAGTGAATTAGAAAAAACATTATATTATTATTTGAAATATGATGGAAGTCCACAAAAAATTGCGAGATCAACATATACGCATCGTAATACTGTTCATTATCGTATTGAAAAAATAAAAACACTTTTAAATTGTGAACTTGCAACTTTTGAAGAAAAATTTCCTTATATGATAGCCTTTTATATTGCTAAAATGATGAAATAGAAGAAAACAGAAAAATGAGACATGATTTCTGTTTCTTTTTTATTTTCATTTTTTTCTTGACGTGTTCATAGTCGTATGCTATTATAAGA
>ERZ1643246.4009-NODE-4009-length-12054-cov-28.277273_pt1 | contig 12054 bp, 6 predicted proteins | sample MGYA00579265_ERZ1643246 | MGnify/ENA primary metagenome ERZ1643246 (study PRJEB29033, sample SAMEA4952261) | chicken gut metagenome | biome: Broiler Chicken; feature: Gastrointestinal Tract; material: Caecum | place: Ireland | collected 2018 | study: Broiler...
TGGAGCCGCCGATCAGCCCCAATCCGATAAAACCTATGGTAGTGGTTTCCATTTACATATGCTCCTTCTTCTTTATTCCTGCATGGTAAAACAATATATTAATTTTATGATAGGTGTAGAAAAATGTCAACAGTTTAGTGCTTTAAAGTGTAAAATAAACAGAAAAATTCATGGACAGATGAAATTTCATCTATTGATAAGGCATTTTTCCCGGGAGAATTGGATTTGTAAATAAAAATCTTGTATATTTTGATTGAAATACTTGAATTATCAAGAAATTTTTAGTAGAATATACACATATTAAGTTTGGGAGGTATTACATATGGACGTTTTTAGAACCGACAGAATTAGAAATGTGGTCCTGCTCGGCCATGGCGGTGCCGGTAAGACGAGTCTGGTAGAAGCTATGGCTTATTTATCGGGAATGACAAGTCGCTTGGGTAAAGTGACAGACGGAAACACAGTGAGCGACTATGATAAAGAGGAGATAAAGAGAAAATTTTCAATTTCAACATCACTTGTTCCTATCGTATGGGGTAAAGTAAAGATCAATGTATTGGATACACCGGGCTATTTCGACTTTGTGGGGGAAGTGGAAGAAGCTGTTGCCGCTGCAGATGCAGCGATCATCGTAGTATCCGGCAAGGACGGTATCCAGGTAGGTACTCAGAAAGCGTGGGAGCTTTGCGAGAAATATAAACTTCCCAGGATGTTCTTTGTTACAGAGATGGATATTGATGATGTCAGCTACCGTCAGGTTGTGGAGGATCTTACAGAAATGTACGGAAAGAAGATCGCTCCTATCCATATGCCTATCCGTGAAGACGGCAAATTTGTAGGATATGTCAATATCGTAAAACAGGCCGGAAGAAAATATATTGACAGAGGCAAAAAGAAAGAATGCCCGGTACCGGATTACCTGAAAGAGTATCTGGAAAAATATCATGAGATTCTTATGGAATCTGTGGCAGAACTCAGTGAAGAATTCATGGACCGTTATTTTGCCGGAGAAGAATTCTCTGTAGCTGAAGTTTCTGCAGCGCTGAAAATGAATATTTCAGACGGCAGCATTATCCCTGTATGTATGGGTTCTACTATTAATATCCAGGGCGTTGCCAATCTGCTGGATGATATCTGCGGATATTTCCCAAGCCCGGACCAGAGATCCTGCAAGGGAATCAATACTAAGACTAATGAGATCTTCCAGGCAGACTACGATTTTACCAAGGCAAAATCCGCCTATGTATTCAAGACTATTGTAGATCCTTTCCTTGGAAAATATTCTCTGATAAAGGTATGCTCCGGTGTTATCAAGAATGATGATGTTCTTTATAATACCAGTAAAGAAACAGAGGAAAAACTGAATAAACTTTATGTCCTGGAAGGATCAAAACCTATAGAAGTTCCGGAACTCCATGCAGGAGATATCGGCGCTATCGCAAAACTGAATACAGTTGCAACAGGAGATACACTGGCTACAAAGAATACGCCGATCCTCTATGGAAAGACCGAGATCTCCACTCCTTATACATGCAAGAGATACAAGACTGTAAATAAGGGCGACGAGGATAAGGTATCCCAGGCGCTGAACAGGATGATGCAGGAAGATCTGACCTTAAAGGTTGTAAATGATTCCCAGAACCGTCAGACTCTTCTCTACGGAATCGGCGAACAGCACCTGGATATTGTAGTGAGCAAACTGAAAGAGCGTTATAAAGTAGATATTGTTCTTTCTGAACCGAAAGTTCCATTTAAAGAAACCATCCGGAAGAAAGCGGATGTGGAGGCCAAATATAAGAAACAGTCCGGCGGGCACGGCCAGTATGGTCACGTTAAGATGATCTTTGAGCCTTCCGGCGATCTGGAGACACCATACATTTTCGAACAGACGGTTGTAGGAGGCGCAGTTCCAAAGAACTACTTCCCGGCTGTTGAGAAAGGTGTTCAGGAATCTGTAGCCAAAGGTCCTCTGGCTTCCTATCCGGTAGTAGGTGTGAAGGCTACTCTCTATGATGGATCTTACCATCCTGTAGACTCTTCTGAAATGGCTTTTAAGACGGCTGCTATCCAGGCATTCAAGAAAGGTTTTATGGAAGCTTCACCGGTTCTCCTGGAGCCTATCGTTTCTATGAAGGTCAGTGTTCCTGACAAATTTACAGGAGATGTTATGGGAGACCTGAATAAGAGAAGAGGCCGAGTGCTGGGAATGAACCCGGATACAGAGCACAAAGGAAACACAGTCATTGAGGCAGACGTTCCTATGCTTTCTATCTATGGATATTCTACAGATCTTCGTTCTATGACCGGCGGAAGCGGAAACTTCTCCTATGAATTCGCCCGTTATGAGCAGGCACCTTCCGATATCCAGGAAAAAGAAATTGCCGCAAGAGCAAAAGCAGAAGAAGATTAATTGTTAATTCGCTAAATCTCTTTCTTATAAAAAAGAAACTGCCCTGCACAGTTGTCAAGCTGCACAGGGCAGTTTCCCATGGGGTATTAGCGCAGTTGGGAGCGCGCAACATTCGCATTGTTGAGGCCACGGGTTCGAATCCCGTATACTCCATTATCAAAAGGCTGTCGCATTAAAACATATTTCAGGAATATTTATACATTTTATGCGAATTTGTCGAGCATAGCTTTGAGACCATAGGCTCAAAGGGGTGCAGACTGAGCAATAAAATGTATAAATATTCTCGATTTTGATTAATGCGGCAGCCTTTTTTAGCCCAATCGGAAATGATTTTATCCATTTTGGAAATAACTTGAACGAAAGTATTGACGAAGGCGGTCAGGAGGCATATTATATGTTTAACGATTAAATAATCGTTTAATAAATGAGATGTTCGGGAAGGAGAATCCTTATGAATAAGAAACAGAAAAAGATGCTGGTCCGTATCCTTGCGGCAGCGGCCCTGCTGATCCTTTTGAATTTCCTGCCGGTAACGGGCTGGCTGAGATTTGTACTTTATCTGATCCCTTATATGATCGTCGGCTATGATATCCTGATCAAAGCAGGCAAAGGGATCAAAAACAGACAGGTGTTTGACGAGTGTTTTCTTATGGCAGTAGCCACCATAGGAGCCATTGCCCTGGCCATTTATGAGAGGAGCGGTGATTATACAGAAGCCATTGCGGTTATGCTCTTTTATCAGGTAGGCGAGTGGTTCCAGAGTTATGCGGTGGGAAAGAGCCGCCGGAATATCAGCGATCTGATGGATATCCGTCCGGATTATGCCAATATAGAGCAGGAGGGTAAGCTGGAAAAGGTAGATCCTGATGAGGTGGAGATCGGCAGTGTGATCATCGTACAGCCGGGAGAAAAGGTTCCTATTGACGGAATTATCCTGGAAGGAAATTCTACTTTAAATACGGCTGCTCTGACGGGAGAAAGTATTCCAAGAGATGCCGGAGCCGGAGATGAGATCATCAGTGGATGTATCAACATGACAGGGGTGTTAAAAATCCGTACCACGAAGGAGTTTGGAGAATCTACTGTATCCAAGATCCTGGACCTGGTGGAAAACGCCAGTTCCAGAAAATCCAGATCAGAAGATTTTATTTCCAAATTCGCAAGGGTATATACCCCGGCGGTATGCTATAGCGCCCTGGCCCTGGCGTTCCTTCCTCCTCTTGTGAGAATGTTTGTTATGGGGCTGGCCCCGGGCTGGGGAACCTGGATCTACAGAGCCCTGACTTTCCTGGTTATCAGCTGTCCATGTGCTCTGGTCATCAGTATTCCTTTAAGCTTCTTTGCAGGGATCGGAGGAGCAAGTAATGCCGGCATTCTGGTAAAAGGCTCCAACTATCTGGAGACGCTTTCCCAGACAAAGATCGTGGTCTTTGATAAGACGGGAACCCTCACCCAGGGTGTTTTTGAGGTGAATGGTATCCATCACAGCCAGATGGAAGATGAAAAACTCATCGAATACGCAGCGTTGGCGGAAAGTGCTTCTTCCCACCCGATCAGTAAAAGTCTTCAGAAGGCTTACGGAAAAGAAATTGACCGGTCCCGGGTAACAGATATCCGGGAAATCAGCGGCAACGGTGTCATCGCCAGGGTTGACGGAATGGAAGTGGCTGCAGGAAATGATAAGCTGATGGATCATTTAGGGATTCCCTATGTGAGCTGTCATTCGGTTGGGACCATTATCCACATGGCTATAAAGGGAAAATACGCGGGGCATATCGTGATTTCCGATATTGTAAAACCCCATTCAAAAGAAGCTGTTAAAGCCCTTAAAAAGGCAGGCATCCGCAAGACTGTCATGCTCACCGGGGACTCCGGAAAAGTGGCAGAGCATGTAGCGGGAGAGCTGGGGCTTGACGAAGTATACAGCCAGCTGCTTCCGGCTGATAAGGTAGAAAAGGTAGAGGAACTTTTAAAAAATAAGAGGGAAAAAGAAAAACTGGCTTTCGTGGGGGATGGCATCAACGACGCACCTGTACTTGGAAGAGCAGATATAGGTATTGCCATGGGCGCCATGGGCTCCGACGCAGCCATTGAGGCGGCAGATGTAGTCCTGATGGACGACGATCCCATGCAGATATCCAAAGCCATTAAAATCTCCAGAAAATGTCTGAGAATCGTTTACCAGAATATTGTGTTTGCCATTGGCATTAAGCTGATCTGCCTGGCTCTTGGAGCTGTAGGTATCGCCAATATGTGGCTGGCGATTTTCGCAGACGTAGGAGTTATGATCCTGGCTGTATTAAACGCTATACGGGCTTTATTTGTAAAAAATCTATAGAAGACAGCGACAGTGAAATCGGCTGCAGAGAGACCGGAACTTTTGAAAAATTCAAAAATCCGGTCTCTTTTTGCGCGAGTGCGCCGGTAGGGCGACTGCCCCGCCGATACCAGCGGATATGTCTGAAAGAAATCTGATGACAACCCGGCCAGTCGGTGTTACAATGGTACAACACAGACCAAAAAGAACTGTGTAGAAAGGTATGGTATAAGATTTATGAAAAAGAAGATCGGAGCAGGATTGATCGTCATTCTTCTGGCCTTTATTTACTATTATGTGACACTCCCTGCTGTGAACATCCACGAAAGCGGATTCTGGGTCTTTCTGGGCGGACTGGTGCTGTTGATCCTTGTGATCTACGGCTTTCGGAAAAGAGTCACCAGTATTTACCAGCTGAGATCTGATAAGGTACTGAAGGGCGGACTGGTGCTTTTGCTGGCTGTCATAATTGTTTATGGAGTGGGAGCCCTGTTATCTTCCCCGGTCGTCAACGCAAAAAAATATCAGGCTTTGATGGAGCCGGAGGAAAGAAATTTTGCGGATGACATCAAAGAGATCAGTTACGATCAGATCCCTCTTCTGGATAAAGATTCAGCAGAGCTGTTAGGAAACCGTAAGATGGGAAGCATGGTAGACATGGTCTCTCAGTTTGAGGTAAGCAGCCTTTATTCCCAGATCAACTACAAAGAACAGCCTTACCGGATAAGCCCTCTGGTATACGCAAGTCCCATTAAGTGGCTGACTAACCAGAAAGATGGTATTCCGGCCTATGTGCTCATTGATATGGCCACTCAGAATACGGAGCTGGTAAAGCTGGATAAGGGGATCAAATATTCCGAGTCTGAATACTTTAACCGGAATATCTACCGTCATCTGCGGTTTAAGTATCCTACGTATATGTTCGACCAGTTAAGTTTTGAGATCGATGATGAGGGAACTCCTTACTGGATCTGCCCGGTGAAAAAGTTTAATATCGGACTTTTCGGGGGACAGACCATAGGAAGAGTGGTGCTGTGCAACGCTCAGACAGGAGAGTGCCAGGATCTGAAGATCGAGGACTGTCCCAAATGGGTAGACAGAGCTTATCCCGCAGACCTTCTTGTTGAACTTTACGATTATCATGGTATGCTCCAGAACGGATTTTTAAACAGCGTACTGGGTCAGAAAGGCTGTCTTCAGACAACAGAAGGGTATAATTATCTGGCCCTGGATGATGATGTGTGGGTTTATACCGGAGTAACTTCTGTAAGCGGCGACAAATCTAATGTAGGATTTGTTCTTATGAACCAGAGGACTATGGAAACCAGGTATTATGCCTGCGAGGGCGCCCAGGAGCGGTCTGCCATGGACTCTGCGGAAGGACAGGTCCAGAACCTGCAGTATACGGCGGCATTTCCTCTGCTTTTGAATATTTCCGATCAGCCCACCTATTTTATGGCGTTGAAGGACGGAGCCGGCCTTGTGAAAAAGTACGCTATGGTCAATGTCCAGAAATATCAGAATGTGGCGATCGGAGATACGGTCCAGGAATGTGAGAAAAATTATGAAGAACTGCTGGAAAGCAGCGGTATTGAAATTAACGGAGCTTCAGAAAATGATCTTACCGCAGAAGGGGTGATCTACCGGATGGCTCAGGCAGTGTTGGATGGCAACTCACATTTTTATATCACTTTAGAAGGCCAGGATCAGATCTTTGATGTTCCGGTGACAGAATTCCCTGAGATCGTCGGCTATGATCTGGGAGATCAGATCTCTCTGCGGTATGTGCAGGGAGACAGGATCTGTACGGTGACTCAATTAGAAGGCCAGGAGCCTCAGAAGGACTCTTCAGATTCGGAAGATGATCAGGGAAAATCTCAGGATACCGAAGAAACAGAGGCGTCTTGAAAGATCATATATGAGCAGAATGGCGGCTGTGGAAGGAAAAGGGGTTGACAAAAAGAGGATCCCTGAGTAAAATGTGTAATAGTTTTACAAGCAAAGACTGCGAAAAGGATTATTAAGAAACCCTGCGTGTCAAGAGAGCTGCCGTCTGGTGCGAGGCAGTCACGTAAGCTTCCCAACTGGCCTTGGAGTTCCCAAATCGAACCTTCCGGATCGGATCAGTAGATGCGGGCGGGATTTCCCGTTATAGAAATAATGAGTGCACAGAAGTATATGATCTGTGAATTAGAGTGGTACCACGGAATGTCAAGCCCTTTCGTCTCTAGCTGGAGAAGAGAGGGCTTTTGTATTGCCGGCAGTACCAGAAACCGGCAGGAAAAACAAGGAGGAAAAGAAAAATGGCAGTACCATATAATCATAAGGCCATTGAGGCAAAATGGCGCAAGATCTGGGATGAAAAACCAGTGAATGTAGATGATGGAAAGAAACCCAAATATTATTGTCTGGATATGTTCCCATATCCCTCAGGAAACGGACTTCACGTAGGACACTGGAGAGGCTATGTGATCTCTGATGTCTGGAGCCGTTATAAATTAATGCACGGATATTATCTGATCCATCCCATGGGCTGGGACGCCTTCGGTCTTCCGGCAGAAAACTATGCCATTAAGATGGGCGTACATCCTGCAAAATCTACTGCAGAGAATATCAAGAATATTAAGAGACAGATCCAGGATATCGCCGCTATCTATGACTGGGACAGAGAAGTAAATACTACAGATCCCAAGTTCTACAAGTGGACCCAGTGGATCTTTGTGAAGATGTTTAAAGCCGGACTGGCATACGAGAAAGAATTCCCTATTAACTGGTGTCCTTCCTGTAAGACCGGCCTTGCAAACGAAGAAGTAGTCAATGGAAAATGTGAGCGCTGCGGTGCGGAAGTAACCAAGAAAAACCTTCGTCAGTGGATGCTCCGTATTACAAAATACGCAGACCGTCTCTTAAATGATCTGGACAAACTGGACTGGCCGGAAAAGGTGAAAAAGATGCAGACAGACTGGATCGGCAAATCTTACGGTGCAGAGGTAGACTTCCCTGTAGAAGGAAGAGATGAGAAGATCACTGTATACACCACAAGACCGGATACTCTTCACGGTGCAACCTTTATGGTACTGGCTCCGGAACATGCGATGGCAAAGAGCCTGGCTACAGATGAGACAAGAGAAGCTGTGGAAAAATATATCTATGACGCTTCTATGAAATCCAATGTAGACCGTCTTCAGGATAAAGAAAAGACCGGCGTATTTACAGGAAGCTATGCCATCAATCCGCTGAACGGCAAGAAAGTGCCGATCTGGCTTTCTGACTATGTACTGGCTGATTATGGTACCGGTGCTATCATGTGTGTACCTGCCCATGATGACCGTGACTTTGAATTTGCTACAAAATTCAATATCCCGATCATCCAGGTAATCGCAAAAGACGGAAAAGAAATTGAAAATATGACAGAAGCTTATACAGAAGCTTCCGGTACTATGATCAACTCCGGAGACTGGAACGGCATGGAATCCGCTGTCCTGAAAAAAGAAGCTCCTGAGATGATCGAAAAGATGGGAATCGGAAGAAAAACTGTAAATTATAAGCTCCGTGACTGGGTATTCTCCCGTCAGCGTTACTGGGGCGAGCCAATCCCCATTATCCATTGTCCGAAATGCGGCAATGTAACTGTGCCGGAAGACCAGCTTCCTCTGACACTGCCGGAAGTAGAATCCTATGAGCCTACCGGTACAGGGGAATCTCCTCTGGCTGCAATTGACGACTGGGTAAATACTACCTGTCCATACTGCGGATCTCCTGCCAAGAGAGAGACTAATACCATGCCTCAGTGGGCAGGATCTTCCTGGTACTTCCTCCGCTATGTGGATAACAAAAATGATAAAGAACTGGTTTCCAGAGAAAAGGCAGACAAATACCTTCCGGTGGATATGTACATCGGCGGTGTAGAACATGCGGTCCTTCATCTGCTGTATTCCCGTTTCTATACCAAGTTCCTGTATGATATCGGTGTGATCGATTTCGACGAACCATTCCAGAAGCTGTTTAACCAGGGTATGATCACAGGTAAGAACGGTATTAAGATGAGTAAGTCAAAAGGCAACGTAGTATCTCCTGATGATCTGGTAAGAGACTATGGCTGCGATTCCCTGAGACTCTATGAACTTTTTGTAGGTCCGCCGGAACTGGATGCAGAATGGGATGACAGAGGAATCGACGGCGTTTACCGTTTCCTGAACCGTTTCTGGAAGCTGGCTATGGACAGCAAAGACGCTAACGTGGCTGAGACAAAAGAAATGGTGAAGATCCGTCACAAACTGGTTTACGACGTTACCCAGCGTCTGGAAAGCTTCAGCCTGAATACCGTAATTTCCGGTTTCATGGAATACAATAACAAGCTTATTGATATGGCAAAGAAGACTGGCGGAATCGATAAAGAAACTATTGAAACCTTTATCCAGCTCCTGGCTCCTTTTGCTCCTCATGTGGCAGAAGAACTGTGGCAGGAGTATGGACATGAGGATTCTGTGTTCCATACCCAGTGGCCGGAAGCTGATGAGGAAGCAATGAAAGACGATGAGATCGAGATCCCTGTACAGATCAACGGAAAGACAAGAGCCGTTATCAGCATCAACGCAGAGGCTTCCAAAGAAGAAGCCATTGCCGCAGGAAAAGAAGCAATTGCCGATAAGCTGACAGGCAATGTGGTGAAAGAAATCTATGTTCCTAAGAAGATCATTAATATCGTAATGAAATAAGAAACAGAAAGCCGGGAACCCGCTTAAATTGGGGACCCGGCTTCTTTTATATGTATTGATGATACTAATCGGTCCGGTCAGGGCGCGGGAATGAGAGAAAATCTTATGGTTGAAAAAATGATATACTTAACAAGAGAACCGTTGGCTAGTGCACACCTAGCCGCCGGATAAATAAAGTTCTAAAAATAGTGCCTTATCTTACCAGAACAGGGGCGCTGTTTTTTGTGGTTCAAGATTGACAGAACAAGAGTTATGACTGCACAAAGAATAATTACAAACTGGAATAATTCCGAATATGTAATCATAAGCACCAGCCTCCTTTCTGATGTAAGGCGGCTGACATAGCACCCTAACGGTTCCCTGGACAAGTATATAATATGGGGAATGCAAAGGATATTTGCGGCAAAAATGAGGAATGTAAAAGAGAAATTGCTTGCTGTTTCAGCATATACAGTTACAATAAAAGCGTAAGGAGGAAGAAAAGATGCAGTTAGGTCAGATGATTGCAAAGATCAGAAAAGAACAAGGGCTGACACAAGAAGCTTTTGCAGAAAAGTTTCATGTAACAAGGCAGACTGTTTCAAATTGGGAAAATGAAAAGAGCTATCCTGATTTACGTACATTAGTAAAAATCAGCGATATGTTTCATATTTCCCTTGATGTATTGCTGAAAGGAGATTCTGTTATGGTACAGAATATTGATAAGAAAATAAAGAAGACTCCTCTCTACAAAGGTATTATTATAGGCCTAGTCATTATTGTTGCCGCGCTGGTTTCATTTATTTATTTCAATAATAGAAGTCTTAATGATACTGTTAAAGATACTATAGCCTGGAGCATTAATGACATAGAGATGATAGAAATATATGATTACGAAAGTAAAGAACTGGCAGCAAAATATGAGGACAGGGATAGTATAGATCAGCTTATTTCTACTTTGGATATTGAAAACTGGGAAAAAGCGGGAAGTATAAGTAATGATTTCAGTCCGAAATACACCATAGAACTGTATCACGATACTGAAAAACAAGATACAAATAATGATATTGAAGAGATCACTATTTATGGAAATGGAGAATATGCATCCATTTTTATTACTTCTCCGGGAGGGGCAAAACAAAATTACAAGACAAATATTGATGTTTCAGATTTGATTGATAACAAAAACTGAAAAGATTCTGGTTGAAAAAATTTTTGTTTGACATATAATATACCTAACAAGAGAACCGAAAGCTGGGTGAAGTCCAGCCGCCGGCGAGAGTAATTTGCTAAAAGTAGCGCCTTATCTTACCAGGACAGGGGCGCTGCTTTTTGCGTTCATTAAGAGTAACAACAAGAGTAACGATTGAGCAGATCATGCTCATAAAAGCGAATAAATCATTATATGTAACCATGTGTACCAGCTCCTTTCTTAGATAGTCCGGAAGCTGGAGTATCGCCCCTCGGTTTCCTGGGTAAGCATATCATATTTGTTATGGTACTACGATATTCTGGTGTCTGGGCAAGAAATTTTACCCGTTTTTAGATGTGAAAAATTTTATAGAAGAGTATTGGATAACAAAATGATTAAAACCTTATTAAGGATATTTAACAAGACAGCCGGAAGGTGAGCGCATTTCGCCCACCCTGGCGAAGCTGATAAACTGCTATAAGAACAGTCATTCCTTAACTTTGACGAGAACGGCTATTTTCTTGTAGTCTCTATCCCGATCTTATGTAATATTTCTATATCCAGCTCCGGAAAGGGTATGACAGGGGCCGGAACCGGGCCATGGGTGCTGATGATCTTTTCTGCCCAGACCATATGGTACCAGCGGCCGAACTTGCAGCCGCAGTTATAAAATTTCCCTACGATCTGATATCCCAGGTGCTGGTGAAATTCAGCGCTGTTTCTGGTCAGATATTCGTCTTCCTTTTCCGGATAGCCGATACAGGCGTAGAGGTTTGTGATGTTCTGCGCCTTGGAGATTTCTTCCAGAGCCTGGTAAAGTTTTTTTCCTATTCCCATCTTCCGGACATTTTCTTTCAGATAGATAGTCAGTTCAGCAGAATGGTCATAGGCAGTCCGCCCTACGAAATCATGGGTATAGGCATAGCCGGCCACTTCGCCATCCAGTTCTGCTACAAGGTAGGGATGCTTTTTCATGATGTTTGTGATCCTGGATCTGAATTCTTCAAGACTTGGTACATCATATTCAAAGGAAATGGCGGTTTTCTCTACGTAAGGCCGGTAGATGTCCAATAACCCGGCAGCATCTTCTTCCCGGACAGTACGTATCTTTATCTCGTTTTTCATGGTCAGTTTCTCCTTCTGTTTTTTTGCCGATGTCATTAAAACGGAAATTTCAGATTTCCGACAGCTTGTTCTGGGCTTTGTATGAAAAGATTATAATAGCAGAAGAGAAAGAAGTCAACGAAGCGGAAGATAACTCCGGCAAGGCAGGCTGCCGGTAAAATACTCAGGTATATATGGTCATACGCAGTTCTGTTTGGTCCGATCCGGAAAATCCAGGCGGAAGGGTTGAGCGGGTGAGGGAGGGTGAGCGACAGCTAAATCTATTGAAAAAAACTATATGAGTGCATAAAATATAAATATTTGTTATCTGCTC